>Ga0306868_1001773_pt1 | contig 10966 bp, 9 predicted proteins | sample AntRauTorckE6832_FD_190411 | JGI IMG/M metagenome (GOLD analysis project Ga0306868, IMG submission 190411) | Saline lake microbial communities from Rauer Islands, Antarctica - Metagenome Torckler E6 #832 (v2) (version 2) | ecosystem: Environmental > Aquatic > Non-marine Saline and Alkaline >... | reverse complement strand
TAACAATCGGAGTCTGTATCACTTTTGGATTTACACTCATTTTAACTGCTTCTAATACATCTCTTCCTGCTAGATCAATTGCAGCAGCTCTTTCAAATGTCAGATCAATTTCTGCTCTCTGAGCAGCAATTAAGGCATCAACCACCCGATCAACATTTCCTCCGGCTAGATAATGTGCTTCCAGCTGATCACTGCTCAAACCCTTACCGGCTTTATGAGATTTAATCATTGGGCCCACAATTGAGGAAGGTACTACTCTTCTTAAACGCATTCCTATCAGATTAAAAAAGCCAACCTTAACACCTGCCGCAGTTGCTGAGATCCACAAACCAATTGGTATAAAATAAAAAAGCATAATAAAGAATAATATTAAAGCAACTAAAATTAAAATTGAAAAAATTTCCATTATTTATTCCCCCTCTGATATTTCTCTGACAACAACTCTGGAACCAGAAACTGAAATCACCTTAACTTTCTTCCCTCTTTCTATAAAAGCGCCTTCACTAACTGCATCAACTCTTTTTCCATCAATTTCTATTGTACCAGCAGGGCGCAGCTTTGATATTGCTTTAGCCTCCTGATTTAAATAATCTTTTTTAGAGCTTGATGAAAAATAATTCTTTGAATTACTTTCTAAAGAAATTCGTTTCCAGAAACGGCTGCTGCCAAATTTTTTGATCATAAATATTGCAATCACCAGTGTAAAAAGGATGACTGCCAGCAGTACATTGATTGCAATTGAAGTATTAGGAAAAATGAAAAACAAGCTGATTAAAACTGCTGTAATCCCACCAACACCTGCAATTCCAAAACCTGGAATAATAAAAACTTCTGCCAGGATTAAAATAATTCCAATTATAAAGAGCACCACAATCCCTGTCCCAATTGCACCAGTAAAAATATGACTGGCAAAAAAGATCAATAAAGAAATTATTCCAACAGTTCCTCCAAGAGCAAACCCTGGAGTCAGGGCTTCAAAGATCAAAGCTGAAAAAGCAATAATCAAAACTAAAGAACTGATATAGGGGCTGCTGATAATTCCCATGATTTTTTCTAAATTACTTTTTTCAACTGTAGTAATTTCACTTAAATTAATGTTTCTTGCTGCAGCTACATCAGCCAGTGAAGATGCACTGTAATCTGCCATCTGATACTCCAGCGCCTCAGCTGCAGTTAATGTTAAAAGCTTATCTTTTTCAATAATTCCCTCAATTTCTAAAGAGGCATCTACCATCGCTTCAGCAATCTGCGGATTTTTATTTCTTCTTTCTGCAGTAGCAGCAAATTCCTTTCTTAAAGCTGAAATATATTTTTCTTCATTGGGTCTTGTTTCTGCAGCTCCAATACTTGCAGATGGCGAAATGTATAATTCTTCTCCCGCCAGAGCAATTAAAGCTGCTGCTGACCAGGCTCTGCCGCTGACAAAAGTAATTACTTCTATCTCTGACTCTAAAATTCTATCTCTTATTTTAAGAGCTGGATCAACAAAGCCACCTAAAGAATTAATTTCTATAATTACAAAATCATATCCACTCAGCTCAGCCTGACTTAAATTCTTATCAATAAATGCAAACTCTGCATTATTTATTTCACTGTCAAGCTCAAGATGCATTACTTCTGCCTCGACAGCCTTTGGATTATAGAATGTAAAGACCAATAAAAATATTAAAAAAATTAAAATTTTTCTTTTCATTTTTATACCTCCAGTAAAGAGGAAGAAAGAAGGGGAAATTCCCCTCTATTAAAATTTAAACCGGCATATCTAAATTTAGCTGCTTAATCTGTCTTTTACTTTGGAACTGACTTCTGAACCATCAGCCCGCCCTTTTATTTTGGGCATAATAACTCCCATTACCTGACCCATATCAGACATATTTTCTGCACCAGTTTCCTCGATAACCTGATCAATCAGCTTTTCCACTTCTACTTCTGACATCTGTTCAGGTAGATACTCCTGCAAAATTTCAATTTCCTGATATAATTTTTCCATAACATCTTCTTTACCAGATTTTTCAAAATCAGATAGAGAATCTTTTATTTGTTTTACCTGTTTAGCAATTACAGCAGTAACTCCCTGGTCATCAAGCTCTGCACCAGTTTCAATTTCTTTATTTTTAATTTCTGATCTGGTCATCCTAATTACAGAAAGCCGTGCTTTATCCTTTTTTTTCATTGCTTTTTTCATATCTTCAATTAATTGCTTTTTTAATTCACTCATTTTTACAACTCCAATCTTTTTATCATCTAGTTTTAACCAGGAGGCCACTGCAGCTCTCTTCCACCTAAAAGATGAAAATGAATATGATAAACTGTCTGACCACCCTGCTCACCACAATTGCTGACCAGTCTATAGCCTGATTCAGCAATATCGTGTTCTGCTGCCATTTTTTTAGCAACCTGATATACATGACCAATTAAATCATTGTCTGCTGACTGCAGATTATTTAAATCAGAAATATGCTTTTTAGGTACAATTAATAAATGAACTGGTGCCTGAGGGTTAATATCTTCAAAAACAACAAGTTCATCATCCTGATAAACAAAATCTGTATCTATTTTACCTGCAGAAATTTTACAAAACAAACAATCTTCCAAAAAAATCCCTCCTCAAAACTTGAATTTTAAATATTTAAAAGCTAATAAGTATTTTAATTCAACTTATTAACTATATTCTCTTAAGAGAAGAAAAATCCTGCTAATTTACAATTTTTCCTTTTAAATGATAGGGATCAACAGATTCTTCCAGTCTAACTTTAACCAGCTGATTTTTCAGTTCATCTGAACCGGCAAGTAATACCTTAAGATAGTTATCAGTATAGCCTGTCAGCAGATTAGTTTTATGATCTCTAACTTCTTCAATCAGAACTTCTTTTACCTGACCAATGAATTCTTTTTGATAATTAAGCATTAAAGATTCATTAAGCAAACGCAGTTTTTTACTGTAATCCTTAATTATATTGCCATTAATCTGATCCATCTCTGCAGCCGGGGTTCCTTCACGAGCAGAATAAGGAAAAACATGTACTTTAGAAAAACCAATTTCCTCAACAATTTTTAGAGTTTCTGCAAAAGTTTTCTTTGTTTCTCCTGGAAAACCAACAATCACATCAGTAGTAATAGCCAGATCAGGTATTCTTTTTCTTAATTTTGCTATCGTTTCTTTGAATTCAGCCACAGTATAGGGGCGCTTCATCGTTTCTAAAATCTGATCACTGCCGCTCTGCAGGGGAAGATGCAGGTGAGGACAAAATATTTCCTCTTCTGCAATCAAATCAATCATTCCCTGATCAATTTCTGTACCTTCAATCGAACTCAAGCGTACTCTTTTCAGTTCTTCAAGCTCTGTCAAACTCTGCATCAGTTGAGTTAAAGCCTTATTATTCCCTTTTTCACTGCCATAAGCTCCCAGATGGGTTCCGGTTAAAATAATTTCCTTAACCCCCTGCTGACTGAGTCTTCTAACCTCCTCAACCACATCATCTTCTCTGCGACTGCGGACCGGTCCTCTAGCATAGGGAATAATACAATAACTGCAGAATTGATTGCAGCCATCTTCTATTTTTACATTAGCCCTGGTAGTATTAGAAAGTCTTTTTAATTCCAGTTCTTCATATTCTTTTAATTGGCTGTATTCTTTAAGCTCATTTTCAATTGAATTTCCAGCCAGCATTTCTTCAGCCCTATTTAAAATTCCGCCCTTATTATTACTGCCCATAATAAAATCAATTTCTTCTATCTCACTTACCTCATCTGGAAAAGCCTGAGTATAGCAGCCTACAATGGCTACTATGCTGCCAGGAGCACTTCTTTTAGCGCGGCGGGCAATCTGTCTTGTTTTACGAGCTGCTTCATTTGTCACCGTGCAGCTGTTAACTATATAGAGATCTGCTTTTTCGGAAAAATCAACAATCTGATAACCGTTATCAATAAAAATATCAATTACAGCTTCAGTCTCATATTGATTAACCTTACAGCCTAAGGTATAAAAAGCTGCTTTTTTAATCATTTCAATCACCAAGTTCACCTTTCTCATATAAAATTGCTGTTAATGATGTTATTCCGGCAGTTTCTGTTCTTAAAATTCTGGGACCAAGTGTAATAATCTGGGCCTCCAGTTCATCTTTGAATTTATTTACTTCTGACTCAGAAAATCCACCTTCAGGACCAATAATTAATAAAATTTTGGCTTCAGCAGCAACTGTATTTTCTTTAAAAAATTCTTTAATTGAATGTTCTTTTTCATCTTCCCATAAAAGTAAAACATAATCAAATTCATCTTTTAAATTCTTTAAACTATCAGTACTATAAAAGTCTTTAATTTCAGGAACAACAGCCCTACCTGACTGTTTAGCAGCAGCTTCGGCAACTCTCTGCCAGCGTCTCTGCTTTTTGTCTTTCTTTTTATGATTATATTTAACAATAGTTCTTTTGCTTTCTAAAGGAATTAAACCTGCAAAACCAATTTCAGTTGCTTTTTCCACTATTAAATCCATCTTACTTTTTTTGGGCAGCCCCTGAGCCAGCCAGACTTTAATGTCAGCTTCAACCTTTGATTTTTCTCTGCTTAATATATTAAGTTCTGCCCCTTGATCACTATAAGCTGCTATCTCTGCTTCCAGATCAAAACCATCACCAGCAGAAAGAATAACCCTGTCACCTATATTTAGGCGCAGGGAATTTTTAAGATGATTATAGTCATTTCCAGAGATAATTACAGTTGCATTAACTTCAGCACTCTGATCTATAAAAAATCTATGCATTTTTTTCACTCCATTATTTAGAGTTTCTTTTCTAATTATTTAACTCAAACTTAATTAATTCTTTAAATATTAATTGCGTCTTTTATTTTCTTTAAAAAACTTTTATGCTCTGGATTAATTTCTTCACCGCTAATCTCAGCAAATTCTGCCAGCAATTCTTTCTGTTTGTTATCTAATTCCTTAGGAATCATAACCTTAACTTTAATGTACTGATCCCCTCGACCATATCCATTTAGATGAGTTATGCCTTTATTTTTCAACCTAAAGGTTGTACCAGGTTGAGTTCCTTCAGGAATATCAAACTGAACCTTACCTTCCAGGGTAGGAACCTTAATCTTATCACCAAGCGTAGCCTGAACAAAACTGATTGGAACCTCACAGTAGAGGTCATCACCTTTGCGTTCAAAAATCTTATGTTCCTGCACATCAATTATAATATATAAATCTCCTGCTGGACCACCTTTTTCTCCTGCCTGACCTTCTCCAGACATTCTCAGTCTGGTTCCAGTATCAACACCGGCCGGAATATTAACAGTTAGTTTACGCTGTTTGCGAACCTTACCAGCTCCATTACACTTATGGCAGGCTTCTTCAACAATTTTGCCATCTCCACCACATTTAGGACAAACTCGGCTCTGAGTAAACTGCCCAAATGGAGTCTGCTGACTGCTGCGCACCTGACCCTGACCGTTACATTCCGGACATGTTTTGACATCTGTACCTGGCTCGGCTCCACTACCGTCACAACGATTACATTCTTCTTCCCGTGGAATTCTAATTTCTTTTTTGCCGCCAAAAGCAGCTTCTTCGAAAGTGATTTCTAGTCTATACTGAAGATCAGATCCACGGCGAGGTCCATTTCTTCTGCGGCCGCCCATACCGCCTCCAAAACCAAACATATTAAATAAATCATCAAGACCACCGAAACCACCTTGAGCAAAATCATCAAAATTGTAGTCCTGATCATTTATACCTGAATGTCCATACTGATCATAACGTGCTCTTTTATCGGGATCACTTAATATTTCATAAGCCTCAGAAATTTCTTTAAACTTTTCTGAAGTATCTTTTTCCTGATTCGTATCAGGATGATATTCCTTGGCAAGCTTACGATAAGCCCGCTTAATTTCTTTTTGGTCGGCATCCCGCTCAACACCGAGCAGTTCGTAATAATCTTTTTTTGCCATCTTATAATCACCTCTCTAAAAAGAAAGAGAAAACAGTTATAGGGAGAGGCTTACTCTCCCTAAACTGATCTATTCTTTTTCTAATTTATTAATTATTTACAAATTTATTTCTCTTCGTCGTCTTCATCTACTTCTTCAAAGTCTACATCAACTGTATCATCATCTGCATTAGCTTGAGCAGCTCCTGCTCCTGGCTGTGCACCAGCTGCACCGGCACCAGGTTGAGCTCCTTCTGCCTGAGAATATAATTCGGAGCTTAATTCTGTTAATTCATCAGTTAATGCTTCCATTTTTTCTTTAATGTCTTCAGTATCTGCGTCTTCTTTTTCTAAGACTTCTTTTAATTCATCTTTAGCTGCTTCAACCTTATCTTTAATTGCTTCATCAACTTTATCTCCTGCTTCATCTAAAGTTTTTTCTGTTTGATGAACTAAGGCATCTGCTTCATTGCGAGTTTCAATTTTTTCTACCCGCTTTTTATCTTCTTCAGCATGTTCTTCAGCATCTTTTACCATTTCTTCTATTTCTTCTTCAGATAAACTACTTGTAGATTTAATGGTAATTTTCTGCTCATTTCCTGTACCCTTATCTTTAGCAGCTACATGAACAATACCGTTTTTGTCAATATCAAATTCTACTTCAATCTGAGGTACTCCACGTGGTGCAGGTGGAATATCAGTTAACTGGAAGCGGCCTAAGGTCTTATTATCTTTGGCCATTTTTCTCTCACCCTGCAGAACATGAATATCTACACTTGGCTGATTATCAGTTGCGGTTGAGAAAACCTTGCTCTTTGAAGTAGGAATTGTAGTATTTTTATCGATTAATTTTGTAAATACTCCACCAAGTGTTTCAATACCTAAAGATAGAGGTGTAACATCTAATAATACTATATCATCTACATCTCCAGCTAAAATACCACCCTGAATTGCAGCACCTACTGCTACAACTTCATCAGGATTAATTCCTTTGTGGGCATCTTTGCCAATTAAACCCTTAACTGCTTCCTGTACAGCAGGAATTCTGGTTGATCCACCAACTAAGATAACTTCATCTATATCAGATTTATCCATTCCAGCATCTTTTAATGCTTTACGAGCTGGTTCCATAGATTGTTCAATTAGGTCACCGACCAGACTTTCAAACTTAGCTCTTGTAAGATCAATATCTAAGTGTTCAGGGCCTTCATCAGTTTGAGTAATAAATGGCAGGTTAATGTTTGTCTGCTTTACACTGGAAAGCTCAATTTTAGCCTTTTCTGCAGCATCTTTTAAGCGCTGAAGTGCCATTTTATCTTTCTTTAAGTCAATTCCAGTTCTATTTTTAAATTCTGCGGCTAAATGATCAATAATTCTTTGATCAAAGTCATCTCCACCTAAGTGGTTATTACCATTGGTTGAGATAACTTCAAAAACTCCATCTCCAATATCAAGAATGGAAACATCAAATGTACCTCCGCCAAGGTCATAAACTAAGATAGTTTCTTCACCTTTATCATCAAGTCCATAAGCCAAAGATGCAGCTGTAGGCTCATTGATGATTCTTTCTACTTTTAAACCTGCAATTTTACCGGCATCTTTAGTTGCCTGGCGCTGAGCATCACTGAAGTATGCAGGAACTGTAATAACAGCTTCCTCAACATCTTCACCTAAATACTCTTCAGCATCTCTTTTTAATTTCTGTAAAATCATAGCAGAAATCTGCTGTGGATTATATTCTTCATTATTAAGTTTTACCTTAAAATCTGTACCCATATGTCTTTTGATGGAAGCAATTGTCTGATCAGGATTAGTTACCGCCTGACGTTTTGCATGTTCACCGACAATTCTTTCTCCCTTTTTAGAATATGCTACAACAGAAGGAGTAGTTCTAGCACCTTCTTTATTTGGAATAACAGTTGGTTCTCCACCTTCCATTACTGCCACACAGGAATTAGTTGTACCTAAGTCAATACCAATTACTTTACCCATTTTTATTCCTCCTTATAAAATTGTTATCACAGTCTTTTAAACTAAAACAAATTTGATTAATTAGTTTTTATTGATCATAAAATTTAGTAAAACTTTATCTTATCCAGCTACCTTAACCATCGCCGGTCTAATTACTCTATCATCCAGGCTAAAACCTTTTTGAACAACCTCAACTACGGTTCCTTCTTCAAATTCGTCACTTTCAACCCTCATAATTGCCTCATGGTACTCAGGATTAAATTCTTCGCCTTCTGCCAGAATTTCTTCAATTCCCTGATCAGCAAAACTTTTTAAAAGTTGATTATAGATCATCTCTACTCCCTGGTAGAAATCATCCTGTCTATCCTCTGCCTTTAATGCTCTTTCAAAATTATCAATTACCGGCAGCAAACTGGAACAGAGTTTAACCTTGCCGCGATCTGTCATTTCAGCCTTTTCTCGCTGACTTCTTTTGCGATAATTAACAAAATCAGCCTGCAGACGCTGTAGTCTACTCAGTAAATCATCAATTTCAGCATCCATTTCTTCAATTTTTTCATTTTTTTCTTTAACTTCCTCAATTAGTTCTTCTCGAGAAAGTTCAATCTGAAGCCCATCAAGCTCTTTAGTTGCTCCATCGTTATTTTGCTCTTTTTCAGCACTCTCAGATCTTTCAGACTCCTGGGCCGCTTTTTCAGCTGCCTGATTTTCTTTCTTTTCTTTTTCTTCAACTTCAATATTTTCTTTTTTTCTTTCCATAACTATCACCCACTAGCTTTAGAAATTAATTTACCTAATATATCAGAAATAACATCAACCGATGAAATAACACGCGGATATTCCATTCGGGTGGGACCAATAACACCAATTTTTCCAACTGCTCGATTAGAAATATAATAGGTTGCAACAACCAGTGAGCAGTTTTTAATATCTTCTACTTCATTTTCCTGGCCAATCTTAATTCCAAGATCAGAACCAGAAATACTATTAATAATTTTATTTAACATTTCTTCCTGGTCAAGTAATTTGAGCATTTTTTTAACTTTCTCCAGATCATTAAACTCTGGCTGCTCTAAAATATAGGAGGTACCTCCCAAATAAACCTTAACTCCACCAGGTTCAAATGCACCTTCAAACTCATTATAAAATTGTTTAAATAAATCAACAGAAAGATCAAGCCTTGCCATAAGTTCTTTTTCAACTTCTTTTAAATAACTGGAATCTAAATTAGCAAGTAATTCATTTTCTAATTTCCCACTTAAAAATTTATTAAGATAGGAAATTTTGCGTGCAGATAGGCTCTGGTCAAGATTAATAATTTTATTATTAACCATACCTGTATCAGTAACCAGTACTAAGAGTAAAGAATTATCTGCCAGCTGCATAATCTCAACTTTCTTTAAGCGGCTGGCCTGACTCTTGGGCTCACTGACCATCGCCGTATAATGAGTCATATTAGAAAGCATTTTTGCCATACCAGAAATTATATCCTGGACATCCTGAAGATCCTGATATAAATTCTCAATATTATCTATTACTCCAGGAACTTCATTTTTATCCCTACTGACAAGCTGATCGACATAATAACGATAACCTTTATCAGAAGGAACTCTTCCAGCAGATGTATGTGGCTGTTCTAAATAACCTAAAGCTTCCAGATCAGCCATCTCATTTCTGATAGTTGCAGGACTTACATCCAGATTATATTTTTTTGCAAGTGTCCTTGAGCCAATTGGAGATGCAGAAATTATATGTTCCTGAATGATGGCCTGCAATATTCTCTTTTTTCTTGGATCTAATTTTTCAACCATCATTTCTCACCTCTTTTTTTAGCACTCAATTAAGGAGAGTGCTAACAGCTAATAATAAAATAACATATTGATTTTTTTTTGTCAAATTATTTCTGGCTTAATCCAGTAAAAATTTAAGAAAAACTTTGTTTGCTAACTTTTTTCCTCTGGCTGTTAGATAAATATGCTCATTTTCTTCTTTAATTAACTCATCATTTTTCAATTCTTCAATTGTTTCTTTATATATAGATTGAAATTCAATCTTAAATTGCCTGTAAAATTTATGATAGAACAATCCTTTAGCTGTTCTCAGCGCCAAAAATGTGTATTCTGCCATCTGCTCTTTTTGATTCATGCAGTTTAAATCTCTAATTTTTATTTCAGAAAAATTTTTATCTTTATCTAATCCAGATCTTAACTCACTACCTTCTCTTCCCATTAATTCAGTAAAACCCAAATTTTGAGGGTTATAATATTCAATGTACTGCTTGAGATCAGTAATGTTTTGTGAACGGCAGTTACCATCAAATGCAGCAGCTCCAGGCCCTAAAGCAAGATAGGGCTGGTAAAGCCAGTAAATATAATTGTGGCGGGCTCGATAACCTCTACTGGCAAAATTTGAAATCTCATAATGCTGATAGTCAGCAGCAGTTAGTTTTTTTAAAGCAAGTTCGTACATCTCTGCATCAAGTTCTTCTGACGGTAGTTTAAGCTCTCCCTGATTATAACGATGATAAAAAGGAGTATTCTCATGGATTTCAAGATTGTATAAAGAAATATGAGGAGGGAAAAAATCAAGCATTTCATCTAAATCACTCTCAAATTCTTCTAAACTCTGTCCAGGCAGAGCAAAAATTAAATCAGCACTGTAATTATCAAAATAATTTTCTACTAAAGCTAATATCTTTTTATTATTCGCACCAGAACTTTGTCGACCTAAAAAATTTAAATGTTGATCATTAAAACTTTGAATACCAACACTCAAACGATTAATACCTGCCCTTTTTAAAGCAATAATTTTCTCTTCTGTGATAGAAGCAGGGTTAACTTCCATTGAAATTTCTGCAGCTGGAATTACTCGAAATTTACTTTTTATTCTTTTTATTAGTTCATCTATAAAAAAAGAATTAACCAGTGAGGGGGTTCCTCCCCCCAGATAGATTGTCTGCAGTAAATTATTATTTACTTTACGAGATAACTCTTCTAATTCCATAAAAAGGGCGGCCCAGTAAAGGTCCACCCTCTTTTTAGTATATTTAACTGAATAAAAATCACAGTAA
>Ga0306868_1001768_pt1 | contig 10997 bp, 11 predicted proteins | sample AntRauTorckE6832_FD_190411 | JGI IMG/M metagenome (GOLD analysis project Ga0306868, IMG submission 190411) | Saline lake microbial communities from Rauer Islands, Antarctica - Metagenome Torckler E6 #832 (v2) (version 2) | ecosystem: Environmental > Aquatic > Non-marine Saline and Alkaline >... | reverse complement strand
ATAACAACACTCTTCACCAAACGTTAGTTTTTTTTTGGAGTGACTGAAAAGAAAGACTTATGATTAAAAAATTGGTTTTTACATGATATAATATTAAACAATCACTAAAAAGAATATAAATGAATGGATTATATGATGGATCAACTTATTGACATTAAAGGTGTAGGGAAAACAACTTTATCTAAATTAAACAACGCTTCAATCAATTCGATTGAAGATTTATTGTTGTATTTTCCAAAATCATATAAAATTCAAAAACTCAATGACATTCATCAGGTAAAAATAGGTGAAACAATATCTTTGTCATTAACTGTTTTAAAAAAACCAAATGTTTTCTTTTTTAGAAAAAACCTATCCAAATTATCAGTTGATTGTTATAAAGATGAATTTAAAATTAAAGTTGATATTTTTAACAGACACTTTTTATCCAAAATGTTATTAAAAGATGTTGAGATTGTTGTAACAGGACGATTTAAAACAAATTTTAAGATTTTTACTGCTAACGAAATCATTCTTAAAAAGAACTATCAAGAAGGAATTATACCATTGTATAAAATAGAAGATATTAAAGATGGTAAACTGAGGAATATTATAGATAGGGTATTAGAATCTAATTATCATCTGGATGAACCATTGCCAAATGAAATATTAAATAAAAGAAAAATTCAAGAAATCAATAAAGTTGTTCAATACATACATAAGCCGCAAAATATGGATGAACTTGACCATGCTTTAAGGAGATTGAAATATCAAGAATTATTAATATTTGCAATGAGAATTGCTTTGATAAAACAACATAGAAATAATATCAAAATATCAAAAAAGACTTATAAAATCGACCTTGTAAGAGATTTTATTAAAGAGATTGGGTTTGAGTTAACAAACTCTCAAAAACGAGCGACAAACGAAATATTTATGGATTTAAAGTCAAATAAACAGATGAACCGATTATTACAAGGAGATGTTGGGTCTGGGAAAACTATAGTAGCGATTTTAGCAGCCCTAGCTTCAGTGACTTCAGGTTATCAAGTGGCAGTTATGGCACCGACCCTTGTTTTGAGTTACCAACATTTTGAAGCCTTTAAAAACTATCTCTCTCATATAGGAATTCATATTGTACTTTTGACAAGTGAAACACCCTTAAGAGAAAGGAAACTAGTCAAAGAAAAAATTGCTAATAACCAAGCAGATATTGTAATTGGCACACATTCATTGATACAAGAAGATATACATTTTTCTAACTTAGGTTTTGTGATTATTGATGAGCAACATCGTTTTGGCGTTAACCAAAGAAAAGTATTACGACAAAAAGGTTATTATCCAGATATATTATTAATGAGCGCAACACCAATTCCTAGATCTTTAGCCATATCGATTTTTGAAAGTTCGGATGTATCACAGATAACAGAAAAACCTAAGGGAAGAAAAAATATCATTACTAATATTTATGAATTTCAAAATTTGAGGAAAGTTTATCAACTTATGAGGCAAGAACTTTCGAAATCAAACCAAGTTTATGTCATTTGTCCGCTAATTGAAGAAAGCGAAACGACAAACTACTTTTCAGTTTATGAGACTTATGATATATTAAATAAAAGATTTCCAAATGTCAATATTGGTATGCTTCATGGAAAAATGAAGGATCAAGAAAAAATTGGTATCATCAATAAGTTTAAGAATAACGACATTCATATTCTAATTTCAACAACAGTCATAGAAGTTGGTATTCATATAGATAACGCGACTACCATGTTAATTATGAATGCGAATGCCTTTGGTCTTGCTCAACTTCATCAATTAAGAGGACGGATTGGTAGAAGCAATCTACAATCATATTGTTGTTTAATAGTTGATGAAAATATTGAGGATATTGATAGATTAAAAATCTTAGAAAATACTGATGATGGTTTTAATATCAGTGAACAAGATTTGAAATTAAGGGGACCAGGTGAGATATTCGGAAAAAATCAAGCAGGGATACCACATTTGAATTTCGCTAATATCATAGAAGATCAAGAAATATTAGAAAAAGCACTGATGGATGCATATGAACTTATCAATAAAAATGATCCGAAAATTAACCAATTAAAAAATCAAGTTATAAACACATTAGAATCTTATCATTTAGATTGAAATATGATATACTTTTAAAGGGAGAGTGAGTGGAAATGATAAAAATAGCAATAGACGCTATGGGCGGAGATTATGCACCTAAAGAGCAAATTCTCGGCGCAATGCAAGCAATTAAAGAAATAAAAGATATTGAACTAACTTTGTTTGGCGATGAAAAAATTATAAGAACTTATTTGACAAATGATGAACGTATAAAAATCGTTCAATCTGATTATGTTATACCAATGGATGAAAAAAATCCAATAGGCGCCATCAGAAGGCATAAAGATGCTTCAATGGTTATGGCTTTACAAAGTGTTTCTGATGGTCAGACAGATGCCATCGTATCAAGTGGTGCAACACAAGCATTGATTGCTGGTGCACATCTTATAGTCAAAAGAATGCAAGGCTTTAAACGAACTGCAATTGCGCCAATTATTCCAACGGTCACACACAAACAATCAATTTTGTTAGATACAGGGGCTAATTTACAAATTCGACCTGAACATATGCTCCAACAAGCTTATTTCGCAAAAATTTATGCTGAAAAGATATTAGGCATTAAAAACCCTAGAGTTGGATTGATTAATATTGGGACTGAAAAAGGTAAGGGTAGAGAATTGGATCAGGAGGTATTTGAGTTGTTTTCAAAAACCGACTTATTTGAATTTGCTGGTAATATTGAACCAAAAACAATTCTTGAGCCCGATTGTGATATCTTAATAAGTGATGGTTTCACTGCAAACATTGTCATGAAAACAATTGAAGGTACTGCTAAATCAATGGGTAAATTACTTAAAGAAAATTTGATGAGTTCTTTTTCAGGTAAGTTAGCCGGCCTTTTGGCGAGAAAGAACTTAAGAAACTTCAAAAAACAATTGTCTGCAGAAGAAATCGGTGGTGCAGTTATCTATGGATTGAAAAAACCTGTTATTAAAGCACAAGGAGCATCGAAAGCTTATGGATTCTACAATGGTATTCGCCAAGCCGCAAATATTATAAGAAATGAAGTCTTCGAAACTGTTGAAAATTATATAAAAAATGAAAGTGGTGGGGATATTGAGTAAAGATTTAAGCCAATTAGAAAAGCTTTTTAATCTTTCCTTTAACAACAAAGGTTTGTTGGTTCGTGCCATGACACATTCTTCTTTTGCTAATGAAAATAACACTTTAAGCAATGAAAGATTAGAGTTTATTGGTGATGCCGTATTGGATTTAGTGGTGGGTAAATATCTTTATGATCATATTCCTGAAGCAGAAGGTATTCTTACAAAAAAGAGAGCACAAGAGGTTTGTGAAGATGCATTGGTAGAATACTCCAAAAGTTTTAACTTAGGAGATTACTTATTGTTAGGTAAAGGTGAAGAACTATCTATGGGTAGGAATAAACCTGGTATATTGGCGGACGCTTTTGAAGCTTTTATTGGCGCAATATATATAGACAAAAATATTGAGGAAACATATAAAGTATTTAAAAAAGTTGTATTTCCACATGTTAAAGAAGACTTAGATAAAGAAGACGATGATTTCAAGAGTAAACTACAAGAGTTGGTTCAATCTGATAAAAGAACCTTAAGATATGATATTATTTCAGAAACTGGACCAGCACATAATCGTGAATTTGTTTCAAGAGTGTATATGGATGATACCATTGTTATGGGACAAGGCAAGGGAAAGACTAAGAAAGAAGCTGAACAAAAAGCTGCTTTTTCAGCGTTAAAAAAACTTGCTGATAATGAAAAGGGATAAATATGGAATTATTATTAATTAAAAAATTAATCGAAAAAAAATTATTAGACTTCGATAAACTTTTAAAAAATACCTATAGACAAATTGGCCTTAAGGAAGTAGAGGCGTTTTTCTTAATGGAGCTTTATGAATTGAAAGTCAATGGACAGACACAAATAAATCCAGTTGAGCTTACTAAAAATTTATCAGTATCCGAAAATGAAGCCACAGAACTATTGGATAGTATGATGCAAAGAGATTACCTTTCTTTTGATATAAAAGAAAACAAAGATGGTAAGACAACGGAAAGTTTTTCTTTGGATCAAACAATTGATAAAATTGTCGAATACTATAAGTTAGAAATAGAAAAAGATATAGTGACTACAGATAATTCTTCAGAAACTGATGAAAGTGAAATTGCAGAAATACTAGAAACACAATTACAAAGACAACTAAAACCAATGGAAATTGAAGTCATCATTAAATGGATTAAAGACTATAAGTATGATAAGTTTTCTATAAAGGATGCTATTATTGAAGCAGTAAAATCAGGCAAAACAACAATTAGTTATATCGACGGAATTTTATTAAAGAAAAAACAAAACAAAGAAAATAAAGTGACTAAAACAAATCGTAAAAAATCAGATTTACTTAAGGAATTTTTAGAATCATGACAAAAAAAGAAGAATCAAAAATTATCTTAAACGAAATATCGAAATTGTATCCTGAAGCTACAATTGAATTAAATTACAAACAAAAACACGAATTATTAATTGCGATTATGTTAAGTGCACAAACAACTGATAAGGCAGTTAATAAAGTCACAAAGAAATTATTCAATGATTTTGAGTCTCTAGAAGCTTATGCGAATGCTGAATTATCCGAACTTGAAAGTTGTATTAAAACCATTGGTTTATATCGAAATAAAGCTAAAAATTTAAAAAATTTAGCTATCAAAATTATTGATAAATATGAAAGTGATGTACCCAGTACTCAAAAAGAACTGGAAGATCTACCAGGTGTTGGTAGAAAGACAGCCAATGTTTACTTGGCAGAGTATCATGAAATTCCAAGGATAGCTGTCGATACTCACGTTTCTAGAGTATCCATTAGATTAGGACTTGCAAAAAAAGGAGATTCACCAATCCAAGTCGAGAAAAAGTTAATGAAAATTTACCATAAAGACCAATGGATTACTCTACATCATAAGTTTATTCACTTTGGAAGATACTTTTGTAAAGCTAGGAATCCTAAATGTAAAGAATGTCCATTGCTTGAAATATGTAAAATGCCAATGATTTAATCATTGGCGTTTTTTGTCTAAAATTGGCTCTTAAACTAAAATTAGTTGATAATAAACTAAAATCTTTCAAGAATAATTCTTGTAACTTTGTTTAATTTTGCTATATAATTTTCAATGTTACTAAATTATTAAAGGAGATTTGTATGATTAGAAAATTATCAATTAATTTAAGAAAAAGACAAGAAAAATTATATGAATTTTATTATATGGTTTATGGCCAAATGATAAAAAAAAGAAGATTGGAATTGAATTATACCCAAGAGTTTGTAGCTAAGGCTATATGTTCAGATACCTATATATCGAAGGCAGAAAACAGTCGAGTTATTATAGGGGATGACCAGCTGTTTCGAATTATGGAAAAACTTGATATTTCTAGAGATGAGTTTGGAAATCCAGAAGAATTGGTGCATTACTTATATAAAATTATTGTATATTACTTACACGGTAATATAGATAGTTACCAAAAATTAATGGATAGAGTTGAAAATTATCAATTTCATGTTGTTATTGAAATCATAAAACTGGGTTACCACATCTTATGTAACAATAAAGAAGAAGCATTAAAAATAAGTAATCTACTGATGGATTATTTAAATTCAATGGATGATTTAGCTTTTACCATATACTTATGTTTTTCATCGATTATAAATCTAAAAGTCGGTAAAAATACGTTGGCTAATTATTTAATATCTTCATCTTTTCTAATTTATTTAGAATATGAGGAGCTTAATATTTTATATTATTATACGAGATATATTGTATACGGAAAGCAACACAAATTTGTTAAAGCTGAAGAGATATTTAGTCAACTTGTTCCAAAATTGGTAAACTCACATAACAAGAAGTTTTTACATGAGATTATGGTTTGGAAGTCTTTGTTTAAGGAGTATAACAACGAAGGTGAAGAAATTAAATTCTTGGAAAACTTAATTGATGGTGTTGAAGATGATGATTTAGTTGATGAATTTTTGTTGGCTAAAGCTTATAATACATCTAATGTACAAAAGTATGTGAAGCACATCAGGAATAAAGATAATGAAAAATATTTGATTGGATTATATTTATCTTCAAAACAAGCTAAGGATAATAATGATAAAACTTTGCTAGCGAAGTGTAAAAAAGAAATGAAAGATTTACACTATAAAACTAATTCGAAGATAGATTTTAATAATTTAATCAATTTACAAAGCAATGATAATTATTCGTTTTATAAGGATTATTTAGTCAATACTTGTTATAGAGAAGCACTATCTAAAGAAAATATATTTTATATGAGAAATATTTGCGATAAAGTTGTCAAAATATTAAGAAGTAGGAATAGATATAAAGATGCTTTAGCTTATAAGAAAAAGTTGGAAGCAGATATAAAGAAAATTCAATCAGGACAATAAAAAAAAGGCTATTTTAATAGCCTTTTATAATGCTTTCATAATTTTTCTAGCTAGGTTCAAATAAATCATACCAGCAACATCAGATTCTTTATAAATTGGTTTTTCTGTTGGAACAATCGGTAGTTTTTCTAAAAGCTCTACAGTTAGTTCATCAGCGACCCTTTGTCCGCCGCCTTGTCCAAAGATATAATGATCTTCGCCATTCACTTCATAATAAGACATATTTTCAACAACACCTAATAAATCAATTGATAAATCTTTTGCTGCATAACCAGCTTTAATTGCGATATGGGCAGCACTTTCTTGAGGAGTTGTTACCAGTAACATTTTTGAATCTTCTGAAAAATTCTTTAAATCCATCATAACATCACCAGTTCCCGGTGGTAAATCCACTAGGAAGTAATCGATATCTTCATTCCATAAAGTATCTTCAAAGAAAATTTTAAGAATCTTTCCTAACATAGGACCTCTTAGCATTAATGCACGGTTTTCCTCGACAAGATATTCTGTAGAAACCATTTGTATACCATCTTTTTCAAATGGGAAAACTTTATTATTAGCATCACCCATTAATTGGTGACCAACACCATCTAATATTTTAGGCATATTTGCACCGTATATATCGGCATCAATAATAGCTACTTTTTTTCCCATACGTTTTAAAGCATATGCTAGGTTTACAGTTACAGTAGATTTTCCAACACCACCCTTACCTGAGGCTACTAAAAGTGTTTTGGCATCTTTATTTCTAGTTTTACGTTTTTGGAATTCAATTTTAACACCACTGAATTCTAAATCTAGTTTAATGATTTTAGCGATATCACGTTGGATTTTTTTTGTAGTTTCACTATCTTTCTCGGCAACTTCAATAAGCAATACAACTGCATTATTGTCATCGATACCAACATGTTTAATTGAATCAGTTTCTCCAAGTGTTTGTTTTGAACTTGGATCTACAACATTGAGTAGTTTTTCTTTAATATTTTCTGGTTTCATGATATACCCACTTTCTTGTTTTAATCTAATCTATTATAACGCAAAATTATTAAATATAAAACCAAAGTGATTATATTTTATGGCTATTATGATAGATGTTTTTCTTGACAACAAGAGATAAAAAAAGTATAATTGTAATGCTGTGATGAGGTGATTAAATTGAAATGGACAATTCATGAATTAATGAAAAAAGTCCACGGCGATAATGAGATTGATAAAACAATTGAATTAAGATCTTATTTAACTGAAGACTTTAATGATGTAGTAGATATTTTACCAACCTCTGTTTCAGGATATATTGAATATATAAAAGAAGAAGATGTATTTGCTTTTTACTTACATATTAAAACCACGCTTAAAATGCTATGTTCTATTACTTTAAAAGAAGTGTTGGTTCCGCTCGACTTTCATTCAGATATATATTTTTCTGAGACAAACGAAGATGATGACATTCATCTTTTAGAAGGCATCACGATAGACTTAAAACCTTATATTTTTTCAGAAATAATTACTGAAAAACCAATGAGAGTTATTAGTCAAAACGCATACGAGAATTACCAAGAAGAAATAGAAGAATTAGACGAAGAAGAGATTGTCGAAAACAGTCCTTTTGCTAAGTTGAAAGAATAAGGAGGTATAGATATGGCTGTTCCAAAAAGAAAGATTAGTAAGCAAAGAAAAAGAAAGAGAAGAACTCATTTCAAATTACATGCACCAGCAATGACAGTTTGTCCAAACTGTGGCGAAGTGACATTATCACATCAAGTATGTAAAGCTTGTGGACATTACAAAGGAAAAGAAGTAATTTCTCAAACAGTTGAAGAAGTAGAAACTGAATAAAAGAAAGAGACGTTGATATTTCAACGTTTTTCTTTTACCCAAATTATGATATACTATGTAAGGTGATAATATGGAAAAACACATACCTGTTTTGTTGCAGGAAACAATAGAAAAATTAAATATAAACCCATCAGGAGTCTACGTAGATATGACGCTAGGTGGTGGAGGTCACTCAGAGGCTATCTTAGCGCGTTTAAATGATGGTGAGTTAATAGGGTTTGACCAAGATGAGTTTGCGATTCAGAAGGCAACAGCGCGTTTATCCAAGTATTCTAATTTCTTTGCGATTAATGATAATTTTATTCGTGCTAAGGAGAGATTATCTGATATTGATATAGAAGAAGTGGATGGCATTATTTTTGATTTAGGTGTTTCTTCTTTTCAGTTTGATTTACCGGAAAGAGGTTTTTCTTACAGGTTTGATCATCGACTTGATATGAGGATGGATCAAACACAAGCTTTTACAGCAGAGTATATTGTGAATCATTATACATTTGATCAATTAGTGCAAATATTCTTTGAATATGGTGAAGAAAAATTCGCTAGAATTATTGCAAAAAATATAATTTTAAAAAGAGAAGAAGAGCCCATCGTAACGACATTTGATTTGGTTGATGTCATTAAAGATGCTTTGCCTCAAAAAGTATTAAATAAAAAAGGTCACCCTGCAAAAAAAGTATTTCAAGCCCTAAGAATTGCGGTTAATAATGAGTTACATATTTTAGAAGAATCTATAACCAATGCGATTGATATATTGAAACCAGGCGGTAGACTAGCGGTTATAACCTTCCATTCGCTGGAAGATCGAATAATTAAAAATATTTTTAGAAAATTTTCAACCATAGATATACCGAAAGGTCTACCAATTATCTCAACTGAGAAACCGATGATTAAATTAATCAATAGAAAAGTTATTATTGCCAACGAGTCTGAAATAGTAGATAATAATAGAGCTCGTAGTGCAAAACTTAGAGTTATTGAAAAAAATTAGTATATATATATTGACAAAATAGACGGATATATGTTATCATATTTTTACGTCTAACGCAGGTGTAGTTCAATGGTAGAACCTCAGCCTTCCAAGCTGACTATGAGGGTTCGATTCCCTTCACCTGCTCCATATTGAAATGAAGTAGCTTCCAAAAGTTGGAGATATGGTATACTAAACCATACACTCTGATGGAGGGAGCTTTTTTTATATGAAAATAACATTAAAGGAAAAGTTAGAGATGTGCGAAGAGCACATCATCAAAGGCAAATCATTGTCACATGTATCAGAGATGTATGATGGGTATGATATAGGAAACCTAAAATATATCATCAATTTATACAAGAGACATGGTAAGAAAGTATTTTTAAATAAAGAGATAAAGGTATATAAAAGAGATTCAAAGTTATTAGCAATCAACAGAGTTAATGAGGGTGAATCGATAAGAAGTGTCGCACTAGACTTAGGGTTAACAGATCCGACAATATTAGGTGATTGGTTAAAACTATATCGAACAAAAGGTGAAGCAGCAGTCAAAGACACTTATTCAAGGAAAAGTTATTTACTGAAACACGAAAGAGCAAAAGAAATCGTCGATCAAACATTATTAGAAGAAAATGAAAGACTGAAAGCAGAGATTGAATACTTAAAAAAATCGCGGTCCTTAACAAGAAACCTAGAAGGCGTAACAAGCAAAGAAAAAGCTGAAATTGTTACATCGTTAAGGGCCAATTATTCACTATCAGTCCTTCTAGAAATATCCAACATGGCATCGTCAGTCTATTACTATCATGCAAGTGAATATAAGAAGAAAGCAAACAAATACGCTGAAATTGAGACAGAGATTGATTATCTGTATCTAAAGAAGCATAAGAAGAGAATTGGCTATAACAGGGTATATATTGAGCTTAAGAAACTAAATTATGTTATAGGCAAAAACAAAGTGTTAGAGCTTATGAGAAACAAAGGTTATACGAATAAGAAGACCAAAAAATGGAGAAAGTATAATTCATATGTAGGGGACTTAGGATTCACAAGACCAAATCATATGAACCGAGATTTCCACACAATAGGACCATATCAAAAAGCTGGAACAGATATCACAATGTTTAGAACAAAAGAAGGTCCGGTATATCTTTCGCCAATCATTGATTTTGATTCAAGAGAAGTATTGGCATACACAGCAGGAACAAATGCCAAGATGACTAAAATCACAAAGATGTTAGACCTATTAAAAAAACATCATTCCATTCGAGTGAAAGGAATGATGATACAATCAGATCAAGGCATCCAATATCAAAACTCAAGATATCAAACAAAAGTCATAGAATTAGGCATGATACAATCAATGAGTAGAAAAGGTAATTGTTTAGATAATTCACCGACAGAAAACTTCTTTGGAAGAATGAAAGAAGAAATGTGGCATGGCCATGAAGAAGAATATAAAAAACCAAAAGACTTAATAAAAGCCATTGATGAATACATAGATTACTATAACAATGTAAGACTAGTAACAAAACATAAAATGAGTCCAATAGAATATAGAAATAATATGATATAATATATATAATAAGTATGGGGGTTCACCATTTTTCTCTCCAACTTTATAAAGCTAGTTCAAAAGCATAGGTTTGATACA
>Ga0306868_1001763_pt1 | contig 11020 bp, 10 predicted proteins | sample AntRauTorckE6832_FD_190411 | JGI IMG/M metagenome (GOLD analysis project Ga0306868, IMG submission 190411) | Saline lake microbial communities from Rauer Islands, Antarctica - Metagenome Torckler E6 #832 (v2) (version 2) | ecosystem: Environmental > Aquatic > Non-marine Saline and Alkaline >... | reverse complement strand
GGCTTTTTTATTTTTTCTTAGAAGAAGGCTTGCAGCACTCGATTAGTTGTATTTCGTGCTAAATAAAGCAACATTACTTTGAGAGTGTCATTAGCAAGATACTTGTTAAAGGGTCCTTTTTTTATTCTGTACTCATTATAAGCATTTGGTTTTATGCTACTTATATCTATTTAGCGCTACATTATGCAGCAATAAAGCTAGTATAGTGTGTACGTTTTCATTACAATAAAGCAACATTGCTAAATGCGCATTATTCAGCGTAACAGCAACCCTTTATCTTCAAGTTATATTGATTTTTTATGCCAGTTTAGCGTCGATGCTAATTGTTATATCAATCACCTCATATATTCTATTGACAGTAATGATCAGTTGAATAAAGGATACTTATGTTTTCCAATATTACTTCGCAGCGCCCCTCTGTAAATAAACTTGAAACGCCAAAAAAAATGATGCTTCGAACGACTAAATGCTCTCTACATATCGCTGTTGGTATAGCGCTCACTTGTTTCACAGTACAAGCTCAGGCTGCTGATACAGCTCAGGCTAAGAGCTTACAGCCTATAAATACCAATATCGCTGTGCAAAATAGCAATGCAGTAAGCGAAGATTTTATCGCTCAGCAGGCTGCTCTGTTCTTTGAATGTACTCAAGTACAGACCAGTTCTGCCCGTTTGGCATGCTTTGATAAGGTTGCAGAACAAGGCAAAACGCCAAGTTATGTCACAAGTAAACAGCCAGTAGATTTGGCAAAGACGGTTATAAGTACGCTGTCAGGCAACCCTCAAGTCATACTGGCTGAAGAAACCAGTACCATTACTGCCAATGGCAATGTCATTGCTAAAAAGGTTTCGAGCAATTATCCTCAAGATATTGAAACTAACCCGCCCGCTGAGACTGAAAGTTTAGATACGGTTGGACTGACGCAAAGAGAAGCAGAGGTATTGGAAAGTGTCGGCGTGACTCAAGCAGATATTGAAAAATATACGCCGCTAAGCTTGGCATATGATCTTGATAAAAACAGTGAACGTGGTACATGGACAGTCAGACCTTACCGTCCAACCTATGTTATGCCACTGTTTTATACCTTTGATCCTAATTTAAGCCCAAGTACACCCACTCGACCTCAACCGGAAAAACCTTTTACATCTAATGACACTCGTAATACGGATCTAAAGTTTCAACTATCATTAAAGACTAAAGTTGCAGAAGATTTGTTTAATACCAATGCTGATTTGTGGTTTGGTTATACTCAAGAGTCGCATTGGCAAGTTTATAATGAAGACAATTCACGACCATTTCGTGCAACCGATTATCAGCCAGAAATATTTTTGACCCAGCCTGTGACAGCAAATCTGCCTTTTGGTGGACGACTGCGCATGCTCGGAGCAGGTGCTATTCACCACTCAAACGGTCAAGATGATCCATTATCGCGCTCGTGGAACCGTGCTTATGTGATGGCAGGGGCAGAGTGGGGTAAATTATCTGTCATACCGCGATTCTGGTTACGAGTGAACAATGAAAATGACAGCAGTGAAGACAATCCCGATATTGAAGATTTTATGGGTTATGGCGATATCAAGTTCTTATATGATTTACCGAGTCAACAAAGCCTAAGTGGTACGTTGCGCTATAATCCAGGCACCAATAAAGGCGCTGCGCAAATCGATTATATTTATCCGTTATCTAAAAATGTTAATGGTTTTGTGCAGGTATTCCAAGGTTATGGCGAATCTATCGTAGATTATAACTATGAGAATACTTCTATCGGCTTTGGTATCGTACTCAATGATTGGAAAGGGCTGTAATATTAGCGCTTTAAATATCGGTGCCTATAGTGACAGCAAGTCATGCGTCACTTAGCGCCTTATCAAGCCGGACTATGGCTGGCAGAGTATATAAACTTACGCTGTCAGTTATGTGCCGTTTACCGTAGTACTCCGCAATCACAGCTGTTACAAAATCCCTCCTCGTCAAATACTCCATTATTCAGTCAAAACAGTTTATTAGCTGAAAACGCATCGTACTCTTTATCAAGTAGCCATTCTTCTTTTAGCAAAATCCGAAAGCAACTCTATAGCCGTTTTAGTAGTGGATTGCTGTGCGCCAGCTGCCATAGCAGTATTGCGTGGTTGCCCAAGCCATTTGAAGTCGATATTACTGCTGGCATGACGCTCACCATTCAAGCAGCAACTTACTATGACTATCCCATGCGCCAAGCTATTAGAGCCTTTAAGCATCATGAGGATATGACAAAGCTGCCGTTATTGTTACATGTGATACGTCAACTACCACGACCTCATGGTTGCCATCATGATAATAGTGTAATTGTCGCTATGCCAACGACGGATGAGCGTCTCATTAAACGTGGCTTTGATCCTGTCAGTATTTTGGCCGCGCATTTATCTAAGCATTGGGACATTCCTTTATGGCAATGTATCAAGCGTATTGATAATACGGTCAGTCAGCAAGGACTCACCCGTGCTGAACGCTTGAGTAATCTAGACAATGCTTTTACTTTACTAGAGCCTTCTCCCGTTAAACGCCTTATCTTATTTGATGATGTGGCAACTACGGGAGCAAGTTTACAAGCCTTAGCTCGCATTCTATCAATTTACCCTTCAACAACTCCTAACTCCAATAATAAATACTATCTGTGTGCCTATGCATTAGCGCATGGTAGCCAGTCATAGATGCTAATAAAACTTGTTGGCAACTACTATTATGTTGCTATTATGTTGCTAATATTTTAATCCCACGCTATATTGACAATAACATAGACTATAAACATATGCGGCTAATAGCCAATAGCTAGCCTGCTTTAAAGATAGAGAAGTAAAGTGTTTAAGCTGATTAGATAACTTGTTTTATGGAACAAGAATTGCATGGCTATAGTTGGCTATTTTATATTAAAGCCTGTTTAAATATTAGGTATTCACTACGACTGTAAAGCCAGTCCTGCTTGAATATGCCAGCAGCTATATAGGAATTTAACGTGAAAGCATCGGCTAACAATCGACCACAGAAATTGCGTAGAAGTAGCTCAGGGTTTACTCTGATTGAGCTGATGGTAACGATTGCTGTGCTAGCGATAATTGTCGGTATTGCAGCACCTAGTATCAGTACTCAGCTTGCCAATCAAAGAGTTAAGTCGACTGCTATCAATATTGAAAGTGCTCTAAAAGAAGCTAAAGCTGAAAGCATTATCCGTCGACAGAACGTTACGGTTACTTATAGCAATACTCTAAACACTATTACTCTGACAGGAAGAAGTAGTACTGTTATAGCCACTTATAACGTGAATAGTAAAAGCACTGTGAGTCAAGATGTTACGCCAACAACGGTCACTCAGGTTGTGTTTCAACCCAATAAACTAATCAGTGGAGCGAGTACCGAAGTTGTATACACGATCTGTGATAGTGGCTCCAGTAATGAGACACCAAGGCAGGTACGCATCAATAGCATTGCAAACATTAGTATTACCAATGCTGGGAGCTGTTAATGAAGACCAATGCTACACAGATAGGCGTAGGGCTAGTAGAAGTAATGGTTGCACTGTTATTATTGGCAGTAGCAATACTTGGTTACAGTGCTTTACAAGGTCAGGCTATAAAATCGACCAACGAATCCTTTGAACGTTCTCAGTCACTAGTGATGATGCGTAATATAGCAGAAAAAATTCATGCTAATCCTTCTGCAATTACCACTTACGCTGCTCAGCTCAATGTTGCAGCAGTGCCTACAGCACCGGGCAACCAATGCGGTTTAAATGGGGTGGCAGTAACTACACTTTGCACACCAGCTCAGCTTGCAGAAGCTGAAAGTTATAAAGTTAGAGCTGACTTACAGAATTATGATTTTCAAATACAGATGCATCCTTGCCCGAACACAGGTGGTACTGGAGCAACGGCAGCAACTAATATTATGTTTTCATACTGTTTAATTTCGGCTTGGGGCGATACCACTCCTACCATTGGTGTAACTGCTGATACAGACTGTTTAACTTCACGAGTTGTAGATGCTCAGGATGTGGTAGAACAAGCAGGTGGTAACTACCATTCTAAAGCCACATGCATGATGATGGAGATATGACATGATAAAAAGTAAACACATACTCCAAAATTCATTCACGTCAAATTCAATTGGTACCTATACGCAATTGCATTTTCTTAAAAGAGAGAGAGGTTTTACATTAATAGAACTTATGCTTTCTCTTATCCTAGGTCTTCTTATTTCTGCGGCAGCCTTGCAGATATTTTATACCAGCTCAGTCAATAGTCGTCGTCAGGAAGCAAGTTCACAAATTCAAGACAATGCTATTTTTGGCTTTTCTCAAATGCAGCAACACCTGAGACGTACTAACTATGGCGCCAAATCAACAGGGGCTTTTAATGAGTTTTTTATGAATCATTTGACCCCACAGGGCGGGGTGGTACTCACGGCGCCAAGTGGGGTCGCTCCTGTTACTAGTCCTCCTACACCGGTTAGTTGGTTACAAGGTAATTTGTCAGGATTGGTATTAAATGGTGCTGCTATTCCAGCGACTTTATTATCGAGAAATGAATCTGCTAACAGTATAAGTAATTTAAAAGGTATAAATAATAGCGATCAGCTGACGATTCAATACCGATCTGATAGAGACGGTACCTTCGATTGTCAGGGTGCTGCAATACCAAAAGGTTTTTATGTGATTGAGCGCTATTTTGTGCGAACGGATACTACGGTTACTCCCAATGCACTAGGGTTAGCCTGTGCTTCAGCTATTTACGATTACAATGAAACTGCTGCTGGAAGCACCACGGGTATCGATATAAAAAGCTATATTGCACCCGCTATACCTGCTGTAACTACACTGCCTACTGCACCAGCTGTACCCGCTACTGTAAAAAACAATAATCTTGCAAGTACTACTGGTACTATCATTATACCTAACGTTGATTACTTTAGAGTGATGCTTGGTATATCGTCGAGTAGAGATTTCGCTACTGATCCTGAAAATCTAGTTATTGCTTACGTACCGATTCCCGCAGCTGCAAGTCTTACAACAGTGCTCGACACTAGGCGTATTGTCAGCTTGCAGATAGGTATATTAGCGCGTTCGAACAATCCAACCGCGACTGCACAGAACAACAGTGATTTGCAGTTCACAGTTTTGGACAAAGTAAATGCAGAGCTTAGTACTACAGCAAAGGCTGGACCGACCTACTTGCGCAATGTTTACGAAACGACTATTTTGCTACGCAATGCAAGAGGAGGTTTATAATGAAACCTAAAACTATAAGCCATCCTAAAGTATCTACGAGCTTACAGGCTCAATCTGGTGTAGCGTTAATTGTGGTGCTATTGGTACTTATTTTAATTATGATAGTAGGAGCGATCGCTGTCAGACAGAGCACCACCGATCTTAAAGTGGCAACTGCTGATCAGGTAAACAAGCTATTATTTCAAGCCAATGATGCTGCCCTTCTGAAGGTTGAAAAAGAAGATCGTATCTTGAGTGCTGCTAGCCGCGAAAAGAACGATACTCTCAAAGGTTATATGTCAAGTAGCGAGCGCGAAGGTCATAAGATCAGCTTTTGTGTTAGACCGCGTAGTACTAAGCTATTTAGTATTCTTGAGATTAGCGAACTCAATAAAGACAACGCTTTATTGACTGCTAAAAACAATGGCTACTGCAATCCTAACGATAGCAACGACTATGTCAGTGAAGGTAGGGTGATTACTCAAATGACCTTTGTGCGACCTGAGAGTAGTGGTATTTTTTCTCAAGAAGGCTCAGGCACCTCTTCCAACAATGTTGAGCCTGCGACAACTGGGGTAAATGCCGCTATTGGCTGTACTACTTTTATCGGTTATGTTACCTCAGTTATACCAGCACTATCTAGCGCACCATTGGGTAATGCGAGTAGCAATGATACTACTTCTATCGCGGGCTGCTTTAAGCAGATGCGTACGGGGTCTACTACTGTAGACAGTTGTCTAACTGCACTGAGCGTACCGTATCAGACTCAACAGCAGACTTATATCAACCAGCCGGTTGGGGTGACTTGTGTTTCTGGAAACTAGGATTATTTAAGCTATTGCTATTTTTAGCGCGTTAGCTTAAAAGCAACAGATGACTAGCAATTTATTTATAACAGCAATTAATATTTAGGGATGGTTACTATGAGAGTCTTAAACAGAATCACAACTGATAGAGTCAATCCTATTATAAAAGGCTGGTCTATAAAATTACTATCAACTGTCATCGTAGGCTGTATGGCAACGAGTGCTGGCCATACTAGTGATCGTGAGATATATCAAGCAGCGCAAGGGGGCAATGCCTCTATCATGATGATGCTCGATAACTCGATTAGTATGGGTCATAGTACAGGCTTTGATAGCATCAAAGATGATTACAATATAGATCCAATAGCGAGACGAACTTGTAATTTCTTCATTCCTTTTGTTGGTTGTGTATCATACTCTACAGAGTATATTACCGACGATAGAATGGAGCCACAGCTATTGTACAATGATCAAGGGGTGAATATTGGAGAGGTTAGCTACAAAGTTTACTATCGTACTAAAAATCGCCAATCATACTATGATCGCATGTCGCGTCTAAAAATGGCGCTCATTCCTTTACTTGCTAATCCCAAAACTGATGGAGGGTTCGGTACTGATGTTAACCTAACCAAATATAAAATAGGCTTAGGTAGCTTTTTGGGCAGTGGTGGCAATATAGATGCCCAAATTGCTGATTTGACATTCGAGAATAGAAAAATATTGATTAATAAAATAATTGCCTTAGAACCGACAACGACCACGCCAATAGCCAATGCCTACGCCGAAGCTGGTGCCTACATGCTAGGGACAAAAACCGAAGCTAGCAATTCTTCTTATACTTCGCCTATGCCTAGGAACCCAGCCCAGTGTGATGGCTACGGCGTATACTTTTTAACCGATGGTGAGCCTAATGGGGTTTCCTCTGCAGCAGCTACTCAAAATCTCATGAATACCAGCCTAACGGGAAGTTCGCTGTCAGTTAATAGTGCTAGTAATCCTTTGCTAACCTCTGTAGGAACATACTACGCATCGGGTAAAACTCCCACTGGAGCAAATGTTGGTATGCCTGGATGGGAGTTGATTGGACGATATGCGAAGGCATTAAACAGTGACGATAACTCCAAAAAAGATGCTATTGCAACCGCAACTGTAGGCTTTGGTAGTGTATACAGAGAGTTATACGACAGACGGACGATAGTAGGAGGAAGAGATAACTACAACTGTAATGATTCTAGTGTCACCAGTCAGGATGCCAAAAACTTATGTAATTTTGGCAAAAAAGGTCAAGGCTTTGGTGAAGGTGGATTTTATTATACTGCAGAGTCTGACGATATTGCCAAGAGTGTCAAGTCATTCATCAAGGAAGTTGGTGAAACTGAGATCGCTCCAATATCAGCAGGCACGATGTCTGTACCGCTCGATAGTTTAGGGGGGCTTGAATCGCGTCAATTCGCTTATTTACCTATACTCGAACCTGTTCCTGGATCGCCACAGTTGTGGAACGGTAATCTCAAAAAATACAAAGTCAGAAATTCTACTTTGCTGGGTGGTGACAATAATTTTGTATTCTCTGACAACAGTGGTCTGTTTGCAAGAAATACTTATGATTTATGGAATACTCTTGATACCAGTCGTCCTGATGCTCTAAGGCCAGATAAAGCTTTACCGCAAGTGGGCGGTGCGTACCAAAAGGTATTTGAGAATACAGGCGTAACCTCATCAGGTAGTCGCAATTTATTCATAGATAACGGTAGTAGTTTGGTCAATCTGAAAGTCACTGCAGACAAAAAACCTGTAAATTTTAATACCTTAACGACTGCAAATGGATATACAAATCCTAAAAAGATCACGTTACTTAATTTTATGGGGTATGGTGAATCTACAGCCACAACGGTAACTGATGGTACCGCAATTACCGCTTCATTGAATACCGGTCTAAAAAACATCGGCGGTGTCCTGCACTCTATACCGCAGTTGATTACCACAAAAGTAGCCGTCGATGCTACGGGCAAGTTTAATACTAGTCAGCGTCAAGACTATGTAATATACGGTTCTATGGACGGCGCTCTGCATATGCTTGATGATAAAACGGGCAAAGAGACTTTCACCTTTGTACCTAGGCAAATCCTTGACTTGCAACCCAAAGCGCTCACTGGCAATGGTACTGCCGAAGATGGTAGTTACCCTTATGGTGTGGATGCGCCTTGGCTGACTTATGCCTCCTACACTACCAAAGCTACTACGACAGGTACAGGCGATGCCGCAACTACTGTCAATACTTTTGAGGCTGATCAAAGCTTTGCATTAGGCGGTCTACGCATGGGCGGCTCTATGTATTATGCCCTAGATGTTTCAACTCCTAGTACTCCTAAGATGATATATAGTGTCGGTTCCAACTACGCTAATAAGCTACAAGATGCACTTGGAGCCACCCCAACAGTGCTAGCAGGTACTACAAGTAGCATCGTAGCCGTAGCAGCAGAAAAGCTAGCCTTTGCAAAAATGGGTCAATCATGGGGTAAACCAACTCTTGGCTATGTCAAAAGTGGCGGCAAGCGTGTGATGGTGAGCTTCTTACCCGGTGGTTATGATACGTGTTACGAAGATACAAAATTCAAATTAAATGATGCAACCAATTCTAAAGCTGCCTGTAAAAGTAGAGCTGAAGCCCAAGGCAACGGCGTTTATATGGTACAAATGGGTGAAGTTAAAACCAAAGCCAATAACGAAGAGAAAGTAGATACTGAAACTGGTAATGGCAAGCTGTTATGGTGGGCTAATAACGGTGGTACTAGTGTTACCGCTGCTTCTACTTCTATGACCGCTTCACTACAGTATTCAAAAGCAGAAGACCTCAAGCATAGTGTCGTGACTCAGATCAGAACCTTAGACCGCAACTATGATGGTCTGACTGATCATATCTACTTTGCTGATTTAGGTGGACAGGTTTGGCGCGCTGATATTAATAACAATACAGATACTAGCAACTTCAAAGTAGATCGAGTCGTTAAAGTGCTAGATGTCAGTGACCAAGTGGGTACTGGGGATGCGCCGCCACGTATTTATGAGCGCCCGCTGATTACCTTTTATAATGGCAAGTTTGGCTACATCGATGCTGCTAATCGGTCAGGCACTGCTAGTGGTGTACAAGCTATGGTCACGGTAGGGACAGGAGATCGTAGTAATCCGGTAACGGCAACAAGGAATGTCCCTAATGCGCTATACAGTATCATCGATAAGGATGTGTCTCGTAGTGATCTATTCTTTTATGGAACAGGAACAGCGCCGACAATCAGTTTACGCACACCCGTAAACAGAGTTGGGGTATCAACTGACGCCAATAATAAACTACAGAAGCTGACTTTTTCTGCCGCTGATATCAGCGCAGCAGCGATACCAGGAGGCGCAGCTGCTAGAGCAGGTATCAAAGAAAACATGCAGAGCGGTGCCGTACAAGGCTGGTATATGCCGTTTGATACTTGGTTAAATGAGGCAAAGCAGACTACAGGTCCTTACAAGATGAAAATGTTCAATGAGCCTGATGCCCTAGCTGGGATATTAGTCTCTTCTTCGTATAACCCTGACAAAGGTCAAGCCATTCAAGCTTGTAGCGCTGGTGTCAAAGGTGCGACTCAACGCGAACGCACTTGTCTGCCCTATGGCACCTGCTTAGATGGCGTAGGTAATGGAGTAGTGACCGCTCGCTCTACGTTTAATGCTGGATCAGGAATTGTCGATAATATCGTCACTCAGTTTAATGATACTAGTATCTTTAGTGGCTTAGTCAATCGCTGCGAAGGTGCCACTTGTACCCCTAAGGTTATCTGCCCAAGTGGTGACTGTGATCCTGTACCACCTACTTGTACTGGTCCTACTTGCAGTCCTTTAGATGGTTTTAATACGGACAAACGTATCAACCCACTAAGTTGGATTGAGCATTGATATGTCTAAACTATCGAATGATAAAATGACACGAAAAACAGGGTTTACCCTTATAGAGCTGATGATTGTTGTGGCTATTATCGCTATTTTAGCCGCCATTGCGATACCGAGCTATCGTGCTTATATCATTCGTAATGCAGAGTCAGATGCACAGCGCAAGATGTTAGCACTGAGTAATGAGCTTGAACAGTGGCGAGCCAAGGCCTTAACCTATAAAGGTTTTGAGCCTGATAATATTGCCGATACTACGGGCGTGATGAACTCACCGACTACCAATCCACGTTATGTGATTACGTTGGGACATCTGACAGGACCTACGACTTTTAGTACTTTGCATCAAGGCGGTGGACGCGCTAATAATTGGATTATGATAGCAACGCCCATCGATATGGTAGGTGCAGACAACTTTATGCTAACCAGCCAAGGCGTACGCTGTGCCAACAGTGCTGATTTTGAAATCACGGATGCCGATTGTGGTACGGGACAGACGACATGGTAATTCACTATAGTACTACTACACATTGCTCATCGATCAAAGCTGCGCCGCAGACAGGCTTTACGTTGATAGAGCTGATGATCGTCGTTGCTATCATAGGAATATTAGCAGCTATAGCCTATCCTAGCTATCAAGGGTACGTTGAGCGTACCAATCGTGCGGATATGATGGTAGAGATGCAGCAAATCGCCAGTCGCATTGAGTCTAATAAAATTAACTACAAGCGCTATGACAGAATACCATTATCCTCTATATTGTCAGGTACGGTAGCTGCGGATGGTAGTACAAACTTCCCTTCTGCTGGCACTGCATTATATACAGTTACAGTGACGCCAAATAACACGACTACTTTAACCGATAGAGAGTGGGAGATAGAAGCTGCTCCCATTACTGGTACTAGAATGGCTACCGATGGCAGCCTGACTTTGGACAGCACTGGACAGAAATGTAGAGACACTTATTGTGGGTTAGGTAGCGAATGGAGATAATTGTCATATATATGTGTGATGACAAAAAATGTCATCTTTACTTACCATA
>Ga0306868_1001762_pt1 | contig 11021 bp, 6 predicted proteins | sample AntRauTorckE6832_FD_190411 | JGI IMG/M metagenome (GOLD analysis project Ga0306868, IMG submission 190411) | Saline lake microbial communities from Rauer Islands, Antarctica - Metagenome Torckler E6 #832 (v2) (version 2) | ecosystem: Environmental > Aquatic > Non-marine Saline and Alkaline >... | reverse complement strand
CATCGCCACCCATGGCAACGTCGTTATCACGCCGGACAGAAAGTATGGTAGTCATTCGGGCTCCACTTGCCTGATTTAGAACGTATGGTCAGGTAATGGAGGCAGCCGCCGGGTTTTCAAGGGGGCCGGCGAATGCAGTCAGGTCAGTTGTTGTCAGACGAGTCTTTCGTTGCTTTGGGCACTTTCCGTACCAGCGGCTGAATATTGATGGAAACCAGCTTGTCTACCACCGAATTCATCCGGCTGCGGGACGTAAACGGCCCGACGCTGACCCGGTACCAGGTGGTGCCACTGTCCAGATCAATACGGCTGACGAATGCGCGGAGCCCCTGGAAAGCAATCTGTGCGCGCTGCCGTTCGGCATCTGCCGGCGTCTTGAAGGAACCTGTCTGAACCAGATAGTCAAAGGTGGTCTGGCCGGGGCCGGGGGTGTACTCATCGACCTGGGGCGGCACTAATTCCGAATCCGGCAGCATGTCATAGAACTTGAACCCGGGTTTTTTGTCCGATGACTCCTTCGCAGGCGACTCAGCACCTGTGCCGGTCTGTTCCTGTGCAGGAGCGCCGGTCTGTTCAGGTGCAGGCAGGGTATTGAGATAGGCAATAAACCCGACGAAACCGCCAACCGCTGCCAGCGAGAGGATCCACTTCAGAGACAGCCCGCCATGCTGGGCCCTGGCCACTGATTTGCGGGCAGGCTGCGGCTCACGCTTGCGCGTGGGCTTTGCCTTTTGCTTTGGTGAGGCCGCTGAGCGATTCTGCGATTTGCGGACGGTTTTGCGAGCCGGTTTATGGGCGGGTTTACGGGCCGGTTTACGGGCAGGTTTACGGGCATAGTCTCGTGACATGGTTACATCTCTTCCGGCGCGCTTACACTCAACAGACCAAGGCCGTTGGCGATGACCTGTCTTACGGCAAGGTAGAGCGACAGTCTTGCATCACGGACCGCCGTGTCCTCAATCAGCACCTTGTGGGCGTTGTAATAGGTGTGGAACTGGCCGGCCAGTTCGCGCAGGTAGTGCGCCAGATGATGTGGCTCTCTCAGATTAGCAGAGCTTTCGATCAGTTCCGGGTAGCGGGCCAGCTGGTTGGCCAGATCTTTTTCTTCATCCAGTGTCAGCAGCGACAGATCGCCCAGGCTTTCGTGGTAACCACGGCTGCCCCCTTCCTCTTTAAGCTTGCGAAGCACGCTGCATATCCGCGCGTGGGCATACTGGATGTAGTAGACCGGGTTCTCGTTGGTCTGTGAGCGGGCCAGATCAATATCAAAGGTAAGTTGGGAATCAACTCTCCGTGCGGCCAGGAAGAAGCGGGTCGCATCTCGGCCCACTTCGTCAATCAGGTCGCGCACGGTCACATAGCTGCCTGCACGTTTGGAGATTTTCACTTCCTGCCCGGAGCGGGTCACCATCACCATCTGGTGCAGCACATAATCTGGCCATCCCTGCGGAATGCCGGCTTTGAGGGCCTGAAGACCGGCGCGAACCCGGGTCACGGTGGAGTGATGGTCGGCGCCCTGTTCATTAATTACCGTGGTAAAACCGCGCTGCCACTTGTCCAGATGGTAGGCAACGTCTGGCAGGAAGTAGGTGTAGCCGCCGTCCTGTTTGCGCATGACCCGGTCTTTATCGTCACCGAATTCTGTGGTTTTGAGCCACATGGCGCCGTCCTGCTCGTAGGTGTAGCCGTTCTCTTTGAGCTGGTGAACTGTCTTCTCGACCTTGCCGTCCTCATACAGAGAGGATTCCAGGAAGTACACATCGAACTTTACGCCAAAGGCTTTGAGATCCAGGTCCTGTTCGCGGCGCAGATAGGCCACTGCAAATTCCTGCATCGCCGCCTGATTGTTCGGATCCGCTTGACCAGTGACCTCCCGGTCATCGGCTTTTACGGTTTCACCGGCCAGGTAGGCTTTGGCAAGGTCTTCAATGTAGGCGCCGCGGTAGCCATCAGCGGGCCAGCTTTCATCCTCAGGCGTAAGACCTTTCACCCGCGCCTGAACGGACAGGGCCAAATTGTTGATCTGGGCGCCGGCGTCGTTGTAATAGAATTCCCGGGTTACCTGATAGCCATTGGCTTCCAGTAACCGGCTCAGGCAATCGCCAATTGCTGCGCCCCGTCCATGGCCAACGTGCAGTGGACCGGTGGGGTTGGCAGAAACAAATTCTACCTGGACTTTTTCGCCCCGGCCGTTCTGGTTGCGGCCGAACTGGTTTGCCTGCTGAAGGATGACGTCAACAACTTCAAAGGCGCTGGCGGTGTTCATGAAAAAGTTGATAAAACCGGGCCCGGCAATTTCCACCTTGGCAATGGCTGCGCTTTCCGGTAGCTGCTGCACCAGTGCTTCGGCCAGCTTGCGGGGCGCACATCCAGCCGCTTTTGACGCCGCCAGCGCAATGTTGCACGCATAATCGCCGTGGGCCTTGTCTTTGGTGTTGCCGACCTGGGGGGTGAAGGTCTGGTCGGCGGGCAGAATACCTTCGGTTTGGAGAGCTTGAAGCGCTGTTTGAAGCAGCTCGGATACGATCTCTTTCATGCTGCGAATGACTCGGTTTTCAATAAAGTGGATCTGGAACGAAAGGGAGTCGTCACAGATAAATAGAGCTCGGCATTATCACGGAAACTCAATATGTAAGCAAAAGGCCCGGCGAGCTGCCGGGCCTTTTGCGTTTCGGATGGTTTTTCTCTTAGGCCGTTAGTTACTCGCTCACCCTGTCAAATGCTGGATTGCCGTCTGGTGGAGTAACCGTCACGGTAAGGCTCATAAGGTCTGTGCCACGATCTGGGTCCGGCTCCAAAAAAGTACAGCCCGTAAAGTTGAAGGGTGTCGCCAGCAGTGCCGAGGATGATCCCAGCGTTAAACTGCTGGAAGACTCGGGAACGAGTGTTCCGTTAGTTACTTCAAACGTCATCTGTGTTCCTACAGGAGGAGCATATTTACTGCCGTTACTGTCTAGGTCGACAAAAGCTTCTGCACAGAACTCTCCGCCGGTGGCAGGAATTGGGTCGGGAGTCAAAGAAACATCTACACCTTCCGATGCTGTCATCAACATAGTTACCTTGTCATCCACTTCTCCAGTGCCACCGTTCGCGAGGCGACCATGAGTATAAGCGGTTACTTCAGCAAATTCGGCTTGGCCTTTTCCGACTCCCAAGCTTTCCCAGGTAACGTTGCATCGACCTTGCTCGTCCAAGATACACTCGGGTTCAATGCTACCGATGTTTGTCCTGAAGTTAACCACTGTATTGCCACGAATGCGATTACCTTCGTCATCAGCCGCTCGTAAGATTAACGGAACTTGAACCCCATCAATGCCGCGGGTGTTTGGCGCAAAATTGCTGGTGCTGAGAGAGAAATTTTCAGCGGCTGGCAGTTTCGAGTTCACCGCAATCGGAGCCGAGTATGCCTCCAGAGTGTTCCCGCTGCCATCGTCGTAGCTGGCGATAACCCGGAAGACAACATTGTCAAAGCCATCAGCCGCTTTGATTTTAACGGTTGCAAAACCGTCGGCATCGGTTAATCCGCCATCTATTGGCGACAAGTTGGCCACATCCGTGTTGCCGGGGTTGTCGAGACGGAAGTTAATGGTCTCTCCTGAAAGGCCGTTGCCATCGTTGTCTTTGAGTTGCACCTGCAGTTCCGCGGTGGTTTCACGGTTCTCGGTTGACAGAAATGCGGGCGCAATCGAGTTGGGCGCAGGCAATCCGGCTGTAAGAGAGTTGGCCGGCGCTTGATCGAGCGTGATTTTAACTTCGGCTTTTGCTGATAAGCCCTCTGCTCCCGAAAGCGTTGCGGTAACAGTGTCTTCTGTCAGGTTGCCACAACTTTTCGCTGTGTATAGCGTTTCCGTATAGCCCAAGCTGACGGTGCTTGTTCGGGTAGAAAGTGGCGACTCGGCCCCTGGCAGCTCACCACACTGAGACACAAATTCCACCGTTAATGGTTGTCCCTGAACCTGCTCTTGTGTGGCGTTGTCGAAGATGGAGACAAACAGCTTAGTTTGTACACCCGGGAGAAGCGGGGTAGTGCGGTCATTGCCAATTGCACCTTCTGTAAAGGTGTTGCTGTTATCAAAGTTACCAAGTTGAAGGTCAAGTCCCTGTTTCGGCTGAATGGTTATATCGGCAGAGGCGAGGTCATTTTCTCCAGCGATTCGACCATAGATCGTGTCTGTTCCAACGCAGCCGTTAGCGGCGTAGGTGCTTATTAACTCGCCCGACTGGGTTGTCCCACTGCTCGTGATTGTCGAAAGGCCCGAGTCAGAGCAGATTGAGAAAAACTCTATATTGATAGCGGCTCCGGCCAAGACCTCTATAAAGTCACCTTGATCGTCAACTTTGGCAACAACCGAGCGAATCTCGGTTTCGGGCGATGGACTGGTATTGTAGTCAAGCGTGGTGCTACCTGGACGTAGAACGCCCTTGTCAAAAAGTCCAGCGCCGTCGAGCGAACCTAGAGCTAGGGGTGTTGTTGATACGAATAGGCTGGTTGACGCTTTAAGTTGATTGTCGCCATCAACAATAGCGTAGACCGTATCGGTGCCAAGACATTCTGCGCTCGCCCTATAAGTTGCCAGAACTTCACCGCTGGAAATGGATCCGGGTGCGTCTATGGTTGCTTTGCCAGCGTCAAGACATATAGACGTGAACTCAACATTATATGAGGTTCCGACTCTTGTGTTGTCGGTCTCATCAACGACTGCCACCCGGAGTTGCGTCTCTGCTGCTCCCGAAGCAGGGATGGTTAAGGTTGCGTCGTTAGCCCTGATGTCGCCGAGCTGAAAATTATCACTGGCATCGAAAGAGCCTACTCGAATTATTGGAGCTGGGGTTGCTACCTCGGGCGTATTGGTGAACGTAACGTCTGCCTTGATTTCGTTATTGTCGTTGAGCCTGGCGAATAATGTATCTTCTCCTATGCATCTTTCGTTAGGTGTGTACTCGGCAACTACCCTGCCGGATTCAGCTGAAATTGTTGGTGGTGTAATTTCTGCCCACTCGTTTCCAGAGCTTGCGCAGGCAGAGAAAAACGTAACCTGATTGTCAGCATCCAAAACTAACGAATTGCTGTCGTTCGCATCGACTACAGAAACCTCTATTCGCGCCTTGCGCGGTTGGCTTTCATCGCTAGTGATTGTTAAAGCAGTTATGTTGGACTTGATGTCTCCAGTTACGAAATCACCGTTATTATCAAAGTATCCAAGCTTGAGATCCTGTGTTTGTGGTTCCAACACTGCAACGTCCAGCTCTGCCTTTATTGAATCATTGCCATTTAATCGAGCGCTGATGGTATCCGTACCAACACAGGTCGCTGTTGGTGTGTAATTTGTAAAAACAACGCCCTCAGAAATACTTAAATTGTTGGTTTCAAACGCTGCTGCGGTGCCACCATCAGTTGAGTTAGCACAGACTGAGTTGAGAACAACCTGGTCAGCGACCTCGGTTACCTTGTCGCCTGCGGTATCGAAGGCAGAGATGGTAATTCTTCTGCTGTTGCCAGCGATGACTTCTGCCGGGTCAGCGGTAATGGTGAGAGTAGAAATTGTGCGCTCAGGATTTACTGGTTCCAGCACTGCAACGTCTAATTCTACCTTTACTTCATCGTTATCATTAAAGCGAGCGCTTATGGTGTCTGTGCCCCGGCAAGCCTCTGATGGCGTATAATCGGTGAAGACTGTTCCCTCAGAAATGCTCAGGCTTCGGCTGCCAAATGTCGCTGTATTGGATGCGGCGCACACCGAGTTGAACGTAATCTGGTTGTCCCCAGTAAATTTTTCTCCATCAGCGTCAACTGCGGTTACTGTGATTCGGCTATTGTTGCCAGCGATGACTGATGTGGGGCTGGCATTAATCGAAAGAGTTGGTTGTGGAGTGCTTGGATTATCGGTGTCTGCCGGATCGGATGGATCTGTTGGATCTGTTGGATCATTCGTTTCCGGGGTAGTTGACTCGGATCCACTAACGTTTACTAGTGGCGTGCTGCCATCGTCGCCACCACAAGCTGCTAGTAAAGTGATCAGCGATAACAGCGATGCACGTGCAAGGAATTTCCCTGACATTTTCATATCTCCAGTTTTAATTACAGCAAAAGCCGATTCGCCGCGCATTCCCTGCATGAGACACGCAAGCTTAAGTATCTTCGTAGATTTGCATTGTTAGTTTGATAAAAATCATAGCACAGGATATGTCGCCGTAATGGTGATTCATCTTCATTTTTGAAAAAATTTGTAATGAATGAAGAGAACGAAACGGCAATTAAATCAACCGGTCTCTTGAGGGTCCACATCGATCATCCATTTCAGGCCGCCCGGCAGTCTGGTCTCATCAAGCGTCTGACAAATTCTGGTGAGCCTGGCATTCAGGTGTTTCCGGTGGTCGCACAGAATCACCAGTTGCCCCCGGTGCCGGTCGGCACGGCGGGCGATCATTGCGGGCAGAGGTCCCCATATTTCCATCCTGTCGCCGCTGGCGAGCGGCTTGATCCGATCCAGAACCTGCAGACTTTTTTCCATGGTGTCGGCCTCCGCGCGGAATATGGCCATGGCGCGAATTGGGGGCAGGGCACCGGTTTTACGTTCTTCAAGAAGCTGGTCGGCAACGGGCAGGTAGTGGCCGCGGGCCAGGGATTGCAGTAACAGATGGTCGCTGTGGCAGGTCTGAACCAGCACTTCCCCCGGGTGCGCCCCTCTGCCGGATCTTCCGCTGACCTGAATAAGAGTCTGGATCAGTTGTTCCGGCGCCCTGAAATCGACGCTGAACAGCCCGCCGTCAGCATTGATCACAACCACCAGGGTCACGCCCGGAAAGTCGTGCCCTTTGGCCAGCATCTGAGTGCCTACAAGAATGCAGGGTTCGCCACTGTTAACCTGCTTCAGAATGCTCTGAATACTGCCCTTGCGTTGAGTGCTGTCCCGGTCCACCCGAACAATCGGGGTGCCCGGGAAACATTCGGCAAGGTAGTCTTCTGCTCTTTCTGTTCCCTGGCCCACAGGCTTGAAGGCATCGCTCTCGCATTTCGGACAGGTTTCTGTGGCAGCGACCTGGTAATCGCAGTGGTGACACCGCATCGCCCTGTCTCGGCGGTGGAAGGTCAGTCGAGTGTCACAGCGGGGGCATTCCACCATGTGCCCGCAATCAAAACACATCATCACCGGGGCGAATCCCCGGCGGTTAACGTAAACCAGCGCTTGTTGCCCGTTGTCGAGGGTTCGTCGAATGGCATCCATCGCTGGGCGAGAGAAACCGGCCTGCAGGGGGCGGCTGCGGATATCCAGCAGTTTGATTTCGGGTGGCCTCGAATCCCCGGCCCGCTCTTCAAGCCGCACCAACCTGTATTTGCCGGACTGGGCATTGTGAATGGATTCCAGGGATGGCGTGGCGGAGCCCAGAATGACGGGGCACTTGTTCAGGAACCCTCGATAGACTGCTGTGTCCCGCCCGGAATACCGGAATCCTTCGCCTTGCTTGTAAGAGCTGTCGTGCTCTTCGTCTACGATGATGGTTCGCAGTCGGGTGAAAGGTAACAATACCGCCGAGCGGGTGCCGATCAGTATGACGGGCTCGCCGTTTCTGACTTTCACCCAGGCATTCAACCTCTGCGAATCGTTAAGGGCCGAGTGCCAGACTGCGACGCGGCCTCCAAAATATCGTTCGAAGCGCGCAACTGTTTGCGGTGTCAGGTTGATTTCGGGCACCAGCACCAGTGCCTGATCAGAAGCATCCAGGTGCTGTTTAAGGTAGTCGAGGTATAGCTCGGTTTTTCCGCTACCGGTAATGCCGAACAGCAGGCTTGTGGTAAAACCCTGGTCTGGGCCGGCAAGCTGGCGCGCTGCCTCGGTCTGAGCCTTGGACAGGCGCGGTCCGTCCGTTACCGGCATTTCGATGGTTCCGGTTTTTGGGGCGTCAGTCTCGGTGATCAGTTGCTTGTCCCGAAGGCTCCGTATCTGGCCGTGGGAAAATCCGGCCTGAATAATCTGTCGGGTTGCGGCGCCGTTGGGGTGGCGCTCCAGCCATTGCAGAAGCGCCTTCTGTCTGGTTGCATTGGATGGCAGGCTTCCACCCCCTGCCAAGGCCTTCCAGTGGGGCTCTGTTCGCTCCTCGGCTGGCTGGCCCCTTCTGAGTGCTGGGGGTAGAGCAGTAAAAAGGCATTCCCCAAGTGGGTGCTGATAGTAATCGGAGGCCCAGCTGAGAAGCTGGAAGGTTTCCTGGGGCAGCGCAGGCCAGTCTTCATGGCAGGTAAGGATGGTTTTAAGTTTGATGCCTTCCGGCGGGGGAGCATCCAGTGCGGCCACCAGTCCAGTGGCTGCCGAGCGACCGAAAGGCACATTGACCCGTTGGCCACAAGTTAAGGCCATTCCCTCCGGAACCCGGTAATCGAACAGCCGCCGCAGAGGACGGTTCAAGGCGATGCGCGCGGTACGGGGCACATTGGGCTCCAATGGAGAAAGGGTAGCATCTGCAACACTTGACAGTGACGATAAGGGCTTGCTTGCAGCTGTTTTTATGAGTAAGATTCACGGCCTGTTTTCGACAGGGCATGATTGTGCCCCGTCTTCTCAATTGATTCAAACATGCGGTGCCCGACGCCCGGATTCGTAAGAATCCCGCGATCTGGTAGCGGCATGACCGACCGAGGTTCGCCATGAAAGAAGGTATTCATCCCAAGTACGAAGAAATTACTGCAACATGTTCTTGCGGTAATTCGTTCAAGACACGTTCCACTTACACTCAGGATTTGCAGCTGGACGTCTGTTCACAGTGCCACCCATTCTACACCGGCAAGCAGAAAGTGATGGATACCGGCGGCCGTATTGATCGCTTCCAGAAGCGGTTCGGCGGTCGTATCGCCGGCAAGAAGCCTGAGTAAGTACCTTAGGGTACTGGCAAAAAAAAGCGCCTTTTTTGGCGCTTTTTTTGTGTCTGCAAACGCTGATTGCAAGTCGGGTCTTTGCAGAATGTACGCAAAATGCCTTATTGACTGGCTGTCAAATCACCAACGGGGCCTTGTCTGATACCGGCCTTCGCGCCATAATGTTGCGCGCTGCTGGGTGCGCTCAGCGGTCCCACTTTCAATAAACGATACAAACGGAACAGTGGCAATGTCTCAAGATCTGAAAGAAGCAGCCCTTGAATATCACGCCAAGCCGCGGCCTGGTAAGCTGAGCGTGGAAATCACCAAGCCCACCAAAACCTCCCGCGATCTTTCTCTGGCGTACAGTCCCGGTGTTGCAGAGCCGGTCCGCGAGATCGCCAAGGACCCGGAAAACGCATATAAATATACCGGCAAGGGCAACCTTGTTGCCGTTATTTCTGACGGTTCTGCGATTCTTGGTCTGGGTAACCTTGGTCCGCTGGCCAGCAAGCCGGTAATGGAAGGCAAAGGCGTACTTTTCAAGCGCTTTGCCGGCATTGATGTGTTTGACATCGAAGTCAACTCCGAGAGCCCTCAGGCATTTATCGAAACTGTTGAGCGCATTGCCGATACGTTTGGCGGCATCAATCTGGAGGATATCAAGGCTCCGGAATGCTTTGAGATTGAGCGCGCACTGATCGAAAAGTGCAGTGTTCCGATTTTCCACGATGATCAGCATGGAACGGCGATTGTAACGGCCGCGGGCATGATCAACGCGCTGGAGCTTCAGGGCAAGAAAATTGAAGAAGCCAAAGTGGTCTGCCTCGGTGCCGGCGCAGCTGCTATTGCCTGCATGAAGCTGCTAGTCAGCTGTGGCATCAAGTCCGAGAACATCTTCATGCTGGATCGCAAGGGTGTTATCCACTCCGGGCGTGATGATCTGAATCAGTACAAGGCAATGTTCGCCAATGACACTGAGCGTCGGACTCTGGACGACGCCATGGACGGCGCGGATGTGTTCCTTGGGCTATCTGGTCCTGACCTGGTGACGGCTGATCAGCTCAGGCTGATGGCTCCGAACCCGATTATTTTTGCCTGCTCTAACCCGGATCCGGAGATCAGTCCCGAGATAGCGCTGGCAACCCGTGATGATCTGATCATGGCAACCGGTCGCTCTGACTATCCCAACCAGGTCAATAATGTGCTCGGCTTCCCCTTCATTTTCCGCGGTGCGCTCGACGTTCGTGCGACGGCCATTAATGAAGAGATGAAAGTCGCTGCGGTTCATGCCATTCGCGAACTGGCAAAAGAGCCCGTGCCACAGGAAATCTGTGAAGCCTACGGCGTTTCAAGCTTCGAATTCGGACGTGAGTACATCATTCCAAAGCCAATGGATGTGCGTTTGCTGGAAGTGGTTCCAGCGGCGGTTGCCCGTGCTGCGGTTGATTCGGGCGTTGCTCGCAATCCCTACCCCGCTCACTATCCGTTGAAATCCATGGACGACATTATTTAAACGTCTTCCAGATAAAAAAACCGACGGCTCAGGCCGTCGGTTTTTTTATGGGCAAATGAAGGCCGTCTTGTTAGAAAATCTGCCGGGACAGGTCATCGTCACTGCCATTCTTGCGGGATTCAGCGGTGTCATTGTCTGACTCCAGCGCTGGCGGGGCGTCTTCTTCCCGGAAGATCTCGAACATCGCACCTTCCTGGCCGGGTCTAGCGCGTTTGCCGGTATCCGGATCAATGCGGACGTTTACGATACCGTTCGGGCGAGGCATTAATGAGGAGGGCTGGTCTTTGAGCGCCATTTTCATGTAGTCCAGCCAGATCGGGAGTGCGGTACTGGCACCGAACTCGTTACTTCCCAATGGGGCGGGCTGATCAAAGCCGACCCATACCGTTGTGGCGATGTCATGATTGAATCCACCGAACCAGGTGTCCCGCTGCTCATTGGTGGTGCCGGTTTTCCCGCTGATGTCATCGCGGCCCAGCGCGCGCGCCCGGCGGCCGGTGCCCAGGCGGATGACGTCCCGCATCATGGAGTGGAGAATATAGACGGCGCGCTCGTCTGCCAGTCGCGGTGCCAGTCTGGTTTGCGGTTGCTCTTCACTTTCCTCGTTTTCCGCGTTGTCAGTAATTTCAGCGCTTTCAGTTGTCTGCTCCTGATCGC
>Ga0306868_1001760_pt1 | contig 11023 bp, 5 predicted proteins | sample AntRauTorckE6832_FD_190411 | JGI IMG/M metagenome (GOLD analysis project Ga0306868, IMG submission 190411) | Saline lake microbial communities from Rauer Islands, Antarctica - Metagenome Torckler E6 #832 (v2) (version 2) | ecosystem: Environmental > Aquatic > Non-marine Saline and Alkaline >... | reverse complement strand
ATGCCTTTAAAAAACGGAGTTATGACGAAGACGAAGCCTGTTGGAATGTCATTTACCCAGACGATCTTGCAGCACCTCCGGCCGATGAAACTGACTGGAACAGCACCTGTTTAGACAATGGTGAAATTGTTGCGAAAGAATTGTGGGATGGCAACTGGATGAACTGGGCATCGATGCGAAGAATAGATGTCGCCCGTAAAGTCATTATGGGGGGGAAGGCGACCTCGCGTACAGGAGGAGGGAATCAAACAAATATAGGCGAAGACCCTGCACAAGGAAGGATGTATTATAACAGGACATTTGACAGCTCCCCAGGTTCTGCTGTGACACCCTATTCGGATGGCAGCAATACCGAGATATATGGATTTGATGACGGTTACCTATACGTTAATACTGATATTGGTGGGACATATCCATATGATGATAAAAGTTTTATACTTAAAGTAGACAAGTTCGAAGCCTATGACGGCAGAGACTTCGGTGAGGATGGTAATCTTGCGGGTGTGATGCAGAAATACTGGGAAAAGGCCTGGTGGGGCAACGAATTTTTCTATAATGACGGAACAGGAGCCAAGGAAGAAGGCGGTAAAATAGTCAGTTCCATTGGGACTGATATGACTAGTATTATAACAGATTTACAAAATACCAGTGCCGATACCTGGACCCCTCTTGCCGAGGCCTACTATGTGGCCATGCAGTACATCAAACAAGAAGATCCTGATACGGATCTTGGCTACCATGGGTCAGCCATCGGGGCGATAAATGACACCAATGATCCATATTATCAGAATAAGGAGTTTGTCGAATGTGCTCCGACCTTTGTTATCCTCCTTACCGATGGTGCATCCACCAAGGATGGCCAGATTCCAGACTATTTAAAGGATTATGACGGCGATGGCGATAACACTGCATGCTATGAATATTCAAATTCTAATTGTGATTACGGCAGTGGTGGAACCGATTATCTCGATGATGTTGCCCTTTATGCTCGAACGAACGACCTGCGCGCCGACCTTGACGGCGAACAGAATATGATTCTGTACACTGTTTATGCCTTTGGCGACGACGGCAACGCCAGAAGTCTGCTTCGAGATGCCGCCCGTAATGGAGGGTTTGAGGATGATAATGGCAATGGGAAACCTGATGGCAACTATGGTGATTCATTTGACTTGACCGCCGAATGGGACACTAATCGCGATGGTGATCCGGATACTTATTTCGAGGCGCAGGACGGCTATAAATTGGAAAGTGCTCTAGGTGGTGCCATAAATGATATTCTTAAGCGCGCTTCATCAGGTACGGCAGTTTCTGTTCTTGCAACGTCAAGTGAAGGTGAGGGAAACCTTGCCCAGGCGTATTTTCGACCAGAGGTCGAAACCGCTGGCAACAATGTCAAATGGGCAGGGTATCTGCAGTCGTTGTGGGTCGATAGTCAAAGCAACCTGCGGGAGGATACCAATGGCAATCATGCCCTTGAAGTTAACGAGGACAAGATTATCCGCTATGAGGTTGATGCCCAGGGAAATACCGTCGTAAGAAAATATGCTGTGGGAGAGATCGAATGCAGTTCTACTCAGAGTGATCTCACCGATAGTGAGGCCTGCTCTACAGCCCCAGGAGATGAGATTGGATATTTTAATGAGCGAAAATGTGTATGTGAGGAGATAAATTATCCAGAAATTGAAATTGAATGTTCTTCTACTGATATAGCGATTTCCGACGAGGTAGCATGTGCAGGCGTAGATGGCTTGTCAAACGGCTCGTTTAACAGTGGGGACTGTATATGTGATGATGGTGCTATTGAAAAGACTACCATGGATGATGTCGCAGCCATCTGGGAAGCCGGCGAGCAACTTGCCAAAATGAATCCGGGAGAGGATTCCTCCAGCGGTGATCGGAAATTATTTACAACCCTTGATGGAAAAGGTGCTGGTGGTTTTCATGGTGGAATCGAGTTTTCAATAACTAACGGAGCCGCCATTCAGCCATATCTGGGGATTAAAGATACCGAGGCCTGGAGTTATCTGGCAGAATATAACGCTACGATAACACAGAGTGATCGCACGGATAATCTTATACGCTTTATCCGCGGTGATAATGATGGCTTTTCAGGCGTTACGAGTATACGATCCCGGGAAATGGAGGTTGAAGGTGTAAACAGGGTATGGCGTCTTGGTGATATTGTGCATTCCACTCCGGTCACCGTTGCTCGTCCCATGGATAATTACGGTCTTATATACACAGACGAATCATATGATCAGTATTACCGTCATTACAAAGACCGTGAATCCGTGGTCTACGTCGGCGCAAATGACGGTATTCTCCATGCCTTCACATCCTGGCAATATGATGAAGACAATAAGGAGTTTAGCCGACCTTCTGCAGCCAGTGGAACGGAAGAGATAGGTAAAGAGCTGTGGGGATATATCCCAAGAGCTTTGCTCCCCCATCTGAAATGGTTGCCAAGTGAGGATTATACCCATGTCTATTTTGTCGATCTCAAACCGAAAGTAGTAGATGCCAAAATATTTACAGCGGGTGATGGGACGCATATAAACGGCTGGGGCACGGTTCTTATCGGTGGTATGCGTATGGGAGGCAAATCTATAAATGTAACAGATGATTTTGATTATGATTCCAGCACTGATGATACACTTAAAACCTTCAGCTCTTCTTTTTTTGCAATTGATATCACAAATCCAAGAGAGCCAAAGCTTTTATGGGAAAAGAGTTATGATGGACTGAATCTGACAACCGTGCGCCCCAATGTTGTCAAGGTAGGTGAAAAATGGTTCCTGACTCTTGGTTCAGGGCCGGACAGTTTTACCGGCGGCAGTTCAACCACAGCGAAAATCTATGTTGCAGATCTTCTCACTGGAGCGTTGTATAACGATGGGAGCAACGACTGGCTGTTTGAGTTAAGTGAACATGATCAGGCATTCATGGGTGGCATTGCAAGTTTGGACTATCGTCTCAACTATAATGTTGACTCTGTTTATATGAGCCATACCTACGACATCAACACAAATTCCAAAAAAGAGCCGGACTGGAAGGGTAGTATCTATCGTATCAAGGTTCCATACTCCTGTGAAAAATCCGCTTGTAGCGGTTATCCATACGGCACAATCGGTAATTTTGATACTGATTCTGACGGGCAAGAAGATTGTAGCTGTTCCTATGACTCTGATCCAACAACCTGGAGTATTGGCAAAATGTTTGCTGCAGACCGTCCCATTACTGCTGAACCATCTTTGAGTACCGATACTTTTAAAAATATATGGGTGTATTTCGGCACTGGACGCTATTTGAGTAATGCCGACAAGTCAACAGATGAGGATAATTTTCTGGCGGGAATAAAAGATCCGTTTTTTAATAGATCCCATCAAACCCCGGACACCTCAGGGTATGATTATGGAGTAAATGCCACAAACAGGCCCTACTATCTGGAAAACAGCAAGAATCTTACCCTGATCCCGAGTGATCTTTTTAACTCCGATGATTTTGAAGTCATTTTCCCATGGGGGTATTACGAAGCACCCCAGGGTGATTGTGCGGTACCTTCTGGCGCAGTTGGAGATATCTATGAGGATGGTTCATGTATCGCATATTATACATGGGCTCCAGAAGACGATCCTCCGCCGGATTGGATATGCGTTGAAAAAACAGCAGGTGGATGTGATGGAGTCCTTGAAGGAGTAATTGCAGAGACTGGTGAGTATAAATCACTGTATTGGAAAAAAGTAAGCGATTATACAGGGGCCTGTGATGATGTCGAGTTAGGGGCTATAGTTACCACCGACGATTGTGTGACATCCGCCGTCACACCTGTAGATTGGACTGTCATAGAACGGCCTGCCGGTGACTGCACCGGAGTTGAACCACCCGCCGAGGGTGATATAAATGACGATGGCGGCTCCTGCTATGCCGGTTACTGGGCATGCGGGGAAACTGTCGAGGGCGGGTGCGATACTGTCGATTTTACCCAAAACAATCTTACCTGGGCTGATCCAGCTAGCGCTGGAGACATCAATGGTGATGGTTCCTGTATGTGCCAGTTTGTTGCCGATCCAGTGGCAAGGGTATTATCGACAACATCAACGGCCGCTATGACGTTTAACGAGGTTATCGCTGCCTCCAGGGTAAAAGAGGGGTGGAGAAGATCGCTGTATGATCCCAAGGAACGTTCCGTTCAGAAACCTACGGTATTTGGAGGATTATCGCTCTTCTCAAGTTATGTGCCCAGTGATGAGGTGTGTTCCTTTGGCGGAAACAGTTATCTCTATGCGTTGTATTATGAAACAGGAACTGCTTTTAAACGTGAAGTTTTTGAAAATGGAACCACGTATGAAAAACTCTCTGGGACTCTTTATGCCCGGGATAGAATAGATCTTGGTCTGGGTATGGCCTCTACACCGACAATACATGTCGGTCGTCAGAGAGATAACAAAGCTGAGGTGCTTATCAATAAAAGTACCGGTGAGATCAGGGGGATCGAGATAGATCCTGCCTTTAAGATTAGGAGTGGGCTACGGTATTGGGAAGATTAGTCTAGAATCCAGTGAGCTGAAAGATAACAGTAGCTCACTGGACATGTCATGTATCTGGAGAAGTTTCTGGGTTTAAGATCTGTTTATGAGGATATCCTATGAGATATGATATTATGTATGCAATTGTATTTTTTCTAGTTCTGGGTTTTGGGACTGGGAATGTGATGGCGGCTGAATCTTCTAAGGCATCAATGGCCGACAGGGTAGTTATAGATGAAAAATACAGGAAAACACTAGATCATGCTGAAGGGATTACACTGCAAGAGGATCCCGGAGCCGAGGATAGCTATGGAGTTAAGTTTGTCGTCATTGGGAAAATGCGCTATGAACTCATCGATTCCACAGAAATTATCGACGTAGATGGAGAAAGTATACAACCAGACCAATTGCCGGTACCATGTGAGGCGGATGTCAGCTACCAGATCGTTGGCCATGGTACCCGAAATGTCCTTTCTATACAAATCTTACGGAAGATGAACAATTCCTCAAAGGAGTGGAACCGGTTTTCTCCAGAGTAATTCATTTCAGTCTGCACAGGAAATTCAGGTGGCGCCGAGTATGCCGGAATATGGTCAGTCGCGAGTAACACGCAAGGAAAGATATTGCGTATCTCGTTGCTGGCCTTTTTTGCTTATTTTACTATTTTTCTTTTTCCATAAATACTAATACACTGTTACAAACACTCGCAATAGTGTAAATAGTATGACTGTTTATATATAAATGTTGGTTCCCGCTAGTCAGTCATGTCGGGGCTTATTTGCATAACAACGAAGAGGTGTCTCTCCTTTGGCGGTTCATTCTGGTCCAGATATACAGGTGATAAACAAGATCATCCGTACCAGCCGTCATTTTTTTATTCCAATCAATCCTAACGATTAGGCATGTATTTTAGAGGATTTAAAATAGCTAAGTTCTACTATCCATTCATGAGCTCTTCTAAGAGCGATATCTCTGATAAATTTTGATGGAGAATTAAAGGCAGAAAACATAATATCCAAGACATTTTCCACGGTCGCTGGCTTACGCATGTTTTGTTCTTCCTGCTGATCCACTATCCGTTTCTTTAACTGGTCATAGTTGTAACGTTTCCGGCAATGTTGTTCGTATACCTGATCATCCTGTTCCTGCTGAATACGTTTAAGAATGCCAAAGAAGTAAGAAAGACTTAAACGATCCTTTTTTCTGTTAACTGCCTTTACAAATGCTTCTTCAGCTGCAAGAATTGTTTTTATGCTATAAAACGATATCGTTTTTTCTGCTCGCTTGACTGCTTCCCCATCCGCTGTGATCTGCATACTTTGGGTTAAACAGCGCAGGATCTCAATTTTGCAGTGATCTTCAATCGTGCCTTTCTTTCGATCTATCCGATTTTCAAGTTTCCGTTTTAGATTATCCCGTAATTCTTCAGATACCGGCTCAACCATGCGCACAACTGGAGGCTCGATATCTCGTCTTAGCACCATGCTGTTTCTCATTTTCATATATACGGAGACAACTTTTTGCAGGATACTTTCAGCCAGTGCTTCAAGAGATGATGTGTTCAGGCGAATATCACCAACGATCCTTTTCAACTGACTAAAAGCTCCTTCAATTGTACCATTTCCTTTAGGGTTGGCAGGTCCTGCCGGAACATGCTTAATGTTCTGGGAGTCAAGGAAATTTCTACTTATATGACTGAGGTTGGCTGATCCACTGTCAGACACAATACCAATGGGAACGCCCCATTCCAGGCAATGACTTTTCAGTACTTTGATAAATTCCTCTGATGTTTCTTTCTCAGAGATGCTAAACGCAGTATGAGCAAAACTGTTTGTATCCACAGCCATTTCCAGATTCAATTTTATGATTTGATCGTCTATATGTACCTTTATCTCACTGCCATCTATACTCACAAGACCGTTGGGGATTTCCCGTCGAAGTTTCTGGTAAAATTTTGGCCGTTTTTCCCGGGTCTTTGGGGATCGCAGGTCATTGGCTATCAGGATATCACCTACTGTTTTCGAACTTAGAGAAATGTTCTTTTCTACCTCCAGCATCCGGGTAAAACCCTTGAGACGGATCCTCTGATCTTTTGCTTCGTACTGCCTCGCAACTTCAAGGATCGTTCTAACCACATCTGGTGTTACTTTACCTCCTTTACCCCTTCTGTCCGGTATTATTATGTGCCGCATAGCAGCATCAAATTCTTTGTCCCAGCCATTTAGAGTGCTTGTTTCTCGAGTTCGAGGAATGCTATGAAAATCTTTTCCAGCAGCAGTACGGCTTCTACCGGCCGGTAATTTCCCATGTTGTCCGTAAATACCTAGAATGCGGAGATCTGCGCGAAGGCTTCGCCCGTATAAAATGCCCGGATTGCCATCACGAATACATTTTGGCGTTTTCTTGTCGAGGAAGATGGTTTTGTCCCTCCTGCCATGCCAAGAAGGTGGTCCAGTTCGGCCACCACCTCAAGGAAACGGTTCTTTACCCTGTTCCTCACCGCCAATATGTCTTCTCCATCCCCAAAATCCTGCGCAGATTCTTTTTCTATGACCGCAAACTGCTGGGCAAGCTCAGCCAATGTGCTGTAAAGAGTCTGACGAAATTTTTCCAGCTTACCCTTGGTAAGAAAACCGGTATTCCTGGAGTCGTCGTGGCCATTCAGACCTTCGGAGATTACGCCCGCTGGCATCCCCATCTCCACGCCCTGGTGGCAGACGGTCTCTTCCTGGAGAGCGGCTATTTTTTTGTCATGCCGAAGGTGAATCTTCGTCAATTGGCTGAGCTTTTCCGTGCTCATGTACTCAAGATGTTGAAAAAGGAAGGGCTGATAGATGACTCCTTCATAAAAATGATAATGAAGTGGCGGCATACCTCGGGATTCAGCGTCCATAATAAGGTTCTGATCAAACCGAACGACGACAAAGGAATAGAAAATCTTTCTCAATACATCATCCGTAATTCTTTCTCCCTGGAAAAACTGAAATATAAAGAAGGTGATTCTTCGGTAATATATCGTTCGAGGATGACGCACGGGAAAAATAAGAAAAACTTCTACGTGTTTTCTCCTTTGGAGTTTATCGCGGCAATAACGCAGCATATTCCTGAGCCCTATTTTCAATTGACGCGGATGTATGGCTGGTACTCGAATAGAATGCGCGGGGACAGAAAAAAGCAGGAAGAGAGGGAGAAAGAGAAGAAAAACCAAAGAGCGCCACCGAGGGCCGCACTCGAATATTTCGAGCCTCCCGAAATACCATATGATGACGGCTGGCCTGGATATGATGAGCCGGGTTTTGATTTTTAAAAAACTCAATGACCGCTAATGGATACGTTTATCTGAAATTGGCGGAAATAGCGGTGAGAAGACAGATTTTCCACATAAGCTGTTGGGAAATACCTTGAAAAGCACAAAATTGCTTGAAAGGACGGGTGGAAAAGGATAGGTTGCTTGGTGTTGGCAGCAGATAGAGATGAATTTACGGAAAAGTTAGGACGTTCTTACAAAGCGATGTCTTATTACCTTATCTTGTCTGTTTTTTCTTTTTCACGCCGGGTATTGTTGCCAGGAGTTTTTCGGCCATTTCGATGAACACCTTGTCGATGGTCCCGCCCCTCCTCCGCATTGCCGTCCTCACATTTGGTGTATTTCCCGTCGGCATCCATCTTCCAGCTGTTTCTTCTGTTTTCCAGCTGCACTTCCAGTATTTCCTGTAGCTGCATCTGCAGATCAGGATCCTCGGCGGGGGTGACGACTGACGACTGAATGGGACTGGACTGAATGGGGTCGGACCAAGTTATGATATTGAAATCCGCCGTACTAATCCATATTATGCTCATTACAAAGCCTTAAATATCCTATTTCGATCCCTAAAACACACTTATAAGCGGTCTGCTGCTCCCTTAACTCGTATCCCTCTCCATTTTCGATTACCTTACGCCCCTTTACTCTCAAACCAAGCTTGGCCTTTATTTCCGTAATAAATGATTCGCCACCTACCGCAGCACTCTCCGACCACTTTCCTTCTCTTCGGGAATTTGTATGTTTTAATGCATCTTCGACCCAGGTGTTATATTGCCGGGTAAACTGCTCATTAGCAATAATGTGCCATAATTGTCTCCAGGCTTTCGAGCAGATATAGGGCTTTTGTTGGTTTTGGATTGTCGTGCTTTGATTGCAGGGTTGGTATTTGGGGGTAGAGTTGAATTATCGTTTTCCCGCTCGCTTTGCTTGCGGTAGGCCTGGATTGCTTCGCTTTGCTCGCAATGACGGTACCCATTCCCCCCTGTGCCTTGCCTCTTTATTCGTCTCTGCGAGGAGCGGAGCGACGTGGCAGTCCAGGTGGGTTTGGCACAGGGGGGGGCCTTTGGTTTCTGGATTGTCGCGCTTTGATTGCAGGGTCGGTATTTGGGGGTAAAGTGGGATTATCATTTTTCCCGCTCGCTTTGCTTGCGGTAGGCCTGGATTGCCGCGCTTTGCTCGCAATGACGGCGCCCCTTCCCTTTGTGCCTTGCCTCTTTATTCGTCACTGCGAGGAGTGGAGCGACGCGGCAGTCCAGGAGGGTTTGGCACAGTGGGGGCTGCCTTTGGCTTCTGGATTGATGCGCTTTGCTCGCAATGACGGTATTTCTTTTTTTGTTGCTTTCTGGATTGCCGTGCTTTGCTCGCAATGACGGTATTTGGAGGCAGAGTGGGCTTTTCCTAAAAAAATCTTGCCGGGATCTGGACTATGGAATCTGATAAAAATTCAACTCGCTCGGCATTGTTTATCAGGATGCCGAAACGGGCACCAGTATCACTGATAAAATTTTTAAGTGAAGTTAACATCCGCTGATTGACCTTATAGCCCAGCTTTATTTCAACAGGGATAACACCAAAGGCTCCGGAAACGATCAAGTCCACTTCCGATTTGTCCTTGGTCCGGTAAAAATAAAAATCTAATCCCGCCTTCATGGTGCATTGGAAGCCGCGAATAATTTCTTCGATAACAAAAGACTCAAAGGAGAAACCTGCCGTGGGATGCAAAAGCAGCCTGTCAATATCGTCTATTTTCAGTAAATGGTGGAGAACCCCTTGATCTCGGAAGAACCCCCGAGGCATCTTCTGTACATTTTTAAGGGCGTTATGCTCGTAGCTTCTTAGGTTGCGCCAGACAAAGGTGTTGTGCAGAATTTCCAGGTATTCCCGGGCGGTCGGCGAACTGACTTCCAGCGCTCTGGCAATCTCGGAGCAATTGATAATATTGCCTGAATGAAATGACAGGGTCTGAATGAAAAGCCGAAATCTATGGGCGTTTATACGCGGGAAAAACCGTTGAACATCCCGCCGGATATAGTCTGAAAAATACTCATCCATCCACAAGCCATGAAATTCCGGTGTGTTTTGCCCCTTGATCCTCGGCTCAGGATAACCGCCGAGAAGCCAGTGCTCGTAGACCTGCTGCGGTTCCAGCGTTGGCTTCATCGTACTCAGGCTATTCAAGTCGATGTCGGGATCACACAAATGTTGGTAGACTGAAGGAAACGGTTTTTCATAAAATTCCGTTGCCTTGAAGGGCCAAAGTTCAATTGTTGCGAGCCTCCCCGCCAGGCTCTCGGACAATCCCTTAACGATTTCCGGAGAGCTTGAACCTGTGAGTAGAAACCGTCCTGCCACCTTGCGGTTTTTATCAATGACCCCACGCAATACCTTGAACAGGTCAGGAAATTCCTGGGCCTCGTCTATAATAAGGTTCTTCGGCTGCCGACTGAAAAAGCCCAAGGGATCGGAAGTAATCAACTGGTAGTCATCCGGCCTTTCCATATCATAATATTTCCATTCCGGCCGGATCGACTGGACCAAGGTCGATTTCCCGCATTGCCGGGGACCGATGACGGCCACCGCTGGGAACATTTCCAGCAATTGATCAACTTTTTTAGCGAGAAATCTTTCTTTATCCATGATTCTTAAACTTTAGCTTTAAATTTTACGCATGTAAAGAGCAAAACAATGCGTTGGCCGGCGGATAGAATTAGAAGAAAAGAATCTACGTGACTGAATTTGTTTTTAAACGGGTGAAAAGAATTTTTGAAAAAAATTTCCCCACCAAGAATACCTGTTTACCTTCTTAACCCAATCAACTTTTGATTTAAATCTCCTATTTCAGCCCCTAAAACACACTTATAAGCGGTCTGCTGCTCCCTTAACTCGTACCACTCTCCATTTTCGATTACCTTACGCCCCTTTACTCTTTAACCAAGCTTGGTCATTATTTCCGTAATAAATGATTCGCCACCTACTGCAACACTCTCCGGCCGCTTTTCTTCTCTTCGGGAATTTGTATGTTTTAATGTACTTCGGCCCAGGTGTTATATTGCCGGGTAAACTACTCATTAGCAATAATGTGCCACAATCGACTCTAGTGTCCTGTCAAGCCTCACCTGTTGGATCTCACTTGCCCTTTTGACTTCCTGACTTCGTTACTCCTTCGGTTACATAGCGCTGCTATGCGCCCTCA
>Ga0306868_1001755_pt1 | contig 11039 bp, 8 predicted proteins | sample AntRauTorckE6832_FD_190411 | JGI IMG/M metagenome (GOLD analysis project Ga0306868, IMG submission 190411) | Saline lake microbial communities from Rauer Islands, Antarctica - Metagenome Torckler E6 #832 (v2) (version 2) | ecosystem: Environmental > Aquatic > Non-marine Saline and Alkaline >... | reverse complement strand
GATAAAAATAGCTAACACAGAGCATTTTAATTCTTCAGTTCGTCCACAACCCAGTGGTAATGGGTGGTAACGAGAAGTACGCTTAATCCGTAAGAACCCATTAATGTCTCCTGAAACGCCAGCTGCTCATAGACTTTCTGCTGCACCTTGCGCCTCTCCACCATGGTAAACACCAGGAATATCATAATAACGACCAGCAGCAAAAAGCTCACAACCAGGGTCCAGAAAAGCTCCTTGGGCATTTCATAAAAGGCCTTGGGACTGTTGATTATAATGGATCCCGGCGGCAAGAGGCTTTGGTCGATTTTGAGCTTCTGCATCACCTCGTAGTCAAATTTATAGGTGCCCGCGGGTTCAATGACCACTGGTATATTTTCCGCCTTTTCTCCTTCAATGATACGAAGAGCCATCCTGGCGGCCATCTTGCCATGATGCAGGCCAGAAAGAAGACTGCCTCCAACGGTCCCATGACCAAGCAGGAATTCCCAGGTGGTGTAGATGGGAACCGATGAATGGTCATAGATGGCCCCCATAACCTCCTCAGCGGTATAAAATTTCCCTTTGACGGTCTGATACCATGGCGTAAAAAAGAGGAAAGTATCTTCCGCCAGACGTTCCACTTTCTCTTTGGTTTCAGCAAGGGAGAGCTTGAACCAGAACTCCACTTCAAGCTCCTTGTCATACCCTTCCAGCATGGTATAGACCTGCTGTTCGATGGACCTGCCGGTTATGGAATTGTCGCCGACAACCACCATTCGTGTTTTCTCCGGATGCAGCTTGCGGGCAATATTCAGGGTATTGGGCAGGTCAAAATTTTCCACCACGCCAGTGAGGTTGCCGGAAGAGATATCAGCTGACTCGAAATCATTCATACCGCAAAAAACCAGGGGAATTCCTGAAAACAACTGTTCCCGGTGTTCTATGACAAAATTATAGGCGTGGTTGTCGGATACGATTATTACATCAAAATCTTCGTCGGCAAATTTTTCAGAATACAGGGTATACAGACTATCTTTCACCGGCTCATAGAGATACTTCTTGGTATCCATATACTCTGTCTGCAAGTCGATTTTATACCTGCTATTATGAAGACCCCCTCGAAGACCCTCAAAAATTTGGTCTGACCACTGATAACCGTGATGATACGAATTGATATAGAGAATATTCTTTTTCCGTTTAACCGCCGGGACACCGGTGGCAAGCACAACTGATAACGTTATACAGAAAAAAGCAAAACACAGAAGTTTTTTCATAAGCACTTAGAACTACACATTCCTATTACAATTATCCAACAGCTCCTGAGCAACTTCGCATTCTACACGCTGTTACTCACCTCAGTCAAACACGATTATCGGCAGCATACGAATACCGGGGTTAGTGACATTTCGTCGCTTCTCCCATAAGTAGTTACTCCTCATCTTCTTTTCCATACAAAGATGCCATTAGACTATAGGCCACCTTGAAGAATACGGATAATATAAAATATCAATATATTGGTGGGTAGACATCCACCCGACATCTACCCGTGACCGCAAAAATACCAAGGCGACTTCGGGCGATGTCACCTGGAACTTTGCATTTCAAAGACATATAAATGAGACAGAAGGGATCAACTTGCTGCAGACAAGACATGACTAAACAACCACCTACTTCAAGTAGGTGGGTTTAAATTCGCGGACTGCAAGTCCGGCAATACCGGCTAAGCCGGTTAATTATTCGATATCAAATCGGTCATCGGGATCTTTCTCAAAATGATGCTCAAGATATTCTTTTATCATGTCTTTTGTGAGCTCTCCAGATGTTACACAAAAATAGCCTCGTGCCCAAAAGTGTTTCCCCCAATATCGTTTCTTTACATGTGGAAACTCTTCAAATATTTTGCGAGACACCCTCCCCTTAACTCTTCGCATGATATCGGATGGAGAAATGTTTGGAGGCGCTGACACCAAGATATGGACATGATCTTTACTCACAACTCCACGGAGAATATGCATTTCAAAACGCTCACAGGTTTGACGCACAAGCTCCCTCACACGAATTGCGAGATCTCCTTGCAACATGTGATAGCGATATTTGGTCACCCAGACGAAATGGTATTCTATTTTGAATTTTGTATGGCTTCCTTGGCGATATTTCATGCCGAAAAGTATAAGCCAACTGCTAGCAAAATGCTACCCGTCTAAAAGACGGGGGTTTTAACCTTTTGCAGAAACAATAAAGAGATATTTGGGGACCTGGTACCACTGCCAGTTATAGCCGAGCTCCTCTACACTTTTGGAAAAAAGCCAGGCCAATGCGGTCATAAGAGCAACAAACTGAATGATATCAGGGACCGGCGATGGCTTTGAGTTTTTGCCGGGAGGGCGCTTTATGTTGAGAAGGGCATGTGTTGGGCCGGTCATCGGTCAAAGGTAGTTTGCTGTCTCATGGTTGGGCAACCATGGAAACATTGTTTGCAATTGAAAAAATTGTAGAAGGTATCTTTTTCTGTTCCTCGGTTACTGTAATCACAGGAGAAGAAAAATAAAGGTACTGCTCACAGGGCATCAGATCTTCCCGCGATCAGCCCGAAAAAAAAATCAAACGTAGAGGACTGTTTTCCAGCGGAGCATCACTGGAGGAAACCATGGTTGTTGTATCGCATGGTTGTTGTATCGCAGTGGGCGCTGGTTATTGACCAGCCAGTTGAGCCCGGGTGATCTCGGTGATTGCACGGAAATCAATTTTCCCCGATCCCATTTTCGGGAGTTCTTCCATAACCAGAAACGTTTTGGGGATGGCGATTTTCGGCAGTTCATCGGCCATTTTTTTGGTGATGCTTTTCTTCTCGACCCTGGTGGTGACCACGGCGACGATTTTTGCTCCCTTGATGGAGTCGGGAATCTCAACGACGCAGCACTGGGCGTCTTCAGGGATAAGACGGTCGAGAACGGATTCAATCTTGACCAACGAGACCATTTCACCGCCGACCTTGACGAATCTTTTGAGCCGGCCTACATGCCAGAGATAGCCATCTTCGTCAATATTGCCCATGTCGCCGGTGTCATACCAGCCTCGGCGCATATGCATGGAAGTTTGTTCAAAGTCGTTGAAGTAGCCCTTCATAACACTGTCGCCTTTCACCAGTATACGGCCGTCCTGGCCGGTGGCGCATTCTTCCCCGGTTTCATAGTCCTCAATGCGAACCTGAAGATTGGAAATGGGTTTGCCGACGCTGCCCGGTCTGTTGAGTTCGGGACAGTTTGCGGCAATCACTGGAGAGCATTCTGTGGCGCCATAGCCCTCGTAGAGGGTGATGCCGTGCTTTTCCCAGAAAGCTTCACGAAGCGTCTGCGGGCATTTGTCGGCGCCGCAGAGCATGATGCGGAGATTGTCGAAATCACCCGGTTCGGATTTACGCAGGTATCCCCAGAAAAAGCTGGGGGTACCCACCATAAAGGTGGCCTTTTCTTCACGGACGATCTCACAGACCTTTTTGAAATCAAGTGGGTTTGCGTAAGTCAGCAGGGTCATGCCGTGATGAAGCGGGATCCACATGTTGGTTGTAAGGCCGAAGACATGAAAGAGCGGCAGGGAGGCGAGAAAGATATCATCACTGGTAAAGTTGAATCTTTCGGAGCAGGAGGCGACGTTGGCCCCTATATTTTTATGGGTCAGCTGAACAGCCTTGGGATCCTTTTCGCTGCCGCTGGTAAAAAGGATGGCTGCGGTGTCGTCTTCGGAGCCGCTATGGACCAGTGTTTTGATAACCGCCGCCGGCAGTTTGGCGGTAAGGGCCGCCGCAGCTTTCTGCAGGCCGGAAAAACTCTCCATGATATCTTCAAGATAGACCATACCTTCGACATGAGGGCATTCAATCTTTTCCAACAGTGCCCGGGAGGTGATTATTACTTTAAAATCACATTTATTCTGGGCATAGACGGCGTTTTGCCGGGCTCCTGTTGAATAGTTTATCATCACCGGGGTTCTGCCGCTCATCAATATGCCGAGCTTGGTCAACATACAGCCGGCGGAGGTGGGAACCATGAGGCCGACAAAGCCCTTTTCCAGCTTTTTACAGTAACGCCCAAGGAGGATGGCTGCCAGGAGGGCACGATTATAGCATATCTTTTTGCTTGTGGCAAAGTCATGGATGGCCAGCTTTTCACCCTGAAATTTTGCTGTTTCGATGAATTGTTGATGTAAGAGCACCGATTCTCCCTCCTTTCAAGGTAACGAGCATGGCTTGCTCCCTCATACTTCGAGCTAAGCTTTTTAGGTAATCAAATGAAAAATTAAATCTCATGCACTGAGTTCTAGTACCATTTTCAAATGCTTTTGGCAAGGCAGCAGAAAGTCGCGGAGATAGAGGCGTGGAAAAGTGCTTAAAAAGAGAAGCTCGAGGTCAATGAGGATGGTCGGAATCGGCCAGTGAGCTGATGGATTTGGGGATTTTTTTCTTGGTTTTGATACCGAGTTCACTCAGTTTTCCGGCCTGGGAGATGATGTTGCCCTTGCCCGTCGAAAGCTTGTTCATGGCAGAGTCATAGGTCGAATGACAGGTGGAGAGCTGTTTGCCGACTTTTTCCATATCCTCGAGAAAGCCCCGCAGCTTGTCATAGATGGCGCCGGCACGCTCGGCGATTTCTCTGGAGTTTCTGTTCTGGTGCTCGTAGCGCCACAGGTTCTCAACGGTTTTGAGCGTGGCCAGCAGAGTGGTCGGGGTAACGATGATTATGCGCTGCTCGTAGGCATCGCTGAACAGCATATCGTCTGTCTCCGAGGCAACGGCAAAGGAAGAGTCTATGGGGATGAAAAGCAGGACAAAGTCGAGGGAGTTAACGGATGGTATATCAGAGTAGCTTTTCTCGCTGAGATTTTTGATATGGTTGCGAATATTGCGGATATGCTGTTGCAAAATCTCTTGTCCTTCTGTTTCCTGGTCGCAGGAGATGTAATCCTGCCAGGCGGAAAGTGAGACTTTGGAGTCAATGATGATATCCTTACTGTCCGGCAGGTGGATGATGACGTCGGGCTTGAGGAGCCGGTTGTCATGGTTGCGATAGCCGTTCTGGACGCTGTATTCCCTGTCTTTGCGCAGCCCTGATTTTTCCAGGACGCGTTCCAGCACAAGTTCCCCCCAGCTGCCCTGGCGTCTGGTGTCGCCGCGTAATGCCCGGGTAAGGTTGGTGGCCTCCCGGTTTATCTGCACATTGAGCTGGCGCAGGTGGACGATTTCTTCCTTAAGGGAGGCGCGTTCCCTGATATCATTGGCCTGGATGTCATCAATGCGTTTCTGAAAACCACGCAACTGATCCTGGAGCGGATGAAGCAGTGAAGAAACACGCTCCTGGTTCTCGTGGCCGAATTTTTTACTTTTTTCATCAAAAATCCGGTTTGCCAGCGACTGGAACTGGAGGTTGAGGTTTTCCCGGGCCTCTTCAAGCAGGGCGAGTTTTTCGCTGCTGTTTTTCCGCTCGTTTTCCAGCAGTGTTGTAAGTTTGGCGATATGAATATTCTGGTCAGCCGTCTGCTTCTCCAGGGCGGAGTGGCGTTTTTCTTCTTCGGTGATGCGTTTATTGGCACGTGTGGCGGTCTTTGAGAGATTCCGTATGCGGAGGCCGGCTGCCACCAGCACGACCAGTAATAGACAGGTGACAATAAAGAAAAACAGCGCCGCTTCCGGCAGGAGAGAATGAAGCTGTTGAGGGAGTAAATGCATAAAAACCGGCAGCAGTGAAAAGGTGGAGCTCCTGGGTCGATCAGCTGAGCTTGGTTGGCAGTCAGGTTTTGGACAGGCTTGCAGCACGCTTGCAAGGATACCTGGGGAGAAGGATATTGTCAAATGGAATCAGTTGGTTGTCACTGCGCATCAAGGCGGAAGCGTTTGTTACCGGAGCGCAGTATAACTCCCTGTCGGGTGATTTCTTCGAGCACAAGGTTTTGAGCAACGGCATCGTTTTCCCTGACGATGGCATTGTTGATGACAATCATGCGCAGATGCGGTGCCGCGGAAAAGACATGGCCGGCCAGCTGAAGATCCGGTATTGATTTCTGGATCGATGGGGCGAGTTCCTCAAGGTAGGGGATGGTTGGCGCAGGCTGTTTTGCTGATGATGGGGACGTCTCCTGCCGTGGTGGTATTGTCGTTGCAAGCGGTGCGGGTTGAAGAATCTCGCCGTTTGCCGTTGGAGCATGGGGAAAGATGGCCATCTTTTTGTTGCCGGGATACAACTCGGGTATGGAAGTGTCTGCTTGACTTAGGTTGTTTGTTGCGCCTTGGCGGGATTGGTCAGGCTCATTGGGTGCCGTGGTGGAAGGATTATCCTGGGCGATGGTTTTCTCCTGGGGCTGGAAAAAGAAAAAATACCCGGCGGCGAGGAAACAAGAAACGACGATGACCGCAAGGATCAGCATACCTATGATATGAACCGCGGACTTTCGGAAAGCCGCCGGCCTGGCTGATTGTGGAAGAATCGGCACCGCAGTGGAGGTTTCGCGTTGCCGTGCTTCTTCGGATTTCTTTAACGCTTCGAGAATATAGGACATTAATCCGCTCTATAAAAATGTTGCCGGTTTTCTGTGTCGCACCGGGTACCGGGTGTTGCCCTAATGTGCATCTACATCTGCTTCTGCAGGTATCTCTTCTTCAGGTGGTGCCGGAGCTTCCACGAATTGTTCGTTGAAAAAACCGGTCACTTTGGTTGTGAACGGCAGGTTGTCCCTATACATGAACAGTGCTGTCGTTCCCAGGAGGAGAAGGACAAAGGCGGAGACGATAGCCAGGGGAAAGATCTTTGACGAGGGACATTGTGCCAGATGGCTGTCCCGGCCCAATATCTCCCATCCGGCTTTCAGCAGTATCTTTTCTGAAACCTGGTCGCCTCCCTCAATATAGGCACCGAGCAGGGCGCGGTCGCAGAGAATGTTGATGAGCCGGGGAATGCCATTAGTCAGCACATATGCACGTTTGAGCGCGGCTTTGTTGAAAAACTTCATTCTTCCGCCGCCGGCAATGATAAGGCGGTGACGGATGAAGTTGTAGGTGTCGTTACGGTTTAAAGGGGCGAGATGGTAGCGGCTCGTGATTCTCTGGCTTATCTGGGCAACCCTGTCGCTGCGGAGCTTCTGTTGCAGTTCCGGCTGGCCGATCAATATGATTTTGAGGAGCTTGGTGGTGTTGGTCTCCAGGTTGGTCAGCAATCTGAGCTGTTCCAGTACCTCCATGTCTAGATTCTGGGCCTCGTCAATTATGAGTATGGTCGTTTTCCCTTGGGCATGGGAGTGGAGAAGATACTTGTTGATGGCATCTATATATGATTTTATGGAGGCGTTGTCTTGCGTGCAAGGGATGGAAAGCTCTTCGCAGATTGTTTCCAGAAGCTCGGAGACGCTGAGTTTGGGGTTAATGATGATAGCGCTCTGCGTATTTTCCGGGAGCTGCTCCAGAAGGCTTCTGCATACGGTGGTTTTGCCGGTGCCGACATCGCCGGTGAGGAGGATGAAACAGCCGTCTTCGCTGACACCGTAGAGGAGATGGGCCAGCGCCTCCCGATGCTGCTCGCTCATATAAAGATACCGGGGATCGGGAGCAATTGTGAATGGTTTTTCTTTGAGTCCGAAATACTCTACATACATGATGAAATGTTTGTACGGGAAGTTTATAGGGAAACTCCTGCCTCTCCACTCCGAAGTATAAAGGAAATCAATTATTTTATCCATTTTTCTTTGTCTGTCATTGTAATTCCTGATTACCAACGAAAATCAGCTGATCGACCCAGGAGTGCTTCGAGCTGAGTTTCGTTGGTAATCAGCTTGTAATTTTAGGTGATATTACATAAAATAACAACATGACAGGGAAAAGGAGTCAATATGCCCGTTTATGAATATAAAGCCCTCGATCAGAACGGCAAAAATCTCAAAGGTATTGTTAATGCAGAAAGTGTGAGTGCTGCCAGGAAAAAGCTGCGTTCAGCGGGTAACTATCCGATCTCAATCCGTGAAAGCTCCGGAAACCTCAAAGAGAAAGGGCAAGGAAAGCGCGTTTCACGGAACCCTTTTGAACGCATTGCCCGCAAAGAGGTGCATATCTTCACCCGTCAGCTGGCGACCCTTTTAGGGGCGAAAATACCATTGGTGCCTGCTCTTGCTTCCCTTGTCGCGCAGACAAACAACCTGGCGTTGCAGAGAATAATCGCGCTTATAAAAGAGTCGGTAAATGAAGGAAACACCCTGGCGAATGCCATGGCGGAACACCCGAAAGTTTTTTCAAATATCTACCTCAATATGATTCGGGCTGGTGAGGCTTCCGGATCTCTTGATATTGTCATGGAAAAGCTTGCCGACTTTGGCGAGAAGCAGGAGGAGCTTAAAGGAAAGCTGCGTGCCGCGCTTGTTTATCCCTGCATTATGGCCGTTATATGTGTTGGTGTGCTTTTTATCCTGATAACCTATATAATACCAAATATCACACAGGTTTTTCTGGACATGGAGAAGGTTTTACCGCTTCCCACCCGCGTGCTTATAGGCCTCAGTGATTTTTTTAAGGACTATTGGATGGCTGTCGTTCTTGGGCTGGGAGTGGTGATCGGAGTGGTGAGAATATTCATAAAAAGTACCTTCGGCCGCCAGGTCTGGGACTATTTTCTTTTGAAAATACCAGTTGCTGGAACTGTTTTGCAGAAAATCATTCTGGCGCGTTTTGCCTCGACCCTCTGCAGCCTGTTGGAAAGCGGTGTCGGCCTGATTGCTTCCATGGAGATAGTGAAAACAATAGTCAACAACAGACAGGTTGCCCGGGTAGTGGACGATGCCATACTGCAGGTAAAGGAAGGAAAGAGTATGACCATTTCACTGGGAAATTCTCAATGGTTTCCTCCCATGTTTGTGCAGATGGTTGGTGTTGGTGAACAGGCCGGTACGCTAGAAAAAATGCTGCAAAAAGTTGCCGATGCCTATGAAAGAGAAGTCGAGTCGGCTGTCTTGGGACTGACAGCCCTCATAGAACCAGTTATGATCGTCGGAATGGGAGGGATTGTCGGTGCTATTATTCTCTCAATTCTCTTACCGATATTTGAAATGAATCAGATGGTTGGCTAGCATGAATGCTGAGCATCTTTGCAGGTGGCTTTCTATTGCCCCTTGAAGGAGGAGAAAAAATGGTATACGCCTTGTCAAAGTGGAAGATGTATGTCCGAATAGCGCTGTTTCTGGGGGCTCTTGGCGTATTGGCCACTCCGGTCATGGGGCAATACATACTGGACCAAGATTTTGCTGATGGAGGTATTCAGACGACAGCCATCGGTAATTTTGATGATCGTGGATTTGCGGCGGCATTGCAGGCCGACGGCAAAATTGTTGTTGCTGGAACAAGCGAGAACGGATCCGACGCTGATGTTGCCGTGGTGCGGTATAATACCGACGGCAGCCTTGATACCTCATTTGCCGGCAATGGCACGTTGACAATTCAGCTGGGAAGTGAGAACGACGGCGCCAATGATGTTGTTGTCAGGGATGATGGTTCCATTATTGTTGCTGGATATCTGGAAGAATCCGGGGAGAAAAAGTTTGCTCTGGCGCGGATAACATCGGCGGGCGTTCTTGATATAGATTTTGGCGGGGCTGGTTCCGGTATCATAACGCTTGAGGAAGCCGGTAAGAACGGAGAGGCTTTCAGCCTTGCAGTTGATTCAGACAATCGCTTACTTGTGGCAGGTGTTTTCCGTACGTCCAGCGAGGAGTGGATAGTTGTCGCCAGATACCTCGCTGATGGCATTCTTGACACCAGTTTTGGGAAGGACGGCTACACACGTTTAGAAAGCGATGGCAAGACATCGGCAGCTTTTCTGGTTCTGCAAAGCGATGCCGGGATTATTGTTGGCCGCACCAAAACCGTGGAATCAGTCGCAAGGGCAGCACTTTTTCGTTTTGATGAAAACGGCGCTATGGATAGCGGGTTTGGCGGCAGTGGTGAAGCACTTTTGAGCGATTCCTTTTCGCCCTCAGGATTTTTAAAAGGCACTGTTTTGGCTGATAATTCTGTCGTGGCAGTTGGATATACAACCGCCGACGGTCAGCAAAAATTGTCGGCTGCTAAATTTTTATCAAGTGGACAGATCGATACATCTTTTGGCACCAGTGGAGAGGGAGTAATAGATACGGCAATTAATGGGGTCGCCTATTCTGTTGAAGCAGAGCAGGATGGTTCCTTTCTTGTTGCCGGGACGGGGAGTACTGACGGTGGCGATGATATTGTCCTGGCCCATCTCGCCGCGGACGGTTCCGGTGTGTTGAGTCAGACAAACAGCATTGATGTCAATGGCGCTGATGATGGTGGAAGAGCCGTTGTAGCGGGGGCCCTTGCCAGGAGGATTGTTGCCGGTTTTGCCGGTGATGGCGTTGACGATGACATCGCCCTGCTTGCCTTTACAAAAGATTCTACGGAGGCACAAGACCTGGGCCAGGAATTTGGCGCGGACGATCCTTATATCATAGAAACGGCACAGGTCAGCAATGTGCACCGAAACGAAGCCGTCTCCGGGGGCTTGATTGTCGCTAACAGCCTGTATGTATGCGGGGAAGATGAAGGGCAGGATTGCCGTCCCGAAGTTACAAAACGCGGGGTTGTTTACTCTGTTACCCCATATCCCGAGTTGAGTGAAACCGAGGATGAGAGCGACTCTACAGAGCTTGACGAAGCGGTTGATGAGGCCGTTGAGTCCGGTTCTCTCGACTCTGATGCCGAAGATAGTGCAACCGGAGATGGGGACACTGAATCCACACTCTTTGCGGGTGCCGACACGACAGGGAGTGGCAATGTTTTTCCTGAATGGTTGCAAGAGTCTTCCTTCAACTATACCATTGTTCGACGGGGCCGGACAACCGATGGCAAAGGAACGGGATCATATCGAAGTGTGATTGTCCCCATAACACCGGATGTGTTCTACTACGTTCGTGCCTATGCCGTTCTTGATGACGGCACTGTCATCTATGGCAAGCAGCTGACATTTACAACTGAAGCAGCGTGTTTTATTGCCACCGCCGCGTATGGTTCAGTACTG
>Ga0306868_1001739_pt1 | contig 11121 bp, 4 predicted proteins | sample AntRauTorckE6832_FD_190411 | JGI IMG/M metagenome (GOLD analysis project Ga0306868, IMG submission 190411) | Saline lake microbial communities from Rauer Islands, Antarctica - Metagenome Torckler E6 #832 (v2) (version 2) | ecosystem: Environmental > Aquatic > Non-marine Saline and Alkaline >... | reverse complement strand
CATTCCTATTTTCTTAAAACTCATCACATTAGCCCCCCAACACAACAAATTTTATCAACAGCCTTATTATATCATAAACCTCAATAATTTCAACATTATCATCACTTTAGTTATTTTAAATTTACTCAAAAAAAATTTGAAATAATATTTAATATTAAATTATCAAAACCAACGATTAGTAAAATTTAAATCAATTAATTGTCCCATGGATTATCACTGTCGAATGTTATTATATAACATATGAAATCTATTACAAGTATTATTTAAAACTTTACATTACCCTTTCATTTCTTCAATATTATCAATAAAAATCTTAGGGTTTTGCCCGAAACATACCGTTTCTATCATCATAAAAGTATTAGCTGATGGTGCATAAAAATCTCTATTATCTATCTTTTTCCATCTCGATGTAATTTCGATACACAAGAATTAACTGAAATATCTACTTATATCACCGGAAGATATGTTGAACTACAATTTCACCCTTTTTCTTTCAAAAAAATATATAGAATTCTATTTAATTGGATCCACAATGATAGAATATTCATTTTTAGATTTTCATAAATAAAGAAAAATGGATACCCTATTATGAATTTTTATTTCATAAAAGGTATCCATTATTATTTAAGAAATGTTTAAAAGTTATAAACTCAAAGTAAATCTATGGCTTTTCTTCTATCTTTTTTAGAGGTGTTTACATAGTAATCAATTGTCGTTTGGATACTGTTATGACCTAAAATTTCCGCCACTAAGTTCACCCGTACATCTTTATTCACTAAGCAAGTTGCGAAATTGTGGCGAAATTTATGGGCATAAACTCTCGAGTCAATATATTCATTTAATACTTTTAAGCTTCTTGTTGCTGCTTCTCTGGTTAAAAAGCCTTGGCGCTGGCTTACAATTAGATATTTGCTACCACCACTATATTTTGATTTCGGGCGGATATTTTTTATGTAAGTTTTAATCTTTTTTAAAACCAAAGGTTTTAAAGGAATGCTTCGGCGTTTCTTTCCTTTGCCAATCACCGTTAACTCTTTCTTTTCATAATCAATATTTTTTAATTCAATACTCGTTAACTCACCAACACGTATACCTGTATAAAAAAGTAAAGCAACAATCAGATCCGTTCGCGGAGATAATACATTTTTTTCTAACAAGTGTTTAATGATTTCTTGTTCTTCTTCAGTAAAGGTATCCACTGATTTTTTAGTCAGATCTTTGATCTGATCCTTTCCATGGATAAAAACCAATCGATCATGGCCTTTTAACTTTAAAAGAAATTTATTAAAATGGGACAGGGAACAAACAATTTTATTATAACTGTTCACCTGATGACCTTCCAAAATATATGCTAAGTATTCTTTTGCAATTTTTCGACTGATCTGATGGTAAAATATTTTTTTATCTTTTAACCATTTTAGAAGCACTCTAATATCCACCATATAATTATCAATTGTCATGGGAGATAAGCCTTGATTATAGATATATTTTTCATAAATTCTTAACAATTCATTATCAGGCAAATATTTAAATAACTGAAGCATTTCTTTATTGTACCGTCTATAATAAATTTCTTCTCCCTGGCTACTTTCAAATACTTTTTCGAAACTTTCTTCAAATTCAATATTTTCATTAATTACTTTATCGATTAATTGAGCAAAGCTTTGATCGCTAAAGAGAAACTCTCTTTCTAAACTGCTTTCCTCTAAAGTTTCATGAATTAAACTCTTAAGAAAATTTCTTAATTGCTCCATACCATAAAGAATGATTACTTGACGATCTTTATAATAACCATCAGCAATCAACAGCTGATAAATTCTTACCAGTTTCTTTTTTGAATAATTCTTACATATTTTTGATAAAAAAACAATATCTTCTGCAAGAGAGGCTGATTTATTTACCTCTTCATAGCTTATTAACAAATCCTCAAGGGCGCCATTAATACCTGTACTTTCTAAGTATTCATTATTTTCTTCAAAAACAAATAGATTTTCAATCATTAAGAATCATCCTTCCTTTTTCATATATTTTCTCAATGATATCACACTATTGTTTATTAATCAATCGTATGTTTGTTTTTGTGTTACTATTAAACCACTTAACTGTTAATCATATGATTTGTATTTTTATATCTTTACTACATGCAAGGGTGAAGAGTCAAATTTAGTATCATTTCTCAAAACTATTTCAAGTACTCATTCTATTTATATATGGTTTGAAACCCAATATTAAACATTTTATTTCTAATTTTAACATATTCATTCAAATTTTATATTTATTTGCTTTTTATTCACAAATAGAATACAATAATAGTATATGACAGGAGGAAAATATGTTACTGAAATTTAAATTAGAAAATTTCAAGTCTTATTTAGAGGAACAAGTATTTACAATGGAAAGATCATCCGATAGAATCTTGGATAAACATATCATCGGTAATCAGGATAACGAAGGATTAAAATTTTCAGCTATTTACGGTGCCAATGCCTCGGGTAAAACGAACTTACTTGAAGCCATTCAATATTTCCAATATCTAGTAACAACATCAAAAATGCTAGAAGTGAATGATTCTCTATTATACGAACCACACAAATTATCTCCAAATAAAGGAACAACATTAGGATTATTGTTTTTAAAAAACAATATTAAGTATTATTATGAAGTAAAGCTAAACAGCAAAAATATTATAGATGAAAAACTTTATTATTACAAAGATAGACAAAATACTATTTTTGAAAGAACTGATACTTCTAATATAAAAATAAACCGAGCCTTTGAGACTGAGTTTACTCAAATGGTAGACAAAACTTTAGACAACAAATTATTTTTAACAACTATTGCCGCTTGGTCAGATAATGAACATATAAAAAATGTCACTCAATTCATTAAAGAAGATTTAATTGTTATAACAAAATTTGATAATTCAAGCTTACTTGAATATACATCATCTTTATATTCAGAGGGCAATAAAAAATTCAAAAATAAATTTCTAAAAGTTTTTAAAGATTTTGGGTTAAAAAATTTGCAAGATATCAATGTTCAAATAAATGAAAAAGATATTTTAGATGAAGAAAGATCCAACCTTATACCTAGCCGCATTCAATCTATATTTGGTGGAGTAGAACAAGTTCTAAGAAATAATAGCACAAAAGGTTCTAATTCTAAAAAATTTGATATTAAGTTCAAATATGCCTATGAAGATCACCAGTACTTTATTGATTTATATAATGAATCAAGAGGTGTTATGAAACTATATGAACTATTAGGTATGCTTTTTACTATTATTAAAGAAGATAAGGTGCTATTCATTGATGAAATCGAATGTAGTATTCATCCCATGGTCTTAAATGAAATTCTAGAACTTTTTACTCAAGAATCTTCTCATTCACAATTGGTTTTTACTACACATAATGAAATGTTTTTAGATTTATCTAAACTAAGACGTGACGAAATTTGGTTTGTTGAAAGAGAAAATAATATAACAAGCCAATTATATTCTTTATGGGATATCAAAGGTGTGAGGAAAAATGAAAATATTAAATTAGGTTATTACAACAAACGCTATGGAGCGCATCCCGATGTTGATTTCAAAGATATTTTAGTAAGCGAAAAAGACGGTTCTCAAAATGAGTAGTATTTTTCATAATAGCAGAGATGATGATAAAGGAAAAATCTCAAAAAAAGGCTCGGAAGAATATGAAAAAAAGATAAATATATTACTAGAAGAATCTTTATTAGAGATAGAAAAGATAAGAACTTATTTAGAGAGAAACCATGATTCAGACATTTTCAGGGATGTTTTAGTTAGATTATCATCACTTATTGATTTCTTTTTCTCAGAGATTATGAAGTATATTGTTCCTACGATTTTTAGAAATTCAACTAATCTGCCTAGTGAGTGGAATGCCTTTGAGGTTCCTATGAAAGATATTCGAAGAATTGTTGATGACTGGGATACTGAGGATCTTGGTGGCAAATGGATAGAAGACGCTTATTACAACAGTTATTATGAAAACTCAAATCAAGCTTTGAGGAATATCAAAAAAGTTTTTGCCTTAATTAAGAATAATTGCTTCAAAGATTTTGTTAATAAACACGAAAGCACAATAAAGAAAAACCTTGATGACAATAAATTAAGTATTAGCCAAATGATTAGCAACTTATATAAGAAACGAAATGTTATTGTCCATAGTTATGATTATAGACAAAACAAATTTCCTAAAAGGAATACTATAAATAAAGATTATTTACTAAAAAATTTAGATTTCTTTAATGAACTATTTATAAACGTTTCAGAATATATCACTCTTGAACTAGCATCTTAAATTATAAAACCTATAATGAGAGGCCTCCTTATACAGACTAATTATAGGTTTTATTACTTTCATTATTAATAATTTTACTATATCTAGCCATTTTTTTATCAATTATACGTTTGTTTTTATTGCGTGAACACTATTAACACCTTCAACGTATTGTTTTGTTGTTATTTGTTTTTTAGCATCTCCTACTAGAGGCTCTAGAGTTTTCGAACTTTTTGTGCTGCTCAATTTAAATTCGAAAATGTAACCTGTATTTGCTTTTTCCTTCTGAACTAAAACTATATCTGGCTAAGTAATTTTTAAATCTTTAAAAAGATAACTATAATCTTTTCCGGCTATTTCTTCACGTTCAAAATAATACTGCAACATAGATATATTTAATTTTTTTCAAAGCGTCTTGCCCGAGTAATTAAAGCTACTTTTGCATCTAATCTAATGAGTTTTTTAATGAAAAGCGTTTTATCTACATAATAATTATCCTCTTCAATAATTTCTTTAAAATTATCTTTTCCCCAAAGAAATATTCTTCTCAACCATTTTAGCCTTCTGTCATCATCTCAATTACTTAAATAAATCATTTTTAAAAATGCATTATCCTTAAGCCACCACAAAAATAAATACACCAAAGAAAGGTAGCTTCTATCATTTCAAGAGATCTATATTTTCTTTCCACAACCTAGTCATCTAAAATTGAATAAGATACCTGATAGTATTTTATTTTCCTTTTTAGCAACAAAATCTACTTTATATTAACCAATACGACCAACATAAACTTCATAACCTCGTCTCAACAACTCAAGATATACTATATCTTCAAGGATTTGGCTAATATCATTTTCTTTATAACCTAAAAGTGTATGTCATAGGCCTAAATACGCGAGATAAAATTTTCAGAACGTTTCAATAACATCTCAAAGGACTACCGTATTATAGATACTTTTGAGATAGTTGTTAATTACACTGTCTTTCTGCTTAATATTAATTAAGTCAGGAAATCCGCCCCGTTTTAAGAATAGATCGCGACCACTAAGCCCCTTTCATTTTTTGATAAAAATTTCTCAGTTGTATTCTTATTTTAATTACTTATTATAAATTAGCTCTTCAAATTTTTAAGTCTTCGAATGCAAAAATATTGCATGAAAAAACGAATCCCAAATGAGATCCGTCTTTTCCTTTTCTATAGTTGTATACCTTTTTAAATGACAATTATCAATATTATCATTGGAAAAAAGTGTTTTTAATAAATATCTCTATCATTCTAAAACTTCTTCTACTTCAATATTATCAAAAGTTAAAGTAGATGGAATATTATCTGCACTAATAGTACCCAATTCAAATCCTAATTTTAAATTCGAATCCGTTGATTCTGTTACTGTGAATTCATGACTGAAATCATTCATTGAATTGGTTAAATTAATTACTTGCGCATCCATATAAGGCGTGAAAGAACCGCCATCTTGTTTGCCTAGTTGAAGGTTTATTGTATTGTCAACATCTGACATGCCTTCAAAAGATACGATATATGTCTTTCCATTTTCTAGTCCAAAGCCTTCATGGTAAATTTGAGGATCCCATGCATCCCCACTTGTTCCTTGCATTTCAACTTTTAATGCACCAGCTGTCGTAGTAATTGCTGGTCCTGTAACAGTTGAATACACATCTAAAGTTTGTGATGAATCATCAAAAGTTAAAGTTTCAAGTCCATAAACTTCTTCTACTTTAATATTATCAAAAGTTAAAGTAGATGGAATATTATCTGAACTAATCGTTCCCAACTCAAATCCTAGCTTTAAATTTGAATCCGTTGCTTCTGTTACTGTAAATTCATGACTAAAAACATTCATTGAATTGGTTAAATTAATTACTTGCGCATCCATATAAGGCGTGAAAGAACCGCCATCTTGTTTGCCTAGTTGAAGATTTATTGTATTGTCAACATCTGACATGCCTTCAAAGGATACTACATATGTCTTTCCATTTTCTAGTCCAAAGCCTTCATAAAAAACCTGCTGATGCCAAGCTTCATCACTTGATTCTTGCATTTTAACTTCTAACGCCCCAGCTGTCGTAGTAATTGCTGGTCCTGTTACTGTTGAATACACTGTTAATGTTTCTGACGAATCATCAAAAGTTAAAGTTTCAAGTCCATAAACAATTTCTGGTTCTTCTACAACTTCTTCTTCAACTTCTTCTACTTTGAGATTATCAAAATAAGCCGTTGTTAATGTTGTATCACCATCTACATTTCCAAACTCTAAAGCAACCTTTAAATCTTTAGATGTTTCTTCATTTACTGTAAACTCGTAAGCATAATTTTTCATCGTATCTGTCAATTCAATTACCTGATTATCCATATAAGGAATAAACCATGGCGCTGCATCCAATCCTTGTCCAAGATTTAGTTGGATTTTACGAGGGACATCTGCTCTTGCATCAAAACTCACTTGATATGTTTTTCCATTTTCTAAGGCCATATCAAATTTTTCTAATTTAGGTGAATATGCCTCACTTCCTACACTCTCGATAGCAACTGCTAATTCGCCGTCTACTAGTGTCTGAGACAATGCATCACTTCCTTCTGACCATGGTATTAGTAGATTATCTTCATTATCGAACGTCATAGTATCTAAACCATAAGCTACTGCTTTTTCTACCTTAAGGTTATCAAGGTAAACAGTTGTTAGTGTTGAATCGCCATCTACATTCCCAAACTCAAAAACTACTTTTAAATTTTTAGACGTTTCTTCATCTACCGTGAACTCATAAGAATAATTTTTCATTGTATCCGTTAATTCAATCACTTTAGCGTCCATATAAGGAATAAACCATGGATCTGAAGTTAATCCTTGTCCAAGATTTAGTTGGATTTTACGAGCGACATCCGCTCTTGCATCAAAACTCACTTGATATGTCTCACCATTCTCTAAAGCCATATCAAATTTTTCTAGTTTAGGTGAATATGCTAAACTGCTCACACTTTCAATAGCAACTGCTAACTCACCGTCTGTTATTGTCTGAGATAACGCATCACTTCCTTCTGACCATGGCGTTAGTAAATCAGATTCACTATCAAACGTCATAACCTCTAATCCATAATCTGGTTCATCTTCTATAAGTTTTATATTATCAATTGTTATATTTGAATCACTACCACCTAAATAGAAATGTAATTCACTGTTTAAGTCTGTTTCATCCGGCATAGTAAATTCAACTGTATAAGTTTCCATCATTTCATTAATTGCTACTATTTCAGTTTCTAAATATTCACTTGTTCCTTCTGCATCTGTTAAAGCAACGGAAAGATCTCTCGCTACTGCTCCACGGGCATCAAAGGTTAAAGTATATTCAGAATTAGCATTCAACTGAATACCTTTTTGAACTAGTTGGATACTATCATCTGCTATTCCAGCTTCTGAAATATCAACTAATAGTTCTCTAGATTCTTCATCAACTGTTGGTGTTGCATTACCATCAGTCGTTAGGAGATGCCAATAATTAAATCGTGTTTGATCACCTTGATCAAAAGTTCCATTGTAAACTCTATTGCCTGATTCAAGGGGCTTTTTTGATGCATCATAATCAATTTCTGGTGGTTCAATTGCTTCTACACGAACATTACCTAACCAAACTGAGTTCGTATTTAATCCTAAGTTAAATTCTAATCGTGCATCTAAATCTGTATTCTCAGTCATTTGAAAAGTATGTTCAAAACTTTCCACTGTATTTGATAGTGAAAAACCTTCTGTTGTATAAGCTGTCCAACCGTCATTTTCATCGCCACCAATTTTAACGGCTATATCTCGATTTGATGCTGCTTTTGCATCAAAGGATAATTTATAATGATTTCCTTTCGCCAAAGAAATGTCTTGAACTAATTGTACAGCGTAGCTTTCATTACCACCTGCAGAAATATCTACCTTTGCATAATTTGAGGTTTCATCAGCTGAATCAATTGAAACAGATGCTTCACCGTTAAATCCAGTCAATAAATACCAGAAGTCTGTTTCTGCCAGACCTTCAATCCCCTCTAAATAAATACCTTCATCAACTGTTTCAGTATCAAGATTTCCGAGTTGTGTTCCATCATAGTTGTTATTATAAACTAAATTACCATCTTCTAATGGTAATTTACCATTGTCCGGTAATGCTTCTGGTTCAAAAGCTGGTACTTCAGCATCTCTATAGTCTCTTCCAGTTAACTCGTATACTCTTACATAATCTACGAGTACACTAGCAGGTAAAACAGAATCGTCTTCAGGGTCGCCATCATACCAACCACCAACGGCTAAGTTTAAGATCATATAGAATTCTTGATCAAAAGGTGCAGGGTAAGAATAATTTAAGCTTTCTCCTTCTCCTCTTGCATACCAATTATTTTTTGTTGAGTAATGTTTTCCATCAACATACCATCTGATTTCTCCTGGCTCCCATTCAATTTCATAGACATGATAATCTGTTATATCTTCACCTGCTGCAAAGTCATATTCTTCTCCAGTATAAGTGTTATTTGGCCACACACCACCATAGTGAATTGTACCACCAATATGTCCTGGCTTGCTACCTGCCGCTTCCATAATATCTATTTCACCAGAAGCTGCCCAATCACCATAAACTGAGTCTTTTGGCATCATCCAAAAGGCCGGCCATAATCCTTGTCCTGGTGGCAACTTCATTCGGGCTTGAATCTTACCATATTTTTTACTAAACAGACCATTGGTTACAAGTTTACCCGATGTATAGTCATAGGTCCCAAATTGATCAGTGGTTTCTTCTACCTTTGCAGTAAGAACTAACTTCCCATCCTCTAAATATATATTTTCTTCACTGTCAGTATAAAACTGTTTTTCATTATTTCCCCAGCCAGCATCAATACCATTACCCGCGTCGTCGACAATCCAGTTACCTGTTTCATACTTCCATTTTGTTGTATCTAATGTCTCACTAGAAAACTCATCTCGCCATACGATAGTCCACGGGGATACATTGCTATTTGATGAAGCCTTCCGAGTCGCTGTATCATTTGCAGGCACAACGCTACCAAATTTTCCTTTGCCGTACTTTTTATCATTTATTGAATTCACACCATTATTAACTAGGTTTTTAACATTTCCTATTAATCTTAATTGTGCGCCATTAGAATTAATCACGAGTGAATTAAAATCTCCCACAAGTTTAACTAAATCTTCTGAAGTAATATTTTTTCCTATAAGAACATTTTTAATTTGACTATTACTTGAATTGTTTTCAAGAGTCATCCCTTTTTCAATAAATAAATTTTCAATAATTGTGTTGCCTTCAACAGATATTCTCAATGGATTACCTGATCTTTTATTACCAATAACGGAAGTGAAAATAGAATTCTTTAAATGAATCGATTCGCTTCCCCCACCTTCTATAACTAAATTCCCTTTTACTTCAGAACTTTCTACTAGTAAATCACTTTCTCCTATTGCTTCTGAAACAAAAAGTGTTCCATCTAATATCGTATTTTTTATTGAAGCATTTTCTCCAACAACTAAAATATTTCCTGTTTTTTCATCTTCTACAACCATCTTATCTTTGTTTACATAGGTATCCACTATACGATCAACGATCGTTATAATTTCACCTCTTGTAATCGTATTTGATCCTTTAAAAGTTCCATCTGGATAGCCATTAATATAACCTTTAGCAGCCATAAATGAAACTTTGCTTTTTATTTCTTCATCTATAGAATCAAGACCTTCTAATATATTTTCTTTGTCAAGTGCTTGATTCTCTTTTGCCATTTGAAAAGCATTATATAAAATTACTGCCGCTTCACTACGACTGAGATCTTTATCTGGATAAAAATTTTCATCATCACCCAACTCTAAGTATCCTACTTCTAATCCTTTTTCAATAGCAACTGAATACCACTGGTCCTCAGCTACATCATTAAAACTATTTCCCATTTCAGCTTTCTCATAACCAAATAAATTGTAAACTATCTGTGCTATTTCTGCTTTTGTGATTTCTTGATTTGGTTTTAGATCAAGGTCTTCATAACCATTAATCACCTCATAATTGTGCCATTTTTCTAATTCTTCCGCAGCCCAATGCCTTTCTGTATTATTAGCATATGCGCTTGGTGTAACCATTCCAAAAATAAGTATAAAACTCAATAATAACGCTGTTGTTCTTTTCATAAATCCCCCTTATAATAGTTTGAATATTGCGAATATTTCGAGAACACTCTATGCTCTCTTCTGTTTCGGGAGCGGTCCCATATCAGATAAAAAATAATAACGTTTTCCCGTTCTTGATTGGGACCGTTCCCGTTAAATCTTATTATACCTTATCTTATTTTAGTATGCAAGAATTTATATATTTTTATTCATACCTCATGTATATTAATTAAGTAAATCTATAAAAATATAACACCCGCCTATTGATAAACCAGTATTTTATAGTGATTTTCGGACATATGCTATGATATAATCTTATATATTATTCAAAATTTATACATTTTAATAAAGGCGTATTTTGAGAGTTTTCATCACAACGTCAATAGGAGAATACATAGAAAGGTTTCTTATAAAAAAATTTTCTGAATTTTCACTCATAGCTATAGGACTTATTATCCTTATTATGATCGCTCTATCTTTTCGAACAGTTAAATTTTCCAGTGATGACTCATCCTTCCATTAGGACATAGTCAACACCTGGTTGACGCTCCACGGGGCAAGCCCACGTGGATTCTTAATTCTTCAAACTCTGCCTATTAATACTAATTATTAATTTGGTCTTACTAGTTCTCCAAAAGCTTAAATTCCCGTAC
>Ga0306868_1001738_pt1 | contig 11128 bp, 13 predicted proteins | sample AntRauTorckE6832_FD_190411 | JGI IMG/M metagenome (GOLD analysis project Ga0306868, IMG submission 190411) | Saline lake microbial communities from Rauer Islands, Antarctica - Metagenome Torckler E6 #832 (v2) (version 2) | ecosystem: Environmental > Aquatic > Non-marine Saline and Alkaline >... | reverse complement strand
CAAATCCACCATCTGCTTTTTGAACTGTTCTGTAAAGGCTCTACGCTTTCTTCTTTTTTGAGTCATGTTAACTTCCTACTTTCGTGTTTTATTTAGTCTAACATACTCCTTAAGAAAGTTGTTCAATTAAGTGTAACCTATTCACGGTCATAGAAGAAAGTAAGTCTAGTACTAAAAAAAGAATCGCTAGATATAAGAAACGATCTCTACCAGATATAGTAGCGATTAAATATCTATTGATAACTAAGTTTGGAAACGAATATAAAGCGAACAAAGAAGAGCTTGAGTTAAGAAAGAAACAACTAGAAAATAACGGGGAGATTTGGGCTAATGAATATCGTGATGAAAAAGATAACAGAGCTATCAATTTACGAAAACAATCCAAGAAATAATGAGGAAGAAGTACAAGTAGTAGCTAACTCAATTTGGAATCGCAACCCTTTAAGTCAATGTTGGTATGTTTTTCTCTTTTGCTTTATTGGTCGTTGTCATCGACAACCTATCCAAAACTTTCGAACTAGATTTTCTTCATCTGCCAATTTCAATTCAAGGTAATCTTTGTTTATATGGTTGGTTTCTTCGAACTCTTTGATCAACCGCCTGTTTCTATCTTCAAGCCGGATAATTGCTTCTTCATTCGGTACGTTATCGCTTTTCTTAGAGTTGCATGAGTCGTGCACAAACACAAGATTCCAAAGATCATCTGAATACAGATAGGACCACGGAATTACGTGGTCAATCGCTGGCTTGCCAATAATTGGCCGCCCGCATATAAAGCATCTTTTTTCAGTGTTATCAAATTCAATCAATTTGAAATACCGATTGAGAGATTTTCTCTGAATAAATTTTTCGTCTGTGATTTTGACTTTTTTACCTACTCTAGGAGAACTATTATAGTTTTCAAGCATTAAAGACCATCTGTAATTGATAATGTCAAAAAGAAAATAGTCATTGCTTTTAAGGGTCCTCACATTTTCCTTCTTCATTATAAAATCATTACTGCCTTTTTCATACACATATATATTCTCATATACAACGCCATTTAAATTCAAAAATCGATGGCTGACATCTTGTTTCAAAACTGTGATTATCTGTTTGATTGTCTTATCGTATTCGCTTAAAGACAAAAGATTATGTTCCACTCTTTCAAACCTTATGGGTTTCACATTATCATGCAGGGTGTTGTATGAATGAATAAGCTCTCTTGTCAAGGTAATAATTTTAGGTGGTTTATTGAGATTGCTTCCCTGAGTCAGTTCAAAGAAAAATGTATGATTCCAATAATACTTGATGACCTTTTTTGCCACTTGTTCCAAGGGAATTACCACATCGTTACTGTTTAATTGTTTGTTTGGTTGCTCGTTGTCTTCGACTGCAATTTCTACCAATGATTTCGCCCAAGCCATTTTGTATGTGTTGGAATAATTGCAATTCTTGATGATATTGACAAAATCCCGTAGAAATTGTTCACTAGTCTTCATGATGGTTTGTGACAGAATGAAGGATCAGCCTTTTATTAAAACTGCCTCTTTTATCTGCCTTATCCGTTCTGATTATTTCAATTTCATTTTTGGATAAACTGTTCAATTCCATTATTGCATAGAGTACCTCTAAGATATCCGCAATTTCTTCGGGCGCTTCAGATTCCAGAAATTCATTGACCTCTTCTTTTAATTTTTCATAAAGTTTCTCTCTATACATTGCTTCATTGGCAACTGACGTGGATGCTTCCTTCTTAGCCGCCTTGATGATTTCGGGTATTTTGTCTCTTACGAGCTTATTGTACTTGATTTTTTTCATAATTCACCTCTATATTTTTGGAGTATTTTTTTAAATAACGTGGTCAATTCAGCTTCCTCAATCATTGGGACCATGACTACGGGGTACATTTTATTAAACTCAAATATAACTCTTTTGCCATACTTTTCTTTTTCCGCTTTCATAAAGAATAGGTTACGCTGTTTACACTAATATTTTACTTTTATACATTCTTCTTGTATCGCCTCTTAATTATTTTTTGGAAAAATATATTTCTCTTTTCAGGAGTATCAATTTTAAGAGTATCAAGAGTTTGTTGTATATAATTGTCAATAACTAGAGCATTGCCCACAAGAAATTTTGAACTTCTTTTGTGTTTCATATTTAACACCCAAAATTTATATTTTTATACTCATCAATATATTGATTTATAGTCTTTTCCAATTTTTTTTCACAGACCAAGTTTATCCGGACATGACTGTCCTCTTCATCCCTGAATTTCCTTCCAGAGACTACAACAACGGCTTGTTCTTTCGAAAACTTGACTGTGAATGTTACACTATCCATACTAGTTAGTTGCTTTTGGATTCAACGATCACTCAAACGTAAATGGAATGTTTGCGATAACGCAATCGCAGAAGCAACGTTCAAAGCATTTAAGATTGAATTTATTTATCAGAATAAATCCAAAATGCTAAAAGAATTAGGAGTACAATTGAAGGATTATATTAACTGGTTTAATAATCGTCGTATGCACGGACCACTTAATTATGTAAGTCCACTTGAATATAGATTACAGCACTATTTTTAAAAGTTGTTTAAAAAGGGTTATCATTCCATTATTGTTGCTAAGTATTTTAAGTAATACCAATCTAGTTTTAGATGTTTACATTTTTATTTCCATTCATAAGTCTTTCTACACTAAAAATTTTATTACTCCTCTTTTGTATCTCGAATAAGTTTTAAAGCATCTTCTTTAATTTCCAAGTAAAAATAGTCTTCGGATTTTGTATACGTTTTATCAATTCTAAGAAAGATTTTATAAACCCCATAGTCGGTAAAACCTTCATTTTGTGTAAATACTATATCTACAGAACAAGTAGTACTTTCACTATTATCCAAAAAGCTTTTTCGACAACTTCCTATAGAACCAGACGGTAGCCCCCATGGATCACTTCCTTTTTTGTGTAATACAACCGCATCAGATGACTGCGAGGTAGCTAAAGTATCTTCCCTATTATTTGTAATTTCAACATCCATTGTTAAAGACATTGTATAATATCCAGTTTCTTCATATCTAATCTCTCCAAACCAAAAGTTAGTAAAAACATAATCAATATTGTCAAACTGCATTGTACTGCTTTCGGTCAAAACATTAGAGGTATCGTTCGATAAATCACAGCCACTTAATGGAATAAAGCTTGTCAGTAACATAATAATAAATACATTTTTCATAATATAACCTCTTACTCATTCAATTAAGATATTTATATGTTTATATTAATTAACATTAATTTTCTATTGATGACTTAATCTTTCATGGTGTTTTTTGCTTCGCTTATTAAGAATACCGCTTTCAAATCCAAAATCGCATATAAAACTTCTTATAAATATGTCTGCCCCTTCCTCAACTTCTTCAGATTCTATAAATTCTTCTGCTTCTTCCCTTAATTTTTCATATAGCTTATTTTTTGTATAAAGCATTGTTGGCCACTTCTATGGAAGGGGTTTTATTAGCTTTTCTAATAATTTCTAAAATTTTATCCATAATTAGTTTATTGTAATGTTTTTCACTCATAATTTGCTTCATATTTTTTTAATATTCTTTTAAATAACTTCGTCAATTCATTCTTATCAAGCATCGGAACCATTATAACGGGATACATTTTGTTAAGTTCAAAGATCACTCTACGTCCGTATCTTTCATCATCCCCAAGATCAGGATGATTTTTTATTTTTGCTTTAGATATTTTAGAAAGATCTTCGTCATTAACTATATCTAATATCATTTTTAAAAACTGTCCGTTTCTATAAATTCTGTACTTTATAATATAATTATACAAATCTAGATTGTTGATGATTAGACTGTAATATTTATCTTTTTGGAAACCATTGGTAGTCTCGTTAATATATTGAACGGCAAGCAAAGACTTATATATATAGTTTTCCCAATGAAACTTCTTTACCAAAATATTATTAAAATCATTTTGGCTTTTAATAACATTTGGATGCTTTTCTATGATATATTCCCGAAAATTAACCATGAATAATGTATGCCAAAAACGTTTATCCATGGTAAGATCTCTATCCATATACAAATAGTATTTCTCAATCTTATCGAAGGCTTCCATGAAATCATGTGTTTTCTCGTCTTCGCTTCCGCTTGCCATATAAATAGGAAAAGGTTCAACATTTCCTATATCATAAATATCATCGGATAAATATTCAATTTTTTTCCTAATTTTATCGTTTTTAAAATCTTCAAAAAGTTTTTTTAAATCATTAGCATAGGTTTCTTTCAGTAATCTAACCCTCATTAATAACTGCCTCCTTAACCGCATTTACATGTTTTTCAATTATTTTATCTGATATCTTATAAATTACTTCATCAATATTTTCAATATTGATATTTGTAACATTCTTAATCTTCATAAGATAGAACAGTTTACGGTAAAGTTTGTTATCAGGATCATCCAATTCTTCTAGATCTAAACCTTCTCCCGGTTCTTCTTCCAGGTCAGCAATGAATTTCATAAGTGCTTTTTGTAGACCCATGTAAACATAGTGATTATTAAGTGCGTTTTTGTTGCGCATTTCATAATACTGAAAAAGTTTCTCCTTGAATTTTATTTCTATAAGTTCGGATCCAAATTCAATTTTTATCTCTGAATTTATACTGGGATCTATGGTCTTTCTGAATAACTCATACGGTTTCTTTAGATCACCGTCAAATTTTTCCACTGTAGACATGGCAAGCACGGTATTTGGTTTAATGTATATTTTGTCTTTAATATGTTCATAAAAGGGATCCAATTCTGGATTATCTTTGAACGATAATTTTTTTGTAGCCATAATGAATAGCTGGAATTGAGTGATCTTATTTAAAGTTATCTTGTTTTTTCTGATATCAATGTATTTATTATCAGACAGTTCAAAAAACTTTACATCCTTTGACTCGATAACCAGATATATGATTGCTTTTTTATTATTCAAAAGATTATTGATAAATCCACTGTTCAAATAATATTTAATGTCAAACCTATACTTATCGCCATAGTCATGAAGGCTAATACTCAATGAAAAGGAGACACTTATATAGTCGTCTGTAAAGCTGGAAAGTACTGGATGAGGGAAATTACTTTCTTTTTTGAAAATCATCAATTACACCTCCAAATAATATTTAAGTTTTGAAGTTATATCAGCATCATCTGATATATTTAATAATAATTTAATTTTCTTTTGTTCAAGATTTACGCTTTTTATACTGTGCGTAGTTAAATTAAGTTTTTGGTAAGTATTTAAGTCCTCTGCTGACTTATATTGATCTAAAACCTTAAATTCATTCAAATGTTCTCTTCCCATACCATCGATAATGCTAATAAGTATATTTCCACTTTGTTTATTGTCAAAGTGAGCGTAATTGCTTAAGTCTATTTCAAGATTCTCTTTTCTACGGTGCACAAATCTTTTTATTTTGCTTTTGGGTACTTCATAATAGGTCTTCTTGCCATGATTACCAAAATCCTTTTTGACAGTTTTTAGTTGGTTTTTTTTTCGATGCTTTTTTTTACCATGTCCAGGTTGACTTTCCCTGGGTTTGTTTGGGTCACTTGTTTTTACTATTGTTCTCTTTTTACTTCCCTGACCGGTAAGCAATGCTGGTGCACGCTTTTTAAGATCCTTTTTGAATTTGCTTTCTATAGTGTATAGTATATCCCCGGTTTTCATGATCTCTGACTTGGGATTGTTTTCGTCTAGAGCTTCTTCAATAAATTTTTGCATGACATTATCAATTTGATTAATAAAATAATTAGCACTTTTGTTTGCACCTTCCGTGCGGATATGCGCAAATCCCAATTTGTTATGAGCCTCATTTTCTAATGTTTTAAGAAATTCGTCTTCTCGGCTGGTTGCAGGTATCAAAATTGCACTATATGGTTTCTTAACGAAAGATTTGATTTTTTTATCTTCGATCTTCATCCCTACGTTTCTGAACACAGCTGTTCTTCCATTGCTTATTCGAGCATCATAATAGAAATATAGTTTAAATTTATGGTACCTATCATGATCGGGAATGCTTATCTCCTTTGGAGAGCAATCATCTAAAACTTTATAATAAAGTGGTGCAAAAATATCTTTCATGTTTTCATATTCTTGTTCAAAATAGGAGCTATCCGCCAAAAAATCCTTGAGATTGTTTTTATCGATTATCGTATTACTAACTTCTGCTATCAATTTGTTTTTGTATATGGCAAGTAAAAAGCTATCAATGACACTTCGTATAATTTCTTTTTTATTATAAAAATCATCTCTCAAGAAAGGGATGATAATTTTTAGGCCTTGCGAATCTTTGTTAAAAATAGGTGGAAGCTTTTCGTTAATGTAAGGATAAAATTTAGTATCTTCGATATTTGCAAAGAAACCGGTCGAACGGTACGCTTGCCCATCAATTTTATGTTCTATCAGCTGAACTGTTCCTCCAACAGTTTTGAAGTTATCACTATCACAATTGGAAAAGAACATAGTATTAAGGATTGACGCTGAATTTGATGCGATTTTTCCAACACCATGTGAGCCACCCTTTATTTTTTCTGCCTCATCATCTTCATTATCATCCACATGAACACCTTTGCTATATGCATAGGCACTATATGGAGTGGTACTATCATCAGATTCACCGTGTTCTGCGCCTGATAAGCCAGTAGTATTGACATCTTCAAAGGTAAGGTAATTGTAATCCTTTTTACCTAAATTTTCTTGCATGTAATTAATAACGTTTTCATTGTAACTAGTGGTTCCTTTGAGTGCTTTGACTCTTTCTTCTATTTCATCATAACCTGGAATGTCCATAGCAGATATTGTTCCCAAGTCTATTTTTATTTCAACAGGTTCGTTATTACCTTTTTTCTTGGCGTCTAAGGAATTTTGAATGTTCTCCCTGATCAGCCCTGAAACACCATATTTATAAAATCTTTCTAACAATTGATCAAAACTGGTTTCCTTTACCATATTTGTTTTCTCAAATTTCCACCAATTCATAATATCCCCCTTAATGAGATTTTAAACTAAAACAACACAAAAAATATTGTGTTGTTATTTATTTACTATAAAAGATCCATAGAAATCGCTATGGCTTATATAAATATTAAAGCTATTTGTTAATGTTTCTCCTGTAGTCATTTTATCCCCTAAATCCAGTTATATTTTTTTATATTTATCCGAATTCCCATACGCTTTTGATATCAGGTACTTCTTTTCATTCTTCTTAATCTCTTTAAAGCCCATTCCGTAGTGTTCCACAAGTGGTTAGCAATAACTCATCACAACCGCAAGTTCAAAGTTAACATTTACAAGATTCGTATCTACATGATCTAATTGATAGTTTTCAAGCAGTTCGGCAGCTTCCAGGAGAATTGATTTCGCAAGGCTTCTGGAGTACAAAACTGGGACAAGTTTCTACCATCTCTGAATTTTCTAAACAATTAAATAATGTCTTCCTTAATATAACTTTCAGTGTGATTATATCACTTATGAAATCTTTTACAAAATTGATTTTGTATTTGTCATGAATATTAACAGAGTGTCAAGATGATATAGAAAAAGGAGCGACTAGCCGTTTGTTAATGATTGCTTTTTTTAGTTCTGATTATATTTACTAGATGATGTTTTCCTGTTTTATTTAATCTAACAACTTCCTTAAGAAACCTGTTGAATTAAGTGTAACCCAATAAGTCTTTTAAATATTTTTATGTGTCTAACTGTTCACTTGGTTTTGCGATGTAATCCCCTACACTTAGACCATTATTCATTGTTGATATCTCATATGTGGCTCTTAGCATTACAATTCCCACATTAGAAGTGAAATCATAGCATAGGATGTAACATTTTTAGGGATCAATCATCACCCTCGACGATTCGGTCGTAGATATTCGTCTTTTCCTCCTGAACCAGGTCGTACATTTTCTCTAGGTCCGTGATTTCCTTGTCCTTCCATTGCTTGAGGACAATCCGGCGGGCGAGCTCGTGGGCGAGCAGTTCGAAGATGTACAGATACTGCTTCTGGGTGAATCCAGGGTTTTTCTGATCCAAGGCACCCAGGTTTCCGAGAGTGGCAAGGTTGATTGAGTGGAGCCCGTTGATGTAGAAAACGGCCTGTTCCTCTTTAATCGACGATTGCCAGAAGGTGTCATTGAAGGCAATCTGTATGTCGTTGATGAAGCCACTTTTGCCTTTGTCCCTCGTCTTTTGTCTCTCGACTTTGACTCTGGCCTTGGTCGTAAGTTCCTTCACAGTGGCGGTGATGGTGTACCTCGCGGAGTCAAAATCCGATTTGAAGGGCACTTCGATGAGCCCCGTCTGTTCATCAAGCGCATAGCGGTCGTCGATGCGGTAAGTTGCCTCATGGGCGATGAGTTCCTGTTTGGAAGTCATGGTAATTACGACAGAGGTTCCGGGTTGGTATTTGGTACGGTCATAGTACAATTTTAGTTTCGATTGTTTCCCGGGTTTTAAGGTGTAGTTAGAGGGGATAAACTCCAAGCCAAATTCAGGATAGATGACCTCCTGCTCGACCACCTTCACGAAGGTCTCGGCTGTTACGTCCCCTTGTCGGGCTTGCAGTTTGTCACTCCTCGCTTCAGGTTGCAAGCCCGTCACCGCTAGCGTCTTGACGATAAGGCCGTTCTCGTCCGCATCATCATGGTTGAAGAAGAGTTCCGTCGTATTGAGGGAGAAGCAGGCGTCCCCGGGCGCACTAAGCATAATCGCTTCGGCGTCGCTCATCACATCGGCGTTGATAAATAGGTGGAGACCGTATTTCTTGCCTTCGGTGATGTTGATGGCTTCACGGGCAAAGGCGAGGCCGCCTTTCGGGGGCGTCATGCCAGGAGAGAGCGCCCCGATGTTCGAGGCAAAGCGCTCGGTGTAATAGTCATTGATTTTTCTTAGGGCCTGGCGTATGCGTTTCTGTGATTCCAACGAGACCGTCTTGGTCTCGCGAACTTGGTTGCGTTCCTTGATGACAGCCTCTATGCGTGCGCTCAAGGCTTTTTCCATGTTTTTCGTGAAGTCGTTGCGGCGGTCGAAGCCGTCCCTCGAGTCGGTGAGTATCTGAAGGGGATCCTCCTTGTCGTTGAGTTTGGCTTCGAGGATACTGTAGATGTCGTGTAATTCCAGCTCCCCGGAGATGATGTCCGCCCCGGGGTATTTTTTGAGTCCAAACAAAGTGTTGTCATAGACTGCGTTCCGTTCGTCTTTGATGATTACATGGATGTGCTCGTGTTTTTTATGCTTGTTTTCGTATAGGTTGAGGATGCCTTTGATAGTGTAGGATTCATACTCGAAGGTGACGGGTTCGTCTTCAAGCAGAGGGTTCTTTTTATCGAAAAGGTATTTCTTAGAAGAGAGCTCAGTATCATGACTGTCGTGAAGGACGATTTCGCGACGCTCGTCTGAGAGAATGTAGCGGAACATGTAGTATGTCTCAAGAGTCTTCTTGATGGTTTTTTTCGGTGGAAGTCTCACCGCATCAGGAAGACCGAATATGACAACGGTTCCGTTTTCTTCTATCCCGTATTTCTCCCTGATATGTTTTAGATGGGTCCGTGGAGTTTTGATATCGACTTTCTTTTCCTTGGCAAACTTGAATTTGCACGTTTGGAAATCATTGTCCTTTATGGTCTTAATCTCAGCTTTCTTCTTGCTCATAGCACTTGAGAAGAGCACATCACTCGCACCTTGTCCGAAGAGTCCTCTCACTTTGTATTGATGGCCTCCGGCATGACTCGCACCATAAAGAGTGAACTTCTCCCGAAGTTCATTTTCGCTCATCCCTTCGGCACGATCTATGACGGTGACGACTCTCTTGGCTCGATCTAGATGAATGTCTATTTTTTTCTTGCTTGTATCGTTTTCATTCTCGATGCGTTTGTATGAGTCATCCGCATTAAGGAGAATTTCTGCCAGATATTTTTTGAAATCATTGGACAAGGGATTTTTGATGGCTCTTCTAGTCTTTCTCTCAGCATCCTTCACATTGTATTCCATAGCGTCATCTCCTCGTGTTCACATTATTTATTATAAAAAATATAGTGCGATAAAAAAGGCTTTTCTTCACTTTTTAAGATAATCGGAAAATCAGCTTTTTTATTAACAAATCTTAAAAAAATTTATTTTGAAGCAAACTCTCTATTAAACAAGGTTTATGTATTCGCTCTTCACGAAATAAGCACCTCGAAGAAATCACCTTCCCTTAAACCATAACATGAAATGGAAACAATACTTTTAAGGGATACAGCTCATTGAAAACAATCAAGATTATTAAATTAAAAAGAAGCATCGCCAACAAGACTTCCAAGGATATCGCAAAGAATGCTGTCATCCTACTCAGCGAAGGGGATAGTGAAACGCAGTTAGCAATTGGAATATTAGTCATCCAAATATCATGGATATAACTTATGAGCATTTCAAGTGTCATATTTACTACTGAGCAAATTTATTTTGACAATTACCGTATGGTTGATGTGATAATCTTTAGCTAACGCATCACTAACTTGAGAATCCACATATCGTGGATTCTCTTTTTTTTCTAAACAACCTGTGTTTTGCACTCTAGTCGCCTTATCTACTAATAGAAACACGAGGACTGAATAGGTTTCACTTAATTTTTTCTTTCATAACCTCTTTAAATTCTATTCATAGTGTTCCATAAGTAGCAAATAATAACTCATCACATCCGCACGTTCATCTTTGCATTCTCCGTGTTTGTTTCTACATGATCAAACTGATAATTTTCAAGCAGTTCAGAGCCTCTAACATAATTGATTGGGTAGGGTTTCAAGTCTGTGAAGTTTCGCCCTGTCTCTATCCTAGCTAAATTTTCTCAAGAGCTCTATGATCTCTTTCATACTTATCATCCTTCGATAAACTTTCAGTATAATTATATCACTAATGAAAGCCTTTTACAAAAGACGTTAAACATTGTCAATTAATTGACAATTTGTCAACAAAATAAAAATGTCTGGCACCTCAAAAAGAGGAGTCAGACATTTATTATTTATCTATTTTCTTTAGACAGTATTACTCAATAATATTTTCTTGCATAGTCTCACACAATGTGTTGACACTATGTTCAATGGATTTAATAGCCTCT
>Ga0306868_1001733_pt1 | contig 11155 bp, 11 predicted proteins | sample AntRauTorckE6832_FD_190411 | JGI IMG/M metagenome (GOLD analysis project Ga0306868, IMG submission 190411) | Saline lake microbial communities from Rauer Islands, Antarctica - Metagenome Torckler E6 #832 (v2) (version 2) | ecosystem: Environmental > Aquatic > Non-marine Saline and Alkaline >... | reverse complement strand
TGTGATGCATGAGAAGCCTTTGTTTTGGTTGGTATTTCCCTTAGTCAGGATACCTGCCATTATAGAGGCTTTTCATGCTTAAGTAACTAATATTATTTAGTATTTACGGAATCTTTTCAACACCCTTCTAAAGGAAATAAAACTGGAGCAGATCTAGTTGGTTTTATTGAAACCGATGGACAGGTTCTCTTTTTGTTTGGGGAGGTGAAAACTTCGTCTGAGAATGCCAATCCCCCACAGGTAATGACCTATCAGGATGGTATGGAAAACCAGCTTTGTGATTTGTGTAATCAGCCTGATAAACGCAGAATACTGATAAGTTACCTTCAGAATAAATCAAGACTGTTTGAGGAAGGTCATCAATTCAAGGAAGATTTTAATGCAAGTTTAAATGCTTACTATGCTGCAAATGGTAGATACCAATTGGTGGGTGTATTAGTGAGAGACACAGATCCGATTGAGGAGGATGTTTCAGAAAGTTATCACCGAATTAAAGATAAAATCTTGGAACCAACAGGAATAAAATTATTGGCACTGTACGTTCCGGTTAAAAAATCAGAATGGCTCAAAATCATGAATGAGACCGAAGAATGAGCATTGAGTTGAAATATAATCATCTTGAACAAGCATATCCTGACATGCTTACTGGGATAGGTGCGCTCATTCAAAAAGGAAAACTATCCAGCCGCTTTGAGTCCGTTGAGTTAACCCAAGACGATATTAATCATCTTGAAAAATCAAAAGAACTGTGTGAGCTGAAGATTATTGAATTATGGGATGGCAGAGATTCACAGAAATTCAAAGCGCTTTGTGCTTCCTATTTTGATATAGCAAGCCAGGTTTTGATATCAACGGAAAGTGAATACTACATCTACGAGCAGTTTAAATTGATCGCTTTTGGTTATTTAGCAGAGCATTGGCACTTCGTTCGTCACTATCTGAAATCGACTGCTGAACAAATAGAAAATCTGGGGGTCGAAAACGACTGGAACAAACGCTTACTTACCCTGTGTTTTAAAGCGTTGGTTGGTCTTGTAGTTAAAGAAAACTGGAAGGATATTGATCAATCCGTCCAATTGATCAACCAATTGCGGGATGAGCAAAATGATTTTGAAAGCAATTTCCTCGATCAGGTCAACAAAGAAAGCCGTCCATACGGTGCTGCCGAACTGGTAGCTCTGTATCACTTTGCCAAAAGCATAGATGTTCTTGGAAGCTACCTAATTGAGGGTCGACCTGTTGAACCGGAGACCCAACTTCACTATCATCTTAACCTTTCACGTGAGTTTGCGCAAAAATCCAGGAATATCAGTCTTGAATTGATGTTTCAGTTTTTTGAAGCCCTGGCGGTAAAAATGGTACGAAATACCATTTGGTACACCACCAATGGAGTGAACCGTTGGGTTACAGAATTTAATAAGTTCATTACACGCAAGGAAGCGAAAGGTGTATTTGAACTACTCTATCCACAACGTGAATCGATAAGGACAGGAGAACTATTAAACCCTGCACATAAGGCAATTGTAGTAAACTTGCCCACTTCCAGCGGTAAAACTATGATTGCTGAATACCGCATTTTGCAAGCGCTTAATGAATTCAAAGATAGAGGTGGCTGGGTAGCTTACGTTGCTCCTACCAAGTCATTAGTAAATCAGGTATTCATCCAATTAAAGAAAGACTTTAGTGAATTGGGATTGGTGGTTGAAAAAGCAAGTGGCGCAATCGAATTAGATGGGTTTGAACAGCATTTGACTGAAGACAAGGGTAATCAAACTGAGTTTGATGTTTTGGTTACAACCTATGAAAAGTTAAATCTACTTGTCAGACAGGGTTTGGGTACAGGTGATGAAAGACCCATGGTGTTGACAGTTGTTGATGAGGCACACAATATAGAAGACCAAACAAGAGGGCTAAACCTTGAATTTTTGCTAACCACTATAAAAAATGATTGCCGGGAAGCCAACTTCCTGTTGATGACACCCGATATTTCAAACTCTTATGATGTTGTGAACTGGTTGGCAGGCGACCGGGGGAATGTAATCAATTTAGAACTGGATTGGTGGCAACCTAACGAACGGGTGGTGGGTGCTATTGAAGTTGAAGGCAGAGCAAGAAACTACGGTCTGAATTTAAAAACGCTTCACACCAATAAGGGTAGTTACGAAATCGGTGAATCTATCCCGTTGCATCACTTTACGGATGCTGATGAGCCGAAATCTAAATTTTATGGGGGTAATGGCTCCAAAAAGAAAGTCGCTGAAAAACTGGCTTCACAGATACTGGACATAAGTTCTCCAATTATTGTTTTAGCCCGCCACCCCAATGAGACTTATGAAATTGCGGAAACGCTTTATGACAATGCAAGGCATGATTTTGAAACAGATGCGGATGTCGATTTATTGAAGCGCCTGGTATCATCGGAGCTTGGTAATGATTTTCCATTGGTGAAGTTATTGGATCGTAGAATTGCTGTCCATAGTTCTGCTTTACCCGATGAGATTAGGTTTCTGATAGAAGACTTGATGACACAGGAAAACAAACTCCAGGCACTTGTAGCGACAACTACTATTGCCCAGGGTATAAATTTCCCTGTCTCGGCCGTCATCATGGGTTCTTATAATTATCCTTTTATGGGAAACATGCCTGTTCGGGATTTTTGGAACTTAGCTGGACGTGTGGGCCGGGCAGGTCAAGAACAAATGGGCTGGGTTGGTATTGCTCTTAAAAATGATCAAGATTTACATCCTGTTACTGAATATGTAAAAAAAGCTTCTGATGATCTCCTTTCTCAATTGGTTGGGGCCATTGACAATGCGCTTCGCCATGCCGATGAAAATTTTGATAGATGGCTCTTTGTGGATGAAAGATGGTCTGCCATTCTGCAATACATATCCCATCTAAGAATGCAAGTCGAGCAACAGGAACAATTTCTTGCTCAGTTGGAACAAAAATTACAAGGCACCTTTGGCTACAGACAATTACCGCAGGAGAAGAAGACATTTTTAAGAGATAAAATCAGAGGATATGCTCGTAGTTTAACCAAAGCCGAAGCTAAAATATCCGATCAAACTGGATTCTCTACAGTTTCTGTTCGGCAAATGATTGGAAGATTAGCAAATTCGGGACTTACACCACAAGACTGGAATAAGAGTCAACTATTCTCCGAGCAGAATCAAAGTATGCAAGAACTCATAGGTATCATGATGAATACTTATGAAATTCGAAAATCTATTGAAGAACTTAGTCCTGGTGATTCGGTACTAGATCGTACCAGTATTTCACGCTTGGTAATCGACTGGGTCAATGGTCGGGACATTGCGAGTATAGCTGCGAGAATTTATCCTGATGAAGAATCTAAACAAGCTATACAAAAAACAACTAAAGCACTTTATAAAGTTGTAGCAAATGCTGCAACGTGGGGTCTTTCAGCATTGCAACAAATGCCAACCAGTGGTTCGGATTGGGAGAATCTTTCTGATATTGAGAAAAAGCGCATGGCCAATCTTCCTGCCTACTTGCATTATGGAGTAAACACGGACGAAGGGGTTTTGATGCGGAAAAATAATGTACCAAGAAGCGTAGCTAACCGTCTCGGAGAGTTGTACGGTGCTTCGGTTGAGGGAAAAATATTTAGTCAACTTTCATCATCTGTTGCTGATTGGATCGGTCAACAAAATGTAAATACCTGGAACCGGGTTCGTCCGGCTAATTCTCAATTATCAGGTGAAGACTATAGAAAGATTTGGCAGAAATTAAATGGTTCCTGAATTCAAGTCGCAAGGGAACCAATGTGCAAAGCAGGGCACCCATTAAAAAAGACCCCTGTCAATGGCACAGACGTCCCCCATAAGCATTGATATGCCTTGATTTTCATTGTTTGGCGTCATTGATTTTTTACTGTTGCCGTATCTTCGCAGGTTTCGCGTCAGTGATTACTGCGCCAGTCACCCATCAGGTTTAAGGCTGCTTCAGATTAATAGTGAAGCTTTGCCCTTTCCGCTCTTGCGGACCAGAATATTATCGGTGCCATAGTCGTGTCCAATCAGATGCAAGTCGGTGAATTCAAATTGCAAGTGCACCACGCGACTGACGGTCGAACAATGCCGCCCTATATGATCTGCAATCTCCTTGAGAGCAATGCAAGACCTGATGATAATCATCTAAAAACCACCCCCGCTACACATCAATCCATTTGATATGCTTTGAAAAAACCGACAATTCTTTCAAGGGAGGTGCCCCATGAAATTGTGCTCGGCTTTTGATCTGCAGGTAGTGAAAAGAATTTTTCGCTCACGTGAATGTGGAATGCAAAAGATTTCAGTCGCACCTTGCGGAACCAAATCATTACAAGAGAGGACGGAGAGTATGGCTAGGACATTTGAAATCTAATCGCGCTTTATATATGTCCATATAATATACCTCTATATAAAGGATGTTTATGAATCACACACTTCAGCAATATAAGATCAAACAAAACGTACTCTCTCGACAATATCTCTGAAAAAATCCCGTGACCAGACATCAAGAACGGCTGGCTCTCTCACAAAGGGCAGAACATCATCTTTTGCCTGGTCTATGTCAAGCTGCTCAATTGTTTGCGAGATCAGTTTCAGGAAAGGAGGGTGTAAATATCTTTGTCTAAATGACCAGTCGGTTAAAATCAAATCAGACAATGTCCCGAAAGAAATTCACCTTTCAGCACTGCGCGTGAAGATAGCGAGCTACCTTGAAAATCCCGATCAAGCCCTCTTCTTTCATCAACTCCAGAGGAGTAAAATTGTCAAATGCGCGGTTGCGCCGCATTATCCAGCTGAATCGAAGTTCCGGATTCCGTGGATACAACATGCGTAACATTTTGTGAATATGCAGCAAACACCCCACACGGTCCTGCAGGTCTCTGGATAATGGTAGTGCTTTACCATTACGAAATTTAACCAGCAAGGTTCGATCCGAGGAGTTCAAGCCCAACAAATTGAGCTGATCTTTCGCGCTCAAATCCCATTTATCAAAAAGGCTCAGAATCAATATCGACTGCCTGCTTCGATTCTCATCTGCTCTAAGCTCCACACTGGGAACATCATGGGGCGCCAATTGCATCACCTCCTTTTCATAGATTAAACCGCACAATCTCATCAAGCAGGGGCAACTTGGTGAGATGATGATTCATGAAGGGATAAGATCCTGAAGAGTTATACGATCGCTCGTTGTCCACCAAGCCTAGAAATCCCGCAAAACGATCCAATGTACGCAAGGTATAAGCAGAACAGAAAATCTGTTCTTTTGTCATGTATACTTCATCTTCTATGTCTTCGAACAGCACAGGAAATGCATTCAGAATAATATCTTCATAAAATTGAGCAGACCTGTTTTCTGCACCATAGCGCTGTAACAGATACAGACTGAACAAAAATGCGTGCTGGATAAAAGGAATCTCCTGATGCCTGTCACCATAACCCCAGTTGTATTTTTCTACAAAAGTTCTGAACAGGCAGGGGTAGATAGCTCCCCCATTTTCAGCGAGTAACTTGCGACATTTTCTACTGAGGATAAAACGTCCTTTGTACTTGCTCACCAGCCCCGCCATTTCTGCGATCAGGCGGGTAACATGGAGATCAAAGAAGTCGTCTTCCTTGTTTACGTTTCTATTCGAAAGCTGATTCCGATACCTGTCTTCGCTTCGATAACACTGAAACGCTTCGCGACAGAATTTCTGTGGCAAATTCCCTTTAGCGGTGGGTTTGAGCCCATCTTCACCGATGGCTTCTACCATCAGGTTGAATAAGAACATAATAGGAGATTGATCAGCCGATTCAATGCTATCCGGGAAATAGGCAAGTTGCGGTGAATCAAAGGGGTAATTTAATATCTGCGACATCTGTTCAGGCGACAAACCGTGAAAATCATCAATCGCGCGCTGATTTCTCTGCTGCATGAACTGACTTGCAAAATCCTGCGCTTCTTCCAGTGATGAGAATTCTTTTCCTTCTATGGCTTGGTTCAATTCACCTTGAACCCCATGCACTGCTCCACCCACAGGGGCAGCATCCCCGTTTTTTCCAAGACAGCATTTTTTATATTTTTTTCCGCTCCCACAGGGGCATGAATCATTACGTCCTATTTTTTGCATTTTCCCTCCCTATTGCATACAGGCAGCAAGTCTCTAAAGGAATCCTCTCGATGCCACAACCATGGCAACCTATCCAGTGCTCAGTCGATCTCGCGCCTGCCTCATCCCTTCCAGAACTGGCACACACACATCTGCAGGAAAGGACGGCGGCAGACTTGAGGCCACCTCAGCAATAACGTCATCCATCCTGTCCGAAATATCGTTAATAATCTGCTCCATCTCACTCTCGGGAAAAGAACTTGCCCTCGCCATACTCAGCCAGTGACGCTTAACTATTTTATCCCAGCGATAGTGTCTATTTTTACCTTTGATTCCCATTGCCATCTTGAATCTGGCTTTTTCAAGTTGTCCTTTTTCGATAAGCGGATACGCTGACAGGACATCATAAGCAGGCGTAAGCTCGAATCCTCCGGCTGGAAGTAAAAAGATACTGAAGTTTTTGGCGTGTCCGTCTATCGCACCTAATATCCAGAAGAGAACCTGCATAGTCATAAACTTGCGCCGATCTGCGAGAGCCTGGCTGGAACCCTGGAGAAGTTCCATAATCCTGACTATGCCAGGACCTCCGTCACTTTCATATTTTAATGCACCAGAGACTCCAAGAGCCTGACACATATCTTCCTGTGGAAGACGGATTATCCACGAACGATCCTCAGACCAGCGTCGATCAAAGCGTTTTACTACCAGCGCCTTGACTGTGTCGAAGGTTGCCATCTCAGCGTCAGCAACCGGAATTCCATAAGCTTTCAGGATAAGGTGACACAACCATTCGTTTTCCACACTGTCACTCAAATCCATGTCACTGTGTTCAATACGACCGATGGGCAATTTTAAAATATGCGTGGTTGGCGTTGCACCCGAAGGTCGGTACCAGGCGTCTTCCATGCGCAAGAACGCTGTTTTTTCCTGAGCCCCGGCCATGGATATGCGAAAGTCGGTATCTGATTTCATACCAAGGGGCATAGTCGTATAATTCCGCAGAATCCGCGCAATCTGCTTTTCGGTTACAACTTCGGCATCAATACTTTTGACGTCAGGAGCAACATCACTGGGCAGAAGCTGTACCGCCCCAATGCAATCCCTGCCTATACAAGAAAGCAGATCAAAACTCTTGTTGGATTCCAAACCGAAACGTGCCTGAATGCGATTTCTGATAGGAGCGCTATCTGGCAGAAGATTATCAAAAAAATTCTCAACCTCTACGCCGGAATGCTTGTGGGTACTTAACGGCAACGAAAGGGATAATGGGCGGCGCACCTCAGAGTTCAACCACTCTTGAGCATATTTCAATTCAAGCCTGCCGACAGAGCTTTGCACCAGGGCCCCTACCTTGTGTCCGTTCATGTAAATATAAAGCTCGGTTGTAATACGTCTGCGCCCCATTACCACGAATCCCCTTTACGAAAATCCTCCCCCTTGTATCGCGGCTTAAGGATCATATCCAAATCCAGCGCCGCAATTAAACGTAAAAGAGTATCTACCCTCACGCTTGATTCTCCGCGCTCTATTTTAGATAACGAGGGTTGATCCAGCCCTATGGACTTAGCTGCCTGCCCCTGGGTAAGTCCTTTTTCTCTTCTTGCAGTGCGCAACACACCACCCAAATGTTGTATGGATACTATTCTCTGCTCCAATGGCACCTCCCTCTTTAGCGTTTCTCCATATAGGCAATTAACTATAAAATGGGATTATAGTCAACTACCTATATTGCCATAATATAGGCTTAAGACTATACAGATACATGAAAACAAGAGCAGAGATTTCGAGAGAGGTCAAAGGCCGTTTCAAATTCTATGTGTAGTGGTCGTGTCATGCTGGAAAGACATCAGATAAATGTTGCAATGCAAGACCTGACCGTGCCCCCCACTCATTGACTGTAGACGTTAAATGGTACGGACTACCAGAAAAAATATAAAAAGAAAAAAACTTCTTGTTTCTCGACATGAAAAGAGGTAGTTTGCCTCAAGCGACATGGAAAAAGAAGAAGGTTAAATCACTTTTTTGGAGGGTGCATGCAAACAGCAGTATATCTAGAACCACCTGCAGTTGATGCAAAGCTGGCTGAACTCGACCTTTCGGTTGAAATTATACAGGAAGCCATTAAGTTTGGTCAATTGCATCGGAGTTCGTGTACAAGCCATGATCCACTTTGTCTGCCAGGCATAATAGCTTGGGGAAAGACTATTCAGCGGTTACGTGATCTTCTAGTGCCACAAGGCTGGACTGTAGTAAACGAGAGAAACTTGCCTTTAATCTTAGGTCCTTCAAAGAAAATTGCCATTGCGGTTTCGACAGGTGATGATGGGACTGGTGTTGCATCACTTGCAGTTCGGACTAAGTACCCCAAGGGGACGACAACTGCAACTTTCATTGAGAAGAACGAAAAGCAACTCAGCCTCTTCGATTTGGGGACGAAAGTTAAAAACATTGAAAAGCGTGATTCTGATTGTATGACATGGGTTTTGCTTGTCTCTCGAAACGAAGATGAAGTTCGTTGTGAACTTTCGCTCCCGACGAGTTTTGATTGTAGCGGTCATGTTGGTACTCCCGTTGAGCGTATTATCCTTGAGCCAATCAGTATTGATGATGACAGTGTTGAAATTCCTGTTGATGATAACGACGATATCGATATCCAGATTTCGAAACGTGGGTAATATATGAAAAACAAATTTAATCCTCAAAGACTTACAGTTGCGAGACAAAAGCGGGGATTTACGAAGAAAAAGTTATCTGACGAAACGAATATTACAACACGAAGTATTACAGCATATGAAAATGGTGGGAGTTCGCCTACCGGTGAGCGTTTGCTTGCGCTGTCGAGCGTATTGAGTTTCCCGCTTGAGTTTTTTTACGGTCCCGATATTGAGCTCCCGGATCTTAGAGCCGTTAGCTTTCGAGCACTTAGTTCAATGACGGCTAAGAAGAGAGATGCTGCGCTTGCGGCAGGAACTCTTGCTGTCGAGCTGTCTAAGTGGATTGATGAGCGTTATGTTTTGCCGGAATGCGATGAGTTGGACATTCGCGATGGTACGCCTGAAGCTGCAGCAATCAAAATCAGAAATCATTGGGGGCTTGGAGTAAGGCCAATAAAAAATACGGTTCATTTGCTTGAATCCAAAGGCGTTCGTGTTTTCTCCTTGGCTGAAGAATGCCATGAGGTAGATGCTTTCTCTTTTTGGAGGAATGATACACCATTTGTATTTCTGAATACTCAAAAGTCTGCCGAGCATAGCCGATTTGACGCGATGCACGAGCTAGGACATTTAATCCTTCATAGACACGGTGGCCCAAGTGATAATCGTAAAGCAGAAAAAGAAGCTGATGAATTTGCATCAGCTATGCTTATGCCTAGAGATGACCTTCTAGCAAATGCTCCTAAATTCATAACTCTAAAATCACTAATAAAGTTCAAAAAACGCTGGAATGTTTCTGTAGCAGCTCTGGCTTACAGATTGCATTATGTCGATTTTTTGTCAGATTGGCAGTATAGGACTATCTGTATACAAGTGTCTCAGGCCGGATATCGCAAAAAGGAGCCCGAACCGTCACCACAAGAGACATCACAATTGTTGAAAAAAGTTTTTGATGCACTTAAGGAAGAGGGCTTTTCTCGCAGGGATATGGCGAATGAATTGAATATCCGGCTGGATGATCTTGAAGGTCTGATCTCCGGCCTAGTGATGACTACCATCACAGGCGGGAAAGAGAGCGATGGCTCTAATGTAAAACAGTCTAGAAAACATTTGCGAATTGTTTAGACCTACCGAAAAGGAGAAATTATGAAGAAGCCAGCTAAGCCGGGAACTACCGCAAATGCATCAGGCCAGTATGAAATTGTTGGTCCCCGTGGTGGTCGGACAGGGGAGGAGAGAACGGTTACAAAAGGTAAGCCGCTTCCTCCAACCCCGAAATCGGGACAAATTTATGTGATTGCTGATCGTACTAAAAATAAAGCTGGACGAGAAAAATAGACCAGTGCATATCTGGGACATATGAGCCCCATAGAATTTGAAAAAATTATGGCAATGAAGAAATCTGCTTAAACAACTGTTCATTTTTACTTGACCATGTCACACTTCAGCAATACAAGATCAAACAAAACGTACTCTCTCGACAATATCTCTGAAAAAATCCCGTGACCAGACATCAAGAGCGGCTGGCTCTCTCACAAAGGGCAGAACATCATCTTTTGCCTGATCTATATCAAGCTGCTCAATTGCTTGCGAGATCAGTTGCAGGAAAGAATCAACTTCAAGCGGAACATCTCCTTCCCAGTGTCCACTTTGGCGCATACGCTCCTCCAGGTGTGCGAGGTGCAACTCGGGATGGTTTGCGCAATACCAGACAAAGTCGTACCAATCCCGCCCTTTCACTCGATTCTTCCATTTCCGACACAGCAGGGCGTGCATCTTTCCGGCAAACAGATCGGGCAATACATAAGAGCGGACACTGAACGGTATCGGTTGCAGCAGGTACTTGCTTTGTGTATCAAAACCACCCGGGGGATCAGTGTCAATCTCCAGTTTTATTTTGACCAGCTGGCCTGGTGGAATTTCGCGAACCACCTCTTGACCTGCTTGTATAACCAAAAGCTGACTCGCTGTGTTTCCCTTCAGGAAGGCTGATTGTACAGCAGTCTTAACCGATCTGTTTTTCGCCTCAACCCTGACGTCAAATCCGAATGCAGCCAGCTCTTTTTCCAGGCTTTTGCTATAACGATCAAGGTCAAAATCCTGCACGGGTTTAAGAAGTGAAAAGTCGAGGTCTTCAGAAAACCGGTCCAGCCCATAAAGGATGCGCAACGCCGTGCCTCCGTAAAAGGCAGCATGCTCGAAAAACTTGCTGCGCCACAGCCCGAGCAGAGCAACCTCCTGCAGGATCTCTCTGAGCGCCTGAACGTATGCATATTCCGGAGCAAACCGGCCACCGATTCCGCTGCAAAGTGGGCCACCCGTTTCGGAGCAAACTGGTCCAGGCATTCCGGTGTAATGTGGGCCACTGATTCCGCTGCAAACTGTGCCATTTTTT
>Ga0306868_1001730_pt1 | contig 11162 bp, 13 predicted proteins | sample AntRauTorckE6832_FD_190411 | JGI IMG/M metagenome (GOLD analysis project Ga0306868, IMG submission 190411) | Saline lake microbial communities from Rauer Islands, Antarctica - Metagenome Torckler E6 #832 (v2) (version 2) | ecosystem: Environmental > Aquatic > Non-marine Saline and Alkaline >... | reverse complement strand
GAGAATGAAACAGTTAGCCATTATCGGACCTACAGGCAATACTTTTAGAATCATATTAATTCTGCCTCTCTTTCTTTTCAAATTTTTTTTCTGATACTGTCAAGCAGACCGTTTATAAAACCGCCCGACTCTCTTGTACCGAACTTTTTGCCTATATCTATAGCTTCATTTATACTGACTTTTACAGGAATATCTTCGCAGTAGTAAAGTTCAAAAACTGCAAGTCTTAATATATTCCTGTCAACACATGACATTCTGTGCAAACGCCAGTTACTTGAATGACTGTCTATAATTTTATCTATGTCATTTCTGTTTTCAATAACCCCTAAAGAAAGAAGGTCAAGAAAATCAGAACTTCCGGGCGCAAGATACTTTTTAAACAATGCAAAAGCTTCATGCCCGAAACAATCTCTCATATCCATATAAAAAAGGGCCTGAAGTGCAAGCTCTCTTGATTTCCGGCGATATCCCATTAACTGTCACACCAAACTTAAAGTTCTCTTACAAGATTTACCATCTCTATTGCAGACATGGCAGCTTCTGCCCCTTTGTTCCCGGCTTTGGAGCCGGCTCTTTCAATCGCCTGTTCTATTGTATCTGTAGTAAGAACACCAAACACAACAGGTACTCCCGTTTCAAGGGATACCATAGCGATTCCTTTTGCAGCTTCACTGCTCACATATTCAAAATGAGGTGTTGCGCCTCTTATAACAGAACCAAGACAAATTACGGCATCATACTTGTTCTGCTGCGCAATTTTCTTTGCTATAAGAGGAATTTCAAAAGCTCCGGGAACTTTTATAATCTCAATGTCATTATCATCTGCTCCGTGGCGCACAAGAACATCTACTGCTCCGCCTGTCAGTCTGTCAGTAATAAAATCATTGAAACGGGCAACAATAATTCCGTATTTTTTTCCTGAAGCGTCAAGTTTTGCTTCTATAATTTTAGGCATTTATATTTTTCCTTTTAAAAATTTAAATCAAAACTACATTTTTTGTTCGTGCTTATTTACAACACCGCCTACTTTTTCAAGCATATGTCCCATGCGCATTTTTTTGCACTGAAGATATCCCTGATTTATTTCATTGGGATCGATTTCTATGGGAACCTGCTCAACAATACTTAATCCGTATCCTTCCAGACCTACCATCTTTTTAGGATTGTTTGTCATGATCTTCATTTGTTTAACTCCCAGATCTGCAAGTATCTGTGCTCCGATACCATAATCCCGCATATCCGGTTTAAATCCAAGCTTTATGTTAGCGTCCACTGTATCATATCCCTCATCCTGAAGAACATAAGCCTTGAGTTTATTAACAAGACCTATTCCCCGGCCTTCCTGCCTGATATAGAGAAATACTCCTGAACCTTCCTGCTCAATCTGTTGCATCGATTTAACAAGCTGGTCTCCGCAGTCACAACGCATGGAACCGAAAATATCTCCTGTCAGACACTCTGAGTGTACTCTTACAAGAACAGGTTTTTCAGGATCTATCTCACCTTTTACCATGGCTATATGCTGAAAATCATCTACTTCATTCTCATAAACAACAGCACGGAATTCTCCTGCAAATACTGTAGGAATAACAGCTTCAGCTTTTTTATGCACAAAAGACTCATTATGAAGCCTGTATGAAATAAGCTCTGCAATTGTACATATCCCAATATTGTGTTCTTCACTGAATTTTTCAAGTGAAGGCATTCTTGCCATTGTTCCGTCATCATCCATTATCTCGCATATAACCCCTGAAGGTTTAAAACCTGCAAGTCTTGCAAGATCGGCAGATGCTTCTGTATGGCCGGCTCTCACAATTACTCCGCCGTCTTTGGCTCTTAAAGGAAAAATATGGCCCGGTCTTACAATATCTTCAGGCCTTGCATCATCAGCTATTGCATCCTGAATGGTTTTTGACCTGTCAGCTGCTGAAATACCCGTAGTAACACCTTCACGTGCTTCAATGGAAACTGTGAATGCGGTTTCATGGGCAGAAGTATTGTCATCAACCATCATCGGAAGATTGAGCTGCTGGCATCTTTCTCCGGTAAGAGACATACATATAAGACCCCTGCCGTATTTAGCCATAAAGTTGATTACTTCCGGAGTAACCGTTTCTGAAGCAATGGTCAGATCCCCTTCATTCTCACGGTCTTCGTCATCTGTCAGTATTACCATTTTTCCGGCTTTAATATCTTCTATAGCCTGTTCTATACTTATTCTTGGCATTTTTTTACCCCGCTTTTTGCTACAGGAATCCGTTTTGTCTTAAAAAATCGATGGAAAGACCTTGCTCTTCATCAGGATCAGACTTTTTCCCTGTAATAAGTTTTTCAATATATTTTCCGATAACATCGGATTCAAGATTAACCCGGTCTCCTGTTTTTCCGGAGCCTATTGTTGAAAGCCCTTTGGTATGAGGAATTACTGCAAGGGAAAACCAGTCATCACCAACTGAATTAACAGTAAGGCTTGTACCGTCTACAGCAACTGAACCCTTTTCTATAATATACTTCATTACCTGAATAGGAGCTTTTATCTTAATAATTACAGCATTACTTTTTTCTTCAACCGAAGAAATTGTTCCAACTCCATCTATATGACCGGTTACAATATGTCCGTCAAGCCTGTCAGAAAGTTTAAGAGCCCTTTCAAGATTGACTCTCTGACCCGCTTTTGCACTTTTAAACTTAGATTTTTCTATTGTTTCCGGGCTTACATCAACATCAAAACTTCTGTTGTTTATCTTTACAGCTGTTAGACAGCCTCCGTCAACAGCAATAGAATCACCAATTTTTGTACCGCTAAGGTCAAAATCGGCTTCTATTGTAAATTTTTTGCCCTGACCTGCATCAGATACAGATCTTATTGTTCCAAAACCTTCTATTATTCCTGTAAACATCTTAAATAATTCCAATCTGATAAAAATATATCAGCTAATATTATCACTTTTTTAAAACTTTCAATAAAAAACAGGCCATAAAAGTTCATCAGTTTTATCATTATTTATTTTTGCCCGGCCTTCAACAAGTATATCATTATCAAATTCAGAAATTTTTCTATTAACAACATTAATACAATCTTTTAATTTTTCAGGACCTCTGCCATTTACAGCATTGTAAGAATCTGTGCACCCTATGATTTTTGCTCCGTAAAAAAATGCTATCTGGTCGATAAGATGACAATTAAGAAATGAACCTGCAATCATTGATCCACCTTCTACCATAAGACTTGAAATTTTGTTTTTCCCAAGTTCTTTTAAAAGCTCTGCCAGATCTACTCTTGAATCAGGCCCCTGAGGTACCTGAATAAGTTTTATTCCTCTGTCTTCAAATTTTTTAACAATCTTTGGATCAGCCTTTTCACAACAGGCTATTATTGTATTATCTTTCATATCTTCTGAAAAAATCTTAAGCCCTGAATCAGGATCAAGATTAAGATATGAATCTGTAATTATTCTCAAAGGATCTGATGTATTTACTCCGGGAATTCTTGAGGTAAGTGAAGGATTATCAGTTTCGGCTGTTTTTCTGCCCACAAGAATTGCATCCGACTGGTGTCTTAAACAGTGAACCCAGTGCCTCGATTTTTCATTGGTTATCCATTTGGAATCACCTGTTCTTGTAGCTGTTTTGCCGTCAAGGGTCATTGCTAGTTTTAAAACAGTATATGGTATATTTTTTGTAATATATTTAATAAAAGGAAGATTAATAGCTCTTGCTTTTTCTTCCAGCAAACCTGATACAACATCTATTCCATTCTCTCTGAGATAATCATTTCCTCCGCCGTTAACTCCGGGATTTGGATCATCCATTGCAACAACAACTTTTTTTATTCCGCTTTTTATAATTTTTTCTGTGCACGGAGGTGTCTTGCCGCTGTGATTACAAGGTTCAAGAGTAACATAAAGAGTTGCTTCTTTTGCATTTTCTCCTGCATCATCAAGTGCATTTACTTCAGCATGGGCCTGTCCGTACATTTGATGATAACCACGGCCTGTTATTTTACCGTTTTTAACACATACAGCACCTACAAGCGGGTTTGTCTTTGTAAACCCCCTGCCCTGTTCAGCAAGATCAAGAGCCAGATTCATATATTTATAATCTGCGTCATTAAACATAATTGTTTTCCAAAACTTTATTCCGGTTTTTCAGGCATAAGGAACTGTCTGAGTTCATTTACAAAATCGTTTACATCTTTAAATTCTCTGTATACCGAGGCAAACCTTACATAAGCAACCTCGTCAAGTTCATGAAGCTTTTCCATAACTCTTTCACCGATACTTACTGTAGAAATCTCTCTTGATTCGCACTCTTTAAGGTCTACTTCAAGTTCATCAATAAAATTTTCTATGGTGTCTATGCTTATATCCCTTTTTTCACATGCCCGCAGAATTCCGGATCTTAATTTATCCCTTAAGAATTCTTCACGCCTGCCGTCCTTTTTTACTATCATCAAAGGAACCTGCTCAACTGTTTCATAAGTTGTAAATCTTCTTTCACAGCTTAAGCACTCACGGCGACGTCTTATGGAATAACCGTCCTTTGCTAGCCTTGAATCTATAACTCTGTCTTCAGGTTCTGAACAAAAAGGGCATTTCATTATTTTTCTCCCGAAGGTTCAAACCTTACCATCTCAACGCCTGCCTCTTTGAGCATCTCTTCAGACATTCCGTCTGAATAGTCGCCAAGATAACAAACCCTTTTTATACCAGCATTTATAATCATTTTAGAGCATATAGAACAAGGTTTTGTATTTACATATATATCTGCACCGTCAATTGAAATTCCATGCTTTGCAGCCTGAACTATTGCATTTTGCTCTGCATGGGTTCCTCTGCACAGCTCATGCCTTTCTCCTGAAGGTACATCCATTTTTTTTCTCAGACATCCTGTTACAGCACAATGGGTTACTCCGGAAGGAGCACCATTATAACCTGTTGCAAGTATATGCCTGTTTTTAACAATAACTGCACCAACACTTCGACGCAAACATGTTGATCTGCTCGATACAAGATCTGTTATGCTAATAAAATACTTATCCCAGGAGGGTCTGTTATCCATTAAAGCCTCTGCTTATTCCTGAAAAAGAGGAAAACCTTCAGCAAATTCCTTTACTTTGGAACCTATTTCAGAAATCATTTTATCATTTTCATAATTATCAATTATATCAGCTATCCAGCCGCCGACAATCTCCATATCCTTTTCCTTCATTCCCCTTGTTGTAAGAGCAGGTGTTCCGATTCTTATTCCGCTTGTTACAAAAGGACTTCTCTTTTCAAAAGGAACTGTATTCTTATTTACTGTTATACCGGCTTTACCAAGAGCTGCTTCAGCATCTTTGCCTGTTACACCTTTATTTGTTAGATCAATAAGAATAAGATGATTGTCTGTGCCTCCGGAAACAAGATCAAGACCAGACTTTACAAGAGTCTCTGCAAGTACCTGGGCGTTTGCTATAACCTGTTTCTGGTATTCTTTGAACTCCGGCTTTAAAGCTTCTTTAAAAGCAACAGCTTTTGCTGCAATAACATGCATTAAAGGACCACCCTGAATTCCTGGAAAAATCTGCTTGTTCATTATTTTTGTCAGATCTTCACCTGCCAGAATAAGTCCGCCCCTTGGGCCTCTTAAAGTTTTATGAGTGGTTGTAGTTGTTACATCTGCACAATTTACTGGAGAAGGATGAAGCCCTGCTGCAACAAGACCTGCAATATGAGCCATATCAACCATAAAATAAGCATCAACAGACTTTGCAATTTCAGAAAATCTCTGAAAATCGATAATTCTTGGATATGCACTTGCTCCTGCAACTATCATTTTAGGCCTGAACTCTTTGGCCTTTTTTTCAACTTCGTCATAATCTATCTGACCTGTTTCTTTTGAAACTCCGTAATGACTGAACTGAAAAAGTCTGCCTGAAAAATTAACTCCGCTTCCGTGGGTAAGGTGACCTCCGTGGGAAAGATCCATTCCCATAACTTTGTCACCGGGATCAAGATATGCAAAAAAAGCCCCCATATTGGCCTGTGAACCTGAATGGGGCTGAACATTTGCATATGCTGCTCCAAAAAGCTCTTTTGCTCTGTCTCTTGCAAGATCTTCAGCTATGTCTACATATTCACAGCCTCCGTAGTATCTCTTTGCAGGATATCCTTCAGCATACTTATTTGTCATTATACAGCCCTGGGTTTCCATAACAGCAGAACTTACTATATTTTCAGATGCAATAAGTTCAAGATTCTGAACTTGTCTTTGACTTTCCTTATTGATTGCCTCAAGGATTTCCGGATCTGTTTTTCCGATTACGTCAGGGTTCATATTACAAAGACCTCCTTAAACTGTTTAAAAAATTATGCAAAAAATCTTCGCTATATACAATGCTGAGCAGCTTATTCAGGCTTATTACAATTTATAATTCAAACCTGTATTATTTTTTTCGGGCTAAACTCGATACAGATATTTTACCTGCTCACCAGTGCATTTATTTTCACACATACTACATATTCAGAACAAATCAAGTCTGGTCTGATGTCTTCCCCCTTCAAAAGCGGTTTCCATCCATGTCTCAACTATTTCCATTGCAAGAATATCGCCTACAACCCTTCCTCCGAGAACAAGCACATTTGAATTGTTATGCATTCTGCTCATTTTTGCAGAAAAAATATCATTGCATAAAGCAGCCCTTATCCCTTTGTATCTGTTTGCAGCCATAGACATTCCAAGGCCTGTTCCGCATAAAAGGATTCCTCTGTCACACTCTTTTTTCTCAACTGCTTCAGCAACCTGTGCTGCATAATCGGGATAATTCACAGAATCTCCTGAAAAAGTTCCGACATCTTTAACATTAACACCTTTATCTTTAAGATATTCGGCTATTTTATCCTTAAGCTCATATGCAGCGTGGTCAGATCCTATAATGATTGTTTCACTCATTTTTTATCTCCAAAATTATTATTTGTATTTTTTAAATATAAGCGAGGTATTCACACCTCCAAAACCGAACGAATTCGACATAGCATACTCTGTATCAATACTTGATGAAACATTTGGGACATAGTCAAGATCGCATTCAGGATCAGGTGTATTGAGATTTATTGTAGGGGGAGCAATCTGATTTTTCAGGCTCAATACGCATACAGCTGCTTCAAATGCGCCGGCAGCTCCAAGCAGATGACCTGTCATAGATTTTGTGGAAGATATTTTAATATTTTTGCTGTGCTCTTTGAATACTTTTTTTACAGCAGCTGTTTCATATTTGTCATTTAATATTGTTGAAGTTCCATGGGCATTTATATACCCCACAGATGAAGGATTTATATGCGCGCTTTCAAGAGCCTGATTCATAGAAGAAGCCATCCCGGTGCCTTCAGGTTCAGGTGCGGCAATATGCCAGGCTTCACTCATAAGAGAGTATCCGCTTATTTCAGCAATGGGAGTGACTCCTCTTTCCAAAGCTTTTTCCATGTTTTCAAGCACAAGGAATACGCTTCCCTCGCCTGCAACAAAACCGTCTCTTTCTTTATCAAAAGGACGGGATGCGGTTTTCGGATCATTATTTCCTGAAAGAGCTTTCATTGAATTTAGTCCTGCAATAAAAACCGGGGTTATGACAGATTCACTGCCTCCGGCAAGACAACAGTCAATCTCACCGTGTTTTATCCGTAAATAAGCTTCACCCAAAGCACTTGCTCCGGCTGCGCATGCATTTGCGCATGTCAGAGCAGGTCCTTTTATTCCCAGATTTATGCTCATTATTCCCGCAGTCATATTAGGGAGAAAATAAGGAATAAAATAAGGGCTGAGCCTTGAGGTCTTTTTTAAATACTTTCTTTTTGCAGCTTCTTCTGCATGATCAAAGCCGCCTGCTCCATTGCCGACAAATATACCGATTTTGTCTGCACCGTAACAGTCGACTTTAAGCTTTGCATCTTCAAGTGCAAGTCTTCCTGCAGCAACCCCGTATAAAATAGATAAGGGAAGATTTCTGGATTCTTTTTTATCCATGTAATCTTCCCTGCAGAAATTTTTTACTTCACCGGCTATTTTTACAGGAAAATCCTGTGTATCAAATCTTGTTATATAACCAATGCCTGTTTTTCCTGTAACAAGAGAATTCCAGAACTGACTGACTCCGATGCCGGACGGAGATACAACTCCAAGACCTGTTACAGCTACTCTGTTGAATAAATTCGGGTTCATTCCTGTTTATGATATTTTTTCAAGATATTCCTGAGCATCTTTTACTGTTAGAAGATTTTCAGCATCCTCATCAGGGATTTCTATATCAAACTCATCTTCAAGAGACATCATAAGCTCAACAATTTTTAAAGAATCTGCTCCAAGGTCATTAATAAATGAAGCCTCTGGAATTACTTTTTCAATATCAACTTCAAGCTTTTCAGCAATTATTGCTTTTAATTTATCCTGCATTGACATAAATCACCTCTTTTTAAAATACAAAAAAACCGCCCTGATTTATAAAAAGAGCGGTCTTTGTGCAAAGCGCAGTTAGATTTCTTCTCCAAGTCCTATAACTGTACGGCCTTTATACATGCCGCAGCTTGGGCAAATTGTATGGGGACGCTTTGCTTCTCCGCACTCAGGACATACACCGAGGTTAGGAGCTGCCACTTTTTCACTATGATGTGTACGACGCTTATCTCTGCGTGACTTTGATGTTTTTCTCTTTGGAACTGCCATTATTAACTCCTGTAAACTTTACTCAATATTATTTAAATTTTATGATCACAAAATCCAAATTAAGTTATCATAAGAAACATGCAGATACAAGTCTTATATAATAATAAAAGATCAAAAAACAAATTTTTCAGTTCAGCTAAAATATCTGTTTTCTGTTCTCTTAAATTTTAATCTGAATAAAGCATGTTCAAGCCTTTTAAAAAATTTATCATGCTTGTTTTAAATTTTAATTATCAGATTTGATAATAATTTCCAGACTTTTTTAAAATATTTTTTAAAAAAATTTTTATATGAATCCTTATTCAATAAAAAGCTTGACATAAATGCATGTTTAAACTTAATTCGTAAATCAGTATTCTCAGGGCGGGGCGAAACTCCCCACCGGCGGTGATTCAAAATATCAGAAAAGCCCGCGAGCGCCTTATTATCAATAAGGGTCAAGCAGATTCGGTGAAATTCCGAAGCCGACGGTTAAAGTCCGGATGGAAGAGGATAATTTTTTACAGATTAAAACCTGTTTTATAACTGTTTCTGTCTTCTTCAGAAACAGCCCCCTCTTTTTTTGCCCTGATTCATGAAATTTATCAAAATTTAAGGAGCTTAGCATGAATCAGACCTTATTATCAAAGTTTGGAACCCCCATAGAAAGAGCTGAAAAAGGAATAAAAGCTATTTCCCTTGGAAAAGGGGTTCTTGTAACAGACAATGAAAACCGTGAAAACGAAGGTGATCTTATTTTTTCAGCACAACATCTCAATACTGAACAGATGGCCATGCTGATAAGGGAATGCAGCGGAATAGTATGCCTTTGTATGACTGAAGAAAAAAGAAAGTCTCTTGACCTTCCCATGATGGTTGAAAAAAACTCAAGCAAATTCCAGACAGCCTTTACAGTTTCAATAGAAGCAGCACAGGGTGTAACAACAGGAGTTTCAGCTCATGACAGGGTCACCACCATAAAAGCAGCTATATCTGACAATGCCAGGCCTGAAGACATTAAAAGTCCGGGACATGTTTTCCCTTTAAAGGCAAAATCAGGCGGTGTTCTTGAAAGAGAAGGACATACAGAAGCAACAACAGATTTGTGCAAGCTTGCGGGTTTAAAGCCCTGCGGAGTTTTATGCGAGCTTACAAATCCCGACGGTACAATGGCAAGAACTCCGGAAATCATTGAATTTGCAGAAAAAAACAACATGCCGGTTCTGACTGTAGATGATATTATACAATACAGAAAAGAAAAAAATATCTAGAACTCTACCCATTAATAATAAGCGTGAACCTGCTTCACGCTTATACCATAAATTGAACAAAATTATACTTTGCATCCGTTTTAAACAAGCCATAAACATTCCTTGCAAATTTTTTATATATAATGATAAAGATTACGTTTGTAATTTTAAAAATAAAATGATCAGGAAAAATATTATGGATAATAAAATAATAACAAGATTTCCGCCAAGCCCGACAGGTACACTCCATGTTGGCGGTGCAAGGACAGCAATTTACAACTGGCTTTATGCAAGGGCAAACAAAGGAAAATTTATATTAAGATTTGAAGATACAGACCAGGAAAGATCTACAAAGGAATCTGAAGAAGAGATTTTAAATGCCATGGAATGGCTGGGCCTTGATTATGATGAAGGCCCTTTTTATCAGACTCAAAGATTTGACGATTACCAGAAATATGCAGATATTCTGATCGAAAAAGGCCTTGCCTATTACTGCACCTGCACCCCAGGAGAAGTTGAGGCAATGAGGGAAAAGGCAAAGGAAGAAGGCCGAAAACCTAAATACGACGGCAGATGCCGAAGTAAAAATCTTAAAAAATCTGACAATGCTGTTTTAAGAATAAAATCACCTGTTGCCGGAAGCTGCATAATAAAAGATGTAATTAAAGGAAACATATCTGTTCCCTATGAAGAGCTTGACGATTTCATAATTCAAAGAAGCGACGGAAGTTTTACATACAATTTTGCAGTAACAATTGATGATCTTACAATGGGAGTAAACCCTATAATAAGAGGCGACGACCATGTAAGCAACACTCCAAAGCAGATAGTCATCTACGAAGCACTCGGTGAGACCGTGCCTGAATTTGGTCATGTTCCAATGGTTCTTGGTGAAGACAAAAAAAGGCTCAGCAAAAGACACGGAGCAATGAGTATACTTCAGTACAAAGAAGAAGGATTTCTCCCTGATGCAGTTATAAACTATCTTGTAAGGCTTGGATGGTCATACGGAGATCAGGAATTTTTTACAAGGGATGAGCTAACAGAAAAATTCTCCCTTAATAATATTGGTAAATCCCCAGGTGTATTCGACCCTGAAAAGATGCTCAGCATAAATGCAGAACATATAATGAACAGTGATGATAACTATCTTGCAGAACTTTTATCTCCTGAGTTTGCAAAAAATCAGCCTGAAAAGCTTAAAACTGCAGTAAATGTTTACAAATCAAGGGC
>Ga0306868_1001728_pt1 | contig 11168 bp, 14 predicted proteins | sample AntRauTorckE6832_FD_190411 | JGI IMG/M metagenome (GOLD analysis project Ga0306868, IMG submission 190411) | Saline lake microbial communities from Rauer Islands, Antarctica - Metagenome Torckler E6 #832 (v2) (version 2) | ecosystem: Environmental > Aquatic > Non-marine Saline and Alkaline >... | reverse complement strand
GTGTTCCTTATCCTTTTCGGCAATCACATCAATTTCGTGGGATACGCAGTTGCCCTCTACAACGATCCCTATCTGGGTTTGATAACCAAGTCTGCTGAGCAACTCTCCCACAAACTTTTCAAAAGGATAGCCGGTGGGCCCCAGCTCCAGGATGGCCTCCTTCAACTTGTAACGGCCGGCGGAACGGTCGGAATAATTCCTGAGCAGACGAAAAGCTTCTTTATAGATCTTTTGCGTGGAAATGCCATCGTGAAGCATCTCGCTGATTGCTCCCGCAATGTGATCGATTATTTGCCCGTCGGCCCCGGCACTGGCCAGCGAGTGGCGTAGCTTATCTTCGTTAAAAGGTTCTTGTTCTCCCGATGCTTTGGTGACGTTGACGGTAGTCATAGTTTTGACCATTTTCTATTGTTGAAAAGTATAGCTATGAATTATTTGATGGACTAATGAATTGTTTCCATTTACCCTTCACCGGAAAGAAAGCCGGAACCTGTCGCTTGTATTCGAGATACTCCTGTCCAAACTCTTCGATTACTTTCTTTTCTTCCCTCCGGGCAAGAAGCACATACGCCAGTACAATAACCGGGAACAGGCCTACCGAGAATATGGTGGGCCAGTGAATGACCCCTTCTCCAAAAAGGCCAATGAAGAGGCCGGTATATTGCGGGTGTCGCACCAAACCATATAATCCATCCGTTGCAAGCCTGTCTTCCTGTTTAGCACGATACAGTTCGCGCCAGCCTTGAATAAAAATTCCAAATCCACCAAAAAGAAGGATATAACCCACGATCATCGAAATCATCATACCCGTTTCACCGATGCCCACTAAGGTGGACCAAAGGTTGGCGTTTAGATTACCACCACTATTATCTAATCCCAAAAACCGTACCATCAAATATATGGTAAGTGGGAAACCGTACATTTCTGCATATAAGGCAATAATAAAGGCTTGAATCAGCCCTGCGCCGGCCCACTCGCGCCATGTCTTTGGAGCCATATATTTGTATAAAAGCCAGGAAGCAATAACGATTACAAAAAGCGCTATCACCCAGGCACCTGAATGTTCAATTCCTCGTTCCATGATAAAATCCTTTTATTTTTAGTGATACTTGTTGGTTAAATAAACCGTTGGGTAATACCCAGCGAACTGTTCGTTTTTTCGATTGATTTTTGGGGATCAGACTCAATGCCGGTTAATGCACGAATAGCGTCGATGGTTTCGGGAATCACGATTGCCTGGTTATCTACCAAGTAGGCGTAATACAGTTCATCACCTTCTACTTTGAGCATATCCTCCCAGACGGCTACTTCATACATATCGCCGTGGGGACGTCCCAGATCCAGCATCAGTTCCTTTACGGCGTTGTTGGCCGAAAGGTCATCCCTCATATTAATGAAAGCAGTGCGCGTAGAAGTCGCAAACGCATCCAGTACGTCCTCTTTTGACGCTTCTTTGGTCAATTGTACCGTCCAGTAGTGCAGGTGGCTCAGGGTTTCCGGCACCTTCACCGCTGCCGTTACCACATCGAGTTCCGGGTCCACGCTCTGGGCATCCGGGCCCTGGTGGCTGGGAATCTCCGGTTCGGGCACCAGCGTATTCATGATGCCGTTTTTGTGGCTTTCCCACGGGTCGGTGGCCCGCCGCAGCAGGGTACCTCGTGCTTTTTTCAAGAGGCCTGCTCGCTTCAATGCACTTAGCGTTCGCACGATGGAAGTGGTGTTGCAGGAAACCACACGGGTGTTCTCCCGGTTTAAAGCAGAGGCGTAATTGTTTTCCGCGCTAAACGAGTGGCCGGTCGTCTCGTGCTTCTCCCCGCCCTGTACGATGTACTTTAGCCGGGCACGCTTATATTTTTCGGCATTTTGAGCGCCGAACTTTTTGGGAGCGCAATCCACCACCACATCAGTGGCTTCCAGCAGATCATCAAGTCCGCCGGCCACCGGAATATTCGCCTTATCCATCGCATTGCGGCCTTCTTCTGTGTTGGCAAATATCGTATACCCTTTGGCAGCGACCACTTTTATCCTCCAGTCCGCGGCTACATCGCCGATACCCACCAGTTCCATATCATCCTGCAGGGTTACCGCTTCGGCCACCCGCTTTCCGATGACACCGTATCCGTTTACTGCTACCTTGATTGTTTCCATAATATCAAACCGTTTTATCGTTAGTTGTCCTGTTCCAAAATCTTTTTGCGCTCCTCAAATTCTTCCCGTTCTATTTCGCCCCGGGCAAACCGCTTCTTTAAAATATCGAAGGCATCTTCGGTGGCGTCGGTCAATGGCCGATAGGGAATGACATTAAAAACGACCAGCAGAATAATAGCGATTATGAAAATCCACCAGATCCAATGCATGCCGATGAAGTGATGATCGTAAAACATGGTGCTTGTTATTTTTTTGGTTCATATTAGAGTTTAAGAAACAGGTTTTAGCTGTTTCTTTTGGTACTCATCGATATGATTCGGCAGTAGCCCTCGTTCCCGAATCATATCATTCAGATCACGTTCAGTGATAACTCCCCGCAATTTTCCATGCTCAACCACCGGGTAGATGGTTTGCCCCTCTGATTGAGTGAGGGAAATAAGCTCCATGAAAGTGATATCCGGCGAAACCGTTTGCACATTTTTGCGAATCATTTCGGCTACCGGAAGTGCGGACTTCCCGTCCTGCAAAGCATTGATAATGGATGTATGCGAGAGTAGCCCTTCCAACCGGTCGCCACTGGTAACGACTATCTCTGAAGACGGATTTTGAAGCATTACTGAAGCGGCCTTCCCCACCGAGTCATCAACAGAAACACGGGGATAAGAGTCCTTGATAATATCTTTTGCCGTTAAATGTTTGATGGATTCGGTCATCGAAACCTGCCGGGCTTCGGCACCGGCGCCCAGGAAGATGAAAATGCCGATAAACAGCAGAAACGGATTGTAGAATAGGCCGAACAAGACAAAACCAATAGCCAGCAGCTGCCCGACCGAAGCGGCAATCCGGGTCGCCCGGTCTCTTTTTATCTTAAAGGCCAGCAAAGCACGGAACACGCGTCCGCCGTCCATCGGGAAGGCCGGTATCAGGTTAAACAGCACCAGAATGATATTGATCACAAGCAGATCAGCCAGAAAATTGCTGCCGGTTATATGGTGGCCCAGCTCCAAATCGGCTTGACCGAGAACCAGCATGAGAAGGTATAACCCTATCGCAATGGCCACATTGACAGCCGGGCCTGCAATAGCGACTACCAGTTCCTGCTTGGGATCTTCGGGCATCCGTTCCAGCCGAGCTACCCCACCAATGGGTAACAAATTTATATCGCGGGTCCCGATGCCATAGCGACGGGCAGCCAGCGCATGACCAAACTCATGGAGCGTCACGCAGGCGAAAAGCACCGTAAGAAAAATCAGGCCCATTATGATTTCAAAAAGTCCATGCCCCTGTTGCAGGTGCATCCAGGAGAGCCAAATGACCAGCAGGATGAAGGTCCAGTGAATAAAGACTTTAATGCCTGCCGGTTTTCCGATGTAAAGTGACCATTTCATAAGTTTATGTACCAGTTCATTATTACATTTTTACTTTCATCTCTTCATCATCCATTCCCATATGCATGTTCCCTTCCCTGTCGGTATGGGATATCATAAAAAGGCGTTCGGCAATAATGATGAGCGTTATTCCAATCAGAGCCACAACCAGAACGAAGGGATCACTCAGGTACTTGATGTAAATAAATGCAGCAAGTACGGCTGCATCCAAAATAAGGGCAATTAGCGGGATAACAGGATGGAAGCTAATTTCTTTTCTGAGATGCCGCAGGAGGCCCCAGTGTATGGCAATATCCATGGTCAGATAAAATATAGCCCCAATGGAGGCAATGCGGGTCAGGTCAAATAAGACCGTTAAAAGCATGGCCAGAGCCACCGTGAAAATAAGGGCCGGATTTTGGAATCTCCCGGCCTTTAGCCTGGGGACCTGCTTCATACTGCTTAGCATTCCCAATAATCTTGAGGCTGAAAAAACACTGGCTATTACACCGGATACGGTAGCCACAATAGCAAGCAAAATGGTTAGCCACGAGCCCCATTCCCCAAAAATCGGCCGCGCGGCCTCAGCCAAGGCATAATCTTTTGCGGCAATAATTTCCGGGATGCCCAATCCTGCCGATACAGACAGTGCTAAGAGGATATAAATCAGCGTGCACAGCAGAATAGAAATGATAATGGAACGCCCCATATTTACATACGGATTTTGAATATCACCTCCTTGGTTGGTGATCGTTGTAAAGCCTTTGAAGGCAAGAATCGAGAGGGCCAGTGCCGCGATAAAACTCAAACCCAGCGGCAATGATTGGCTGTTTTCCGGAGCATAATTACCCGAAATATCGGGAAACCCTGCTACTGCTAACCCTGCAATAGCAAGCAGTGCGATACCTGCAACTTTAATAATTGCTGTTATGGTTGCGGTTGCGCCAATAATCTTATTGCCCAATACATTAATGACAAAGGCCAGGGCCAAAAGGCCTACGCCCAAGACGGAAGCATAGCCGGCATATTCTTCGGGAAACAACCGCAGCGTGTAGGCCCCAAAGGTGCCAGCCACCAGACTCTCGGCAACAACCATAGATACATACATTAATAATGAAAAGGTACCGGCAGCCGTACCCGGCTGATATGCTTTGGTTAAGAATTTAGCGACCCCTCCGGATGAGGGATACGCATTAGAGAATTTGACGTACGAATAAGAACTGAACCCCACGACAATGGCTCCTGCCAAAAAAGCTATCGGGAATAAATCACCCACTAACTCGGCGATTTGTCCCATAAGTACAAAAATTCCTGCTCCTATCATTACGCCTGTACCTAATGATATGGAGCCCGTTAAAGACAGTTTTTGATTATCTACGTTTACCTTTTTCATTGTGGAGAAACGATTTAACGAAGTAAAGCCAAATAATTCTTTACGCTGGTATGTACTGTATTAAAAATAATTTTGCGGGATATCTTCTCCCTTAGAAAAAGAGATATTATAGATCGCCGCAATTAACGCCCCCAGCAGCCATCCCATGATAAAGGTTTGCACCAATCCAAAGAACACTTGCAGCGGCGGCACGCTCATCCGGATAATGGGTTCTGCATCCAACCCGTGCAGCAGGCTGTTGAAGAAGAACACCGTTCCCTCTTTTCCGGCCGTGAACATCAGGATGATGCAGCCCAGATAGAAGATAGCGCCGGTTGCTCCGACTGCCAGTCCCAACTTTTTTATGCTAAGTGTTTTCATGATAAGCTCCAGTAGTTAATGTTGATGGTTTTCATGTTCTGATCCTTTTTGGTGATGGCCGATCATTAGAAAATGGCAGGCAAACATCGCCACAAAAAAGAGGAAGAAAGTTAAGCCGCTGCCAAGCCCCAGCATGGGGGCAAAAAACAGAAGCAATAGCGGAACGCCGCATCCGATAATCATCCAAATAGTGTGCTTACTCATTGTCTCGAGTGTTTAAAGTTTTTTGTTTCAAAAAGAATAGCGTGCTTGCGCCTGTTGAATTCTTTCTTTGATAGTTCGCCGCTGGCAACGTGCCGGCGGAGCACTTCTACAGTGGCATTTTTAATATCCAGCTGGTGTTTCGATCTGATCGAAAGATACCAGATGAGCAGTAAGGCCCCAGACAGGAGTATCCATAAAACCGGGGCCCAGCTGTTCAGTGTATTCAGCCACTCCATGATTAATTATGGTGTTGGTTATGGTTGCCGGAACTTTCCTTATCCATCATATCTCCCTTCATCATCTGCATGCACATCATGTGCATTTTCATCATGGAGGAATCGCCCATCATTTCCTTCATTTTGGCGTGATCCATCTGCTTTCCATCCATCATGGCTTGCATCATCTTCATATGCTTCTGCATGCGCTCTTTCATTTCAGGGTTGTTCATCATTTTTTGATGCATATCCTGCATATTCATGCCGCCGTCCATCTTCATGTTTTGCATCATTGACTGCATCATCTGTTTCCGCATTTCCGGATTCTGCGCCATATGTTCCATCATCATGGTCCGCATGGTTGAATCCTGCATCATTTCCATCATTTGCTGTTTCTTTTGGCTCATGTCTTTCTCGGTTTGCTGAGCAAAACCTGCGCTTGTAAGCAGCAATAAAGAAATCATAAGTGCGAATGTTGTGGTTAGTTGTTTCATAGTAGTCACCTTTAGGTTTTTATTTATTGTTGAGGATTAAATATTCTTTGAGGAATTATTTTTTGAATTTTATTCTGGGAATAGAATTACAATTGGTCAATTACCTTTTTAAGATTGCTTCGCACCTGTTCGGCAATTGGTCGGAGCTTGTCGTTGGAAACGGCCTGCATAGACGCCACCGGGTCAACCGCCGAAACTTCTACGGTGCCGTCTTCGTGCTCTTCCACAATGACATTGCAGGGCAACATCACCCCGATTTTATCTTCGGCCTGCAGGGCCTGGTGAGCAAAATCGGGGTTGCAGGCTCCCAGTATCTTGTATTTCTTGAAATTCACATCCAGCTTCTTTTTCAGGGTTTCCTTAACGTCGATTTCCGTCAGCACGCCGAATCCTTCTTCTTTAAGAAGTTCGGTCACCGCGGCTATCGCCTGTTCGTATGATTGGTTGGTAATTGTTGAAGTAAAGTATTTCATAATTGTCACCACTTTTTTTATAAGTCTTATTTAAAGTTTCAGTTCATCTTAAACCAGCACTTCCGGCAGTTTAGGTCTGATATAGGCTTTGATGAGTTTCATAGTATTCTCTGTTTAGCGTTCAACTTTAAGAAAGCGGGCATTAATAGCTACGATCACCGTACTGAGTGACATCAGGACGGCACCCAGTGCGGGGCTCAGAATAATGCCGTAGGTGTATAGCACTCCGGCGGCCAGCGGAATGGCAAAAGCGTTATAGCCAGTGGCCCACCACAGGTTTTGCACCATTTTACGATAGGTGGCTTTGGCCAGGCTAATGAGCGCGGCCACATCTTTGGGATTGCTCTGGGTCAGGATGATGTCGCCGGTTTCCACTGCTACATCCGAGCCGGCGCCAATGGCAATGCCCACATCGGCCTGGGCCAGGGCGGGTGCGTCGTTTACGCCATCGCCGGTCATGGCCACTTTCAGCCCGCGGGCCTGCACTTCTTTGACTTTGGCTGCTTTTTCTTCCGGCAGCACTTCGGCAAAAAAATCGTCCAGCCCCAGCTGGTTGGCTACGTAAGCGGCTGTTTGCTTGTTGTCGCCGGTAAGCATAATGCACTGGATGCCCATTTCGTGCAGGCTTTGGATGGCTTTCTTCGAATCTTCTCTAATACTGTCTCCCAACGCGATGGCGCCTTGCAACTGGTCGTCGATCAGAACGAACACTACGGTTTTGCCCTGCCCGGAAAGCGCTTCGTATTGCTCGGTCGGCAGGTCTATATTTTGCTCGCGCAGGTAGCCAGGACTTACCACCTTCACCTGCTTGCCGCCTACTCGTCCTTCAATACCTTTGCCGGTGATGGAATTAAATTCCTCTACTTTTAGCAGTCCGTCGGTGGCTTTTACAATGCCGGTGGCGATGGGATGTTCGGAATTTTGCTCCAGCGATCCGGCCAGTTTGAGAAGCTCGTCTTTATCCTCATATCCGTTGAAGGTAATTATATCGGTAACGCCAAATTCGCCGTGCGTGAGCGTGCCGGTTTTATCAAATATGATGGCACCAAGATTTCGGGCTTCTTCGAAGGCCGTGCGATTGCGAATCAGGAAGCCGTTTTGGGCCGCCAAACTGGTGGAAACAGCGACCACCAGCGGTACGGCCAGTCCCAGCGCATGTGGACATGCAATCACCATAACCGTTACCGTTCGCTCCAAGGCGAAAACAAAGTTTTGCGTGGTAAAAAAGGTCCAGGCGAAAAACGTAAGAGCACCGGCGCCCAATGCTACAATGGTCAGCCAGAAGGCCGCTCTGTTTGCCAAATCCTGCGTGCGGGACTTACTCTCCTGCGCCTGCCGCACCAAAGTAATAACCTGCGACAGGAACGAGTCTTTGCCCGTCCGATTCACTTCAATGGTCAGCGAGCCTTCCCCATTAATAGAACCACCAATCACTTCGTCATCCTGCTTTTTGGATACCGGTTTGGATTCGCCGGTCATCAGCGACTCGTTGACCGAGCTTTTGCCATCCACGACTACGCCATCCGCCGGTATTTTTTCGCCCGGCTTAACCAGCACTTTTAACCCCTTTTCCAATTCTTCAAGAGGAATATCTTTGGTTGAACCATCGGCTTGCACTACGTGGGCTTCCGAAGGCATCAGTTTGGCCAACTCTTCGAGGGCCTTGGAAGCGCTCATCACCGATTTCATTTCGATGAAGTGGCCGATCAGCATGATATCGACCAAGGTGGCCAGCTCCCAGAAAAAGACTTCCCCCTCCACGCCGAATACCACCAACGTACTGTAGGCATAGGCTACGGTTATGGCAATGCCAATGAGGGTCATCATGCCCGGCTGGCGGTCTTTCAGCTCGTCATATAGTCCCTTTAAAAAAGGCCAGCCACCGTAAAAGAAGACGATACTGGAGAGCACAAAGGAGATATACATATCGCCGGTAAACCGGAGCGTTTCTCCCAATCCAATGAATGCTTGAATCATCGGAGACAGAACCAGGATGGGCACTGTCAGCGCAATGGAAATCCAAAACCGCTTCAGGAAGTCTTTAGCCATGTGAGCATGGTGCGCCGCATGGCCGCCGGAGTGGCTCTGTTTTTGTTCCTCGTGAGGATCATGCTCATGATGATGTTTATGGTCTTCTGTATGTTGGCGATTATGATTTGTTCCGTTCATTTTTTAGCTCCTGTATTTAATCGTGTTTTTTTCGTTACATCAACTCCTATTTAATCCTTTGTTCTTTTTCGTCTCTTTATTTAAAATATGTACCGATGCAAGTAATTACGTTACAAAATTATCGCTATTTGTTATAAAATTTACAGTAATTGCTGGCATCAGAGCTTTTAAAACAGAAGGTAATTCTACCTTCACTTTATAATCTTGCAGCCATTGTTCCAAACCTTAAAAAAATCACCTGTTTTTAGCCTTATTTTCAATATCACTGCCTGTGGGTGTTTTAGTAGTGTTTTTAGCTTCATTTTTATACCTCTGATCTCTTCCAATGATGAACTCTGGTTTTGCATCATTGCATATCAATCGGTAATTGGCATTGCAAGGCTGCAATAGGTTTTCCACTCAGTAAACATTTTGGTAATAGCCCACTAACTCTTTTTCAGCTATGCATTCACGGAAACACCCTTTCATCAAATAAGCCAGGGCTACCTATCAACTTTGGTATTACTCTTGCTTTACTACTATTGGTAAAACATTATAAATGAATACATGGAATAGAACTAAGCATGTCTAATCAACCAATGATATTAGTAGCAGAGCCCGAAGAAGCTGTACGAGAATCTATCCAGATAACGTTAATAGAAGAAGGCTACGACTGCCATGCCGTATGTGATACAGTGTCATTGTTGCGAGCTATTCGAATCCATAATTCCAATCTCATCATTGCCGATGTACGCATCATTTACGATAAAATCCACGAAATTCTTGATACACAGAATCACTATTCAACCGTGCCGCCCTTTCTGGTTGTCCTAAGCTACGAACAGGTTGGTACCATGCCAAATCTGATGAAATTGGGAATCACCGAATACCTGATTAAACCCTTTTCATTTGAGGAGTTGCTTGAGCGTATTCAAAAGACAATAATCCCAAAACCAAATATACCTATCTAAAACAGCTACCGCTTAAACTTTTGACATTGCCCGCAAAAGTAAAAATCCGGGCTATATTTTAATTCAAACTAAAATAGGTACTCATTATGAAAGCACTTGTCTATAACGGCCCTGGCAACAGGGCATTTAAAGAGAAACCGAAACCTGAACTAAAAGAAACCACCGATGCAGTGGTGCAAATTACCAAGACCACGATCTGCGGAACCGATCTTCATATTATGAAGGGGGACCGTAACTGAAGGCCGCACGCTGGGCCACGAAGGCGTAGGAGTAATCGAGGAGGTCGGAGAAGGCGTCTCTAATTTCAAAAAGGGAGACCGGGTACTGATCAGTTGTATTACCGCCTGCGGAAAGTGTGGTAACTGCAAAAAGCAGATGTATTCCCATTGCGAAAACGGCGGCTGGATTTTAGGCAACACCATCGACGGCACGCAAGCCGAGTACGTGCGCATTCCCCACTCCGACACCAGCCTGCATCACATTCCGGAAGGATCCGACGAGGAAGCACTGGTGATGCTTAGTGACATCCTGCCTACCGGATTGGAAGTGGGCGTACTGAACGGCAAGGTGCAACCCGGCGATACGGTAGCCATTGTGGGCGCAGGTCCCATTGGCTTGGCGGCACTGCTGACAGCTAAATTCTATTCTCCCGCCGAAATTATCATGGTTGATCTGGATGATAATCGCCTGGAGGTCTCCAAAACATTCGGCGCTACCCAAACCATCAACAGCAGTAGCGGTAAAGCCGTAGAAGAGGTAATGAAACTGACCGAAGATCGCGGCGTGGATGTGGCCATCGAAGCGGTGGGCATCCCCGCTACCTTTGATGTATGCCAAGAGATCGTGAAAGCCGGGGGTCATATCGCCAACATCGGCGTGCATGGCAAAAGCGTGGAGCTGCATCTGGAGAAACTCTGGGTGCAAAATATCACCATGACCACCGGCCTGGTGGATACCTACACTATTCCCATGCTGATGAAAACCGTGGATTCCGGCACGCTGGAACCGGAGCAGCTCATCACGCATCACTTCAAACTCAGCGACATTATGAAAGCTTACGACGTGTTCGGAAATGCTTCCAAAGAAAAGGCGCTGAAAGTGATCCTTGAGAATAGCTGAGAAGCAAATAGTACGTTAATTTGAAGCCTGCCGGAGTTTCCGGCAGGCTTTTTTTATGGTTTATATTTTGACCCACCCTAAATCCCGCCTTGAACTTCTCACCAGTCCACCATTGTAAGGTTGAGCCGCTCGGAACAAGGGCTGAGGTATTTTTAACTCCTAAATATAGATGGTGTTCATTTCCAAAATCTCCGTTCACTTCAGAAAAGCAGCTTTTTTGCGAAGCTTATTTTTGCCGGGTAATTACTCCATTTAAAGCACACGGAACCTTTTTTG
>Ga0306868_1001726_pt1 | contig 11172 bp, 10 predicted proteins | sample AntRauTorckE6832_FD_190411 | JGI IMG/M metagenome (GOLD analysis project Ga0306868, IMG submission 190411) | Saline lake microbial communities from Rauer Islands, Antarctica - Metagenome Torckler E6 #832 (v2) (version 2) | ecosystem: Environmental > Aquatic > Non-marine Saline and Alkaline >... | reverse complement strand
GCAAAACTTGATAAAGTATAGAACTTGGAGTTGTGGTTATAGGAAACCAGTAACTTGATTTGATTGATCCGGCGGCGTAATGTCGCTTCGCTGCAATTGCACAAAGAAAACATATGCTCAAACGTACGAATCTTGTTTTCAGCCGTGTAGCATCCAAGGATGTTTTTTGTCAAGGTGTCGTCTTTCATTTGATAAAGTATAGATTACTAATGACAATATTAGTGATTTAAATCTATACTTTATCATGTTTTAGTCCCTAAATGTCAAAGAACTGGTAAAAAACAGTGCTAAAAACATCAAAAATTGCTATTTTTGAATGAAAATCGAATGTCGACTGATTGTAAACCATTATAGATTAATGCGTTTACCGGATTTGGCGGTCATAGCTTTTTTATCTTTAATATCTGCGTGATATTCATCTAATCGAATAATTTTGCCTAAAATTGAATATAAAAATGCTTCAAATATTGAGCTTTTTCCTTTCCCATTTTCTCCAAAAATTGATGTTACCCCGTCTGTTTGAAAATTAATTAATAATGGATTTCCATTATTATTAATACCTCTAAATCCTTCAATGGATACTGATTTAATAAAATACTTCGCCATTATTTGATGATTTTATTTTCAATATGTCGTGTAATTTTTTCTTTAATTATATTTCTAAAATCATCAGGCGAAGTATTATCAAATAATGATTCAGCTAGAATTTTAGAAAAATCGATTTTCCTTTTCTTTATCTCCTTTTTGAGAATATCAAGGTTTTTTTGTTCGTCTCTATTTTTATCAAATTTCATAAATATTCAATTTAAGAATAAATACCCCAATCTCGTTTTACATACCAATTTGGAGACCAAGTGATATAATCCGAGGGGGTGAAATTATTTTCAGTCAAGGTAATTGTAATTAATTGTTCTGGTAAAATAGAAAGATTATGTCTGCCTTCTGGACTATTTAAATCAAATAAATGGTATCTATCTAAACCATCTTTGTATCTTCTACTTGGACCAAAATCAAAAGGAACACACAATCTCGTTATTATGCCTTTCTCAGCAGACTTAAATGTTAATTCTATAATTAGCATTTCATTTATAGCTTTTAAAAAATCACTTTCCATAATTACATTTTTTGAAACTCGTATCCTGCTTTTTTAATATTTCTATCAAAATATTTTCCGTGTGAACTTGCATTCATCAGTTCCTCATAAAAATTTTCAGGAACATCAAAATATTGATAAATTCCACCGTGGTTAAATTCTATTTCAAGAATTTCATTTTCTGTATCATATTCAATAGACGTAAGGTTTGAGGATTTTACTGATTGTCTTTCCATATTACTTAGTTTTTATTTCTATTTAATCTCCTTGACGATAGCTTCTTCCAAATGCTATCCGCCAATTTTATTTCCTTATCCGTAAAGCCGTAACCATCTTTCAGGATTTGCTTGTTGGTGATTTTTAAAATTTCATCAATGCTTTTTTTATCTCGCATCATTTTATCAATGGTTGAAAGTAAATCTGCATTGTCGGTATGATAGGGGAGCAGTATTTTTCCTGCTTCGCTTGGCATCAATTCCAAAACTCCACCACCATAACTACGACCAACAATTTCAGAAAAAGCCAAAGACAATGAATTGTAATAACTTGCTATGAAAGCATTTTTGTCCGTGTCTTTTTTTATAAATACACGGTGCATTGTGTCGGTTGTGTATGCGTTTGCTTCGTTCAAGATTAAACGAGGGTAAAGATTGTTTCTACGGATAAATAAGGCATCAGAAAGTTTGATGGAGGGAATCACAAACCAATCATCACGAATACCTGTTTTGTAGCCTTTGTTTACGCCCATTGATTCACCCAAACGAATGTATGAGTTAGCTCCTTTGTGTCCGTTTATTTTCTCTTTGGCAGGGAATAACAATAAATGGGCTTTGGCTTTGGTTTGTCTGTTTAACTTCCAATCTTTTTCCGTGAAGATTACGCTGTTCACTTGAACGCTTCTGCCAACCATTGGCTTTGCGTATTCTTTCAAGTCGTAAGCTTCAACTACTGGTAAAGGAACAGTGAAATAATCATTTGCTCCTGTAGTAATACCAACTTCTACACTGGAATAATTTCCAATTGTCGGAACTTTTCTTTTTTTTGCAATTTGTTCCAAAAAGTCAATTTCCTCTTGTTCCAAAAAGTAATAAGTCCATTTGTTTGACTTGAAATCTATCTTTTTGGAAGGACTTTTCAGGATGTTTACATCTAATTTTTCAAGGTCTGATGCGTCTCTTAATTCAAGGTGTTCAATCAAATGTGAATCGCTTCCGTTTTTTTCACAAAGCAATAAAACAACTTCTTGTTGTATGTCAGGGAAAACCAATTTTTCAAAAGAAATAATGTTGATTTTATTGTAGAAATGAGCCAAAAACTCACGGAGTTGTTGAGCATACGATACTTGTAACAATTCAGCAGGGATTACAAAACCGATTTTGCCTTTTTCTTTCAGCAACAAACTTGAACCAACCACAAAAGAAACCCAAGCATTGGTCAATTTTGAATACTTTAATTTAGCACGATTGAAAACTTTAATGGCTTCATTTTGCTGTTCTTCCTGAAAATATTGATAACGGATGTAAGGCGGATTACCAACCACTAAATCAAATCTTGCTGTGGTTTCGTTGCAATACAAATGAAAATCTGTATTGATTACATTCTTTTTGTTGAGTTTAATCTTTTCCGCTTTTTCCGCTTCCACTTCATCAAACTCAATAGCTGTTACCGATTTGAATTTGTGTTTGTTCTCTTTCAACTGTTCAAGGAAAACACCGTCTCCACAGCTTGGCTCTAAAATGTCATAATCGGAACTTCCATTGATGCCCCATTTCAAAATGAATGTAGCAATTGGCTCAGGTGTGTAAAATCCACCTCTCAATTTCTCGGCTGTTGCGTTTTTAATTAGCTTCATACAATTCTTTGATTAATGGGATTAATGAATCATCACTACCTAAATCGTATAGTTTAGCTAATAGCTTTTCTAGGTTGGCTTTCTCTCTTACAAATTGCCCTTGCAATGGAGTTAAAGCTCTTTTGTTTCCTGCGTTTGCATCTATTTGGTCATAAATGCGAATTAATTCTTTTTGAGTTTCTACGATTTTGTCGTGATGTGATTTTTGTTTGGTATCTGAAAAGTCAATCTTTCTGATTGGCAAATTTTTCAAAACCTTTGTTCCTCTTGCTATATAACCACCTCTGAAAACTTCGCCATACAAAGCACTGAACCACTCCAAATATTTTGAGTTGAGAATGGCTTGAATGTAGTAAATGGAGAAGTTGGAAGTTGTTGGAATTGCCACTACACAATATCCTGCTGTTCCACCTGACGAAATCAGCGTTCCGTGAACATCAATTGCGTATTTGTCGCCAACCGAGAGAACACCAACAATAATTTTTGAAGGAAGTCCGCAACTATCTAAACTTTGATGTCTGCCGAATCTGTGCCATTCATTTTTTGTTTTTGGCTCTGGCTTAATATCACGTTTCGGATTATTTAAAATGGCTTTGTGCTTTTGTAAATAGCCATAAGCCAAAGGAAATTTCTTTTGAATAGTCGTTAAAGGAATTATGTCAACACCTGTTTTTGTTGTTAGGTAAGGATAAATTACTTTTGCATTCGGTTTGAATGTTCTGTAAGTGTATAAATTATCTTCGCCCGAAGAAGTTTGAAAGTAAGGTTTTGTTATTTCCTTTTCAATCTTGTAATCAATGCCCTTTTTCGTGAAATAGAAATGCTTTTTATCTTCTTTTGTTGGGGAGAAAATGTAAACATCATTTGCACTGGTCTGAATGCCATTGAAAATATTGTCACTTCCAACCAAATCACCAAGTTTTACACTTTGAGAAACGATTTTATTGTAGGTGTTTGTCAATTCGGGAGGAATTAAAACCCAAACTTCACTATCTAATTCATCTGTTTTCTTTGATCCGTATTTTGCGGACTCTGGCTCTCTTACTTTCCAACTTTTCAGACTTTTCACTTCCGCATATTGGAAAGTCTTTTGCGGTTTCTTATTCAGTATAAGCAAACAAGTGTATGTTGTTTTATCGGCAAAAACCTGATTTGCACCAAATGAAACAATGGAATGTAAATACCCTTTGTCAGCAATTAATCCACGAAGATTTTTACCTGCTCCAACCTTCGTAAACTTGCTTGGAACGATATACCCCAAGATCCCATCAATAGCCAATAAATTTATTCCTTGTTCAAGGAAAAGGAAATATTTGTCAAACTGCTTGTAAGCAGAATTGTAATTGGTTTTGTAAAGTGGTAATTCAAGAGGAGTAATATTTTTCATATCCTCAGACTTCATATAAGGTGGATTGCCTACAATGACATCAAAACGAAGTTTTGAAAAGTCAAACGGATTGATAATTACCTGGTCTTTTTTGTTGGTTACTTGTTTCGGATTCAACAAGCTGTTTCCGAAGAAAACATTTTGTGAAAGGTCGGGTAAAACTGGTTTTGTTTTATTGGTTGAATTTACATCTTCACCCTCTAGCAATTTCAGTAATAAACCAAATTTTGCGGCTTCAACTGCATTGTAATCTTTGTCAACTCCATAAATACAATTCAGTAAAATTTGTCGCTTAATCTCAAACGGTAATTTATAAGTGTTGATATTGGTTTGAATAAGTTTTGACTTTTCGTTTTTCAGGTAGTAATCTATCAGAATGTCATTGAGCAACTGGAATAATTCCAATAAAAATGCACCCGAACCGCAAGAAATGTCAGCGAATTTCAGCGATAGTATTTCCTTGTCTGTTTTTCCTTCGCATTTTTTCAAAACGGTATTTCTCAGAATATCGCTGATGATAAATGTCGGTGTGGTGATTATGTCACGGTCAATATTTTCTGGTTTCTTTACCAAAACAACTGAACCGCTTTGAACGGTCAATTTTTCTGAAAGGAAAATTTCATAAACACTTCCCAATACATCAGAAGAAAAAACGCTGAACGAGTAAGGACTTTCAGGGTAATACAATTGCTTGATGATATTCCAAAATACCGAACTAATATTTTCTACAATTTTGTCTTTAAGCAACTGGTCAAAAAGTCCTGAATTATAGCGTTTGTCGGCTTGTTCAAACTTCTTGATTAAAGCATTGAAATCATTCGTATTTGCAAATTTCAAAAGGGTTTGGTAATCCTCTAAATTTCTGTCCTCACAAACACGAAGGAAAATAATTCTATTAATATAGCTTTGAACTACATCATTTAATTGTTGCTCGTCAATTTTTGGTTCGTGTTTATAAATCTCTGTACCAAGTGCTTTTCGCCATTCGTTGATTTGGTTTAGGAATAAATTGTCAATCGAGTATTGATTGATTTTACTTTCAATTTCTTTCCATTCCGTTTCAAATGCCCCCGAATAAACAGATTCCTTTCCTAAAAGCTGTTTAATTTCTTCAAACTTGCTTTCGTATTCGGTGTAATGGTATTTTTTTATGAGTGCTTTTGGATAGCTGTCGTCTTTCTCAACTTTTACTGAAGTATCGTAAATGATTAAGTATTCAAAGTTTGAAAGAACAGAAATTTTCAATTTGGCTGTAAAGCCGTATCGTCTGACTTGCTTTGCTGTGTCGTTGTTTGATTCAATGGAAACACAAGGTTTTTTTGCTTCCAAAAAGAATTTTCGTTCAGAAAAAAGTCTGAAAGTATAATCAGGTTTTTTAGAATGTTCGGAAGCGTTTGCTTTCAGGGCTTCTTCTAAAATTACTTCTCGTTCGTTGGTCGGTTTACCTGCATTGTTTTTAATGTCCCAACCAAGCAACTCGAAAAACGGGTCTAAGAAATCACTGCGAAGCAGTGTTTCATTATACTTGCTTGTCAAGTAATAATCCCTATCGGCAGTATATTTCTCTATGAGTTGCTTTATTGTCATTTTCTCTTATTCGCTTTAATATATTTGGCTCTTTCCTCTGCTACTTTCAATGCTTCTATTCCTAAATCTTCATCTTGAATTTCATACAAAATCTTGTCGCTTAGGAACGAAACCAAAAGTTCGTCTGCATTGTAATCGTATATATTGGCAAGTTTCAGAACTACTTCTTTTGTGATTTTCCTTTCTCCACGCTCCATTTTGCTCAAAATAGCAACGTCAATATCGAGCAAAGCAGTAACTTTCCGCAATGGAAGTTCCTTTTCTTCTCGAATGTGTCTTAACTTTTCGCCTATCGTTTCTGTTGACATAACCTCTGTTGACATAATGTGTCAAAAGTAGAAAAAGATTTTTGATTTATCATCACTTATTTTCGGATTCTTTTTAACATCCTTTCGTGGGTCAGAAAATTGGCTCTTTTGCAAAACTTGGGTTGTGTGTCGGCTTGTGCTGTTTTGCAAATGTGCCAATGTGCGGCTGGCTAAAATTATTTTTTTTAAATGTGCGGTGGAAAAATTTTTTAAAACAATCGGGTCGGTTTGTGTGTCACCAAAGTCAGTCCGTTAGTTTTTATCAAGATGTCAAAGTTCGATTTTCAGATGTCTGTTTTTTCGAAGTACGGTCGTTCTTTAGGATTGCTTACAACGGCTGCGCTAAGTTTTAGTTGCCGATTGCGGGTTGCTTTCCTGTCGAGCCGCACCGCCGTTGTTGCGGGCTACACAGTTGTTGTCCGAACGAAACCGGCAATTAAATTTAGCGACGTGTGTGTGCCCAGCATGAGCTTAGAGCACACCCATTGTAAGGTCTGGAAAAATTCCAAAAATGCAAATTTTATTTGAAAGAGCCTAACAATGGATGCCTTTTATCTAGAGGGTGTAAATCCCTTACAGGCAAGTTGAACCTTGTCCCAATGAAGCGTAAGTGTGGAGGGGCAAGCCTGTTAGTAAGCTGCAAGATGGCTTGGGGCGACCCATACATTGAAGGAAGCAGGACTACAAATGTCGGTACTGACGAACAGAAATTGCATATGAGGCTCAAGAAGACGGGTAAGGTAGCACACCATACCAACGCCTACAACCAACAGGTCTTCATGAGTAGATGCAGCAGTGATTGACAGAAAGATAAAGCTCTTACCTGGGGAGGTCTCATCAACCACGAGATGGTTATGGTGAGAAGTCAGCAGAAGTCATATTAGCTAAGGAATACGAGCCATATCCCAATTAGACGGGCAAACATGGAGGTCTCACAAAATAGTGAAGGACTGAACGTCAAACGCCAAAGTTATTGTAAAGCGAATGTTTTGAGATATTGCGTGATAGCAAGCAAAACATAACGGCTACATAAACCGAAGCAAAGAAAACTTTTGAATTATGGATTTACTAAAACAAGTATTAAATCCGATTAATCTTGGAAATGCACTGCAAAGAGTTATTTCAAACAAAGGTAGTGCCGGGGTTGATGGAATGAAAGTATCAGAATTAAGGGATTATATGCAAAAGCATCAAGGAGAGATAATACAAGCTATTATAGCAGGTACTTACCAACCCAAGAAAGTGAAAGGCATTGAAATTTCTAAATTATCAGGAGGGAAACGACTATTGGGCATTCCAACAGTTGTTGACCGGATGATACAACAAGCCATCCATCAGGTATTATGTCCCTTGTATGATGTTGATTTTTCGGCATTTAGTTTTGGGTTTCGACCCAATAAGGGAGCACATCAGGCAATTTATCAATCACTTGACTATATCAATTCAGGGTATCAAGATATCATAGACCTTGACCTGAAAAGTTTCTTCGATATAGTCAATCACGATTTGTTAATGAGCATCCTATATCGGAAGATAAAAGATGAACGACTACTGCGGTTAATACGGAAATACCTGAAAATAGGTATTATGATAGGAGGAATAGAACAACAACGTGAAGAAGGAACACCGCAGGGAAGCCCTTTAAGTCCACTACTTTCTAACATCTTACTGGATGAATTAGATAAGGAACTGACTATAAGAGGACTTCGATTCGTGAGGTATGCCGATGATTGCAGCATTTTCCTAAGTAGTAAAAGTGCTGCCCAAAGAGTCTTGAAAAAGATTACAGAATTTATCGAAGGCAAACTGAAATTGAAGGTTAACACCCAAAAGACCAGTATCTGCCGACCGATAAATTTCCATACTTTGGGCTATAATTTCATTAGCACTTATGAAAAAGGAAAGAAAGGACAATACCGATTACGGGTATCACCTATACGGTTCATACTAATGAAACGGAAGGTGAAAGAAATTACCTGTAAAACCCGACCATTAACATTCAAAGAGAGAATTTCGGAATTAAATAGCTACCTAAAAGGCTGGATAGGCTATTTTAGATACGCTTTTATGCAAGGAAAACTCGAAGAGTTGGATGTATGGATACGTAACAGACTCAGATATTGTATCTGGAAACATTGGAAAAAGCCAAATAAAAGAATGCGAAGCTATATCCGATTGGGTGTACCAAATGGCATGGCATACGCATGGTCTCGCTCCCGTATGGGCGGATGGGCTCAGGCTTGCAGTCCAATGATGAAAACGACTGTTACCATCTTAAGATTAAAACAATGGGGATATATTGAATTTAGTAAATACTACCAAAGGTTTGCAATAATACTTAATCCACCAATTAAATTCTGTTAATGCGGTAAAAGAATTCTTGTACACTTATGTTTGGCGAACCGCCGTATAACAGCTTGTCCCGATATTTTCATCGGGAAGACCCGGTCGAGTAGGTCAGGGAGGTTACCCTCCCTTTCCCCTCTAAGAACCGTACATGAAAGTTTCCCTTCATACGGCTCAAGCACTCTAAAGACTACTTTCGTAATCCGGTCATCAGATTGCTGTAGCTAATTTGCTGATATTTCCTTGTTTTGCAAGCCTTCCTTTTGCTCTTTCTTTAAAGTAACCTTCCCATACCTTGTCATAAGGGTTGGAAAGGCTCTTTATCTTGGTATGCCGAATAATCTTAGTGGCATCAAAAAGCGGAAGTTCGCAAGTTCTTATTTTATCAGTTGTCGAAAATACCCAGCATCGGTTGCCTTTGTTTTTAAAGTATTTGGCTTTAATCCAATGGTTGCCTTTGTTGGGATGTCGTCGTTTAGCCCATTTCCACAATAGTTTGAATACTTTATTGTCCAATCTGGAAAAGGTTTGTTTGGCAGCAGAGTGTCGAAAGAAGTTAGCCCATCCTCTGATTTTAGGTGTAATCATTCGGATGAGTTCCTTTTGCGACACGGCTTTATGGTTATTAACACACTCACTAATACTTGTAAAAATACTTTTTACCGAATCCTTTTTAGGTTTGGTAAGGCATTTCTGTTTGTACTTGCGCACGTTGAAACCAAGGAAGTCGAAACCCTTTTGAATATAAATGTTATCGAAACATCCTTTGATGTCTGCTTCAAGAATCCATACTGCCGATTTACATTGACATAGTGCGTATTCCATAGGATCTTGTCAACGCCGCAGGTTTTGCTGCCTTTGTTGGTAGTTACCCTTAGAATAGCCAACAGCTTCCCGTAAAACGAACGGGTAAGCAGGAGCAGGAGAGCTTTAGCTTTGTGAAAATGTTTTGCTTTGACAGCCTTTACGATACGCGCTTGCAGTGACTTAACCGCACGGCTAACTTTGTTCCAATTAATGGAGTTCCAGTTTGTCCATTTAGTTTCGGATGCACATCCACCTTTGGGCGGATTCATTTGCGTTTTCCTCATTGAAAGTCTTACTGTAAGTTTCTCGTAAAAGAGTACCATAACAGAAGTGGGCATATCCGTTGCATTACACAATGGCATTTGCTTTCTCTGCCGTTCCTTTACCCGCACTGTATTGTGCTTTCCTTGCGGAGAGCCTACCCCAATTAATCGGGAAACATTACGGGCTTACCAAGTTCCGCTTATATAACAAACCCGGGTTAGGTTCTGCCTCTTTGCCGGGGGAATCGCAATCCATGTAACAGTAACCGCAAAGCCTGTTAACTTTACCCCTTACCTTTTTTGGTCATAGCGTATCATCGTCTTTCGCTATTTTCACGTCACGACATTTATCAGCAGTTCACATTCGTTAACCATACCGGAAAAGCCTAACTCCTCCACAGTTTGACGATACCATGACAGGCTTTCTTCGCAGAAATCCTTTGAAGGCTATATTGTCCGAACAGCTTCGCACAAATCAGTTACCCAATATGCACGTGTCCATAGGCTACTTGTGATGGAACACAAGGTTTAATCATTCATGGAATGTTAAACAGTTATATTAAGCGACTTCTTGTCGCACTACGGTGGTGTGAGAGCTTTTCCGCTAGGTCTTTGGCCTAGCGGCTGGCTACTCGATTAGATACTGGTTTTTTCGGCTATAATTATTTTTTCATCAATATTATATCCTTTTTTATTATTTTCAACTTCGGTATATTCTATTAGTTTTGTTTTAAAACCAACACTCCTCAACCTGTTCATTAGCCCTTCAACCGAATATATACGTAAATGATCTTTTTGTCCAAAGTGCATCAGTCTTTCTTCATCTGTTTTTATGGCGTCATTTTCATATATATCACCAGTTTTAAAAGGTGTTTGAATAACACATATCCCTTTATGTTTAAGTATTCTATTGAGCTCTTTCATAGCTTTTGTATCGTTTTCAATGTGCTCAAGTATGTGATAACAGATGATTAGATCGAACTCGTCATTGGGTTCATTTATTGATTCTATATTTAACCGTTTGCTTGCATTAAATTCTCCGGCGTAATCGGTAGTGATATATTCTGCATTGATAAAGGATTCCAGTTTTGTCTTTATGCTTTTGGAGGGAGAGAAATGCAACGTTTTTTTTTCTTGAATTTCATTTTCCAATAAATCCCATAATCTTCTTGTTCTGGATAAACTTCCGCATTTTGGACACAGTTTGTCATTGTTTTGCAATTTGATAAAATTTGACATTTTGAAATGACAAATATTACAGAAGTATTTATTACCGATGTATCCTATAGATATAAGATCACGTAATAGTTTCTCATTCTGCTCAACTAATTTTTTTGGAACTAATTTTTTAATTTTTTCGTACATATAATTAGGTTTCAGTACTTGTATCTAACGGTTTGGCGTCGAGTAGGCAAAGGGAGTTTCACCCTAAGCCTCTCACAGAACCGTACTTGACAGTCTCCCGTCATACGGCTCTTGTTATACAAATCTAAACGCTTTTAACCACATAATCCTATTTGCCAATGGTA
>Ga0306868_1001721_pt1 | contig 11198 bp, 10 predicted proteins | sample AntRauTorckE6832_FD_190411 | JGI IMG/M metagenome (GOLD analysis project Ga0306868, IMG submission 190411) | Saline lake microbial communities from Rauer Islands, Antarctica - Metagenome Torckler E6 #832 (v2) (version 2) | ecosystem: Environmental > Aquatic > Non-marine Saline and Alkaline >... | reverse complement strand
GGTGGTCTTGCCGCTGCTGCCGGTAACCGCCACAAAACGCGCACGACTCAGATCGCGATTGCCGGCAGCAATAGCCGCCAAAGCCTGCACTGTGTCTTCCACGACCAACTGCGGCAGTTCAACGGTTTCATCCGGACAATCAACAACTGCACCCACGGCGCCAGATTGCCGGGCCGCATCGATATACTGATGGCCATCAAACCGGTCACCGCGGAGTGCCACGAACAGATCGCCCTGGCGGATATTACGAGTATCGGTCGAGACATTTTCAAACCGGACATCACCCTGCCAAAGTCCTGATGACTTGCCACCGGTCCAGGCCAGAACCTGATTGAGCGTAGGCTGAGACATCATGCGACACCTCCGTTCAGCGAGAGCGCGTGGCGCACCTGCCCGGCGTCACTGAATGGCACTCGCTGGCCAGCAATCTCCTGAAAGGCCTCATGACCCTTACCCGCAACTAAAACGATATCGCCCGGCCCGGCCATAGCAATCGCCTGGCGGATGGCCTCGGCGCGGTCATGAACCACGCTGACGTTCTCTGGTGTCTCGAAACCTTTCAGGATCTGTTCGGTAATAGCGGCCGGGGCTTCACCACGGGGATTGTCGTCGGTCACAAAGACAACGTCCGCACCGCGCTCGGCTTCAGCGGCCATTTCTGGCCTCTTGCCGGCATCCCTGTCACCGCCGCAGCCAAACACACAGATCAGGCGGCCACTGACATGGGGCCGCAAAGCAGACAATGCATTACTGAGGGCATCCGCGGTGTGGGCGTAGTCCACGACAACCTTCACCCCATCGGCGCCGGTAAACGGCTCAAGCCGGCCCGGAGGCGGGGCCAGCCGTTCAACCGCTTTCTGTACACGCTCAACCGGCACGCCAAGGCTGAGCACGGCAGCCATAGCTGCCAAAAGGTTGCTGACATTGAAACTGCCAAGAACAGAGGCGGAAAAATCAATCGCGCCCCAGAGGCCGTCAACAGAGGCAGAAAACCCGCCACTGGTCTGATCAATTCGGGTCAACCAGAGTTCGGTCTGCGCTTCATGCAGGCTGTAGCGAACCCGGTCACACTTGCCATCCAGCTGTTCATAAAGCTGACGACCAAAGGGATCGTCAAAATTGATCACAGCAAAGTGGAGCTCCTCACGGGCAAACAGTCGAGCCTTCGCTGAACCATAAGCCTCCATGGTGCCGTGGTAATCCAGATGATCGCGGGTCAGATTGGTAAACACGGCACCCGTCATGGTCAGACCGTCCAGACGACCCTGATCCAGCGCGTGGGAAGAAACTTCCATCGCCGCAGCTCGCCCCCCCTGACCGATGATTTTTGACAGCACCCGATTGACCTCAGCCACATCCGGCGTCGTGTGGGATGCCTGCTGCATGGCGTCCGGCATGCCGTAACCCAGGGTTCCGATCACGCCACAGGGCGTTCCGGTTTCCTGGAGTAGTCGTGCAATAAAGTGCGATACGGATGTCTTCCCATTGGTCCCGGTAACACCAATCAAACGCAGCCGCTGCGAGGGGTGCTCGTAAAAACGATCAGCGATCTTACCCAACTTGCCTTTGAGGTTATGAACCGGCACGACCAGGACGCCCTGAAGCTCATAACATTCACCGGTCTCAGCGGCGTCCACAATGATGACCGCTGCGCCGGTCGCAATGGCATCTTTAAGGTAATGGTCTGCCGTTGTCCGGGCACCGGCAACAGCAATAAAGGCATCACCAGCGGACACTCTGCGACTGTCAGTGGTTAGTCCGTGAATAGTGACATCAAAAACCGAAGGCACCGCAAAAATGCCCTGAAGCAACGTGCTGAGCGACGTAATGCACATAAACCTAACCCCGCTCACCGGAGACTGGCTCAGCGCTTTTCGCCTGCCCCAGCTCCAGTTCCGGCTTGACGTTAAGCAGCCTGAGCGCGCCGCCCATTACCCGAGCAAACACCGGAGCGGCCACTTCACCGCCGTAGTATTCACCAGACTGGGGCGCATCAACGGCCACTACCGTTACAATTCTTGGATCATCAATTGGTGCCATACCGGCAAAGATTGCCTTGTACTGGCTGTCTTCATAGCCTGACTCACCGACCAGGTGAACGGTTCCGGTTTTACCGCCGGCGGAATAAAAACCGGGCTGGGCACGCTTGCCAGTGCCGTTTTCAACGACTTCCCGCAACATCTGCCGGACGTCGTACGCCACTTTTTCAGAGAGCACTCGCCGACCGACGGGCTTCTGATCCGTCTTGAGAAGGCTCAGCGGATACCGCACGCCGCCATTCGCCAGAACCATGTAGGCCTGCGCCAATTGCAGCGCGTTCACGCTCATGCCATAACCGTAAGACAAGGTAGCTTCTTCTACCGGTCGCCACTTCGGCGGCGCTGGAAGCACACCAACAGCCTCGCCGGGGAAGCCGATGCCGGTTGGCTGCCCCAGACCAAGGCGGGCATAAAGATTGCGAATAGCGTCGCCACCCAACTCGGTCGCAATCCTGCTGATTCCCACGTTACTGGATTTCGCAATCACGTCTGTCAGATTGATCACCCCGTAATTGCGATGGTCGCGAATCGTAAACCGGCCGAAACGACGGAAGCCCGGGGCGGTATCGATGGTATCCGAGGCACTGAACCTGCCAGACTCAAGGGCTGCAGCCATTGAGAGTGGCTTCATGGTAGAGCCAGGCTCGAACAGGTCGGTGATAGCCTTGTTGCGCAGACGATCAGGGCTCAGCTGGCTGCGGTCATTAGGGTTGTAAGAACCCTGATTGACCATCGCCAGCACCTCGCCGGTATCCACATCGAGCATCACAAGGGTTCCGCCTCGTGCTTTATGCGCTGTGACCACAGCCTTCAGTTCCCGGTAAGCGAGATACTGCAGACGCAAGTCAATGCTCAGCGCCAGGTTTTTGCCGGGCCTGGCATCACGTATCAGCGTCAGATCCTTGATGATGCGGCCACGATTATCTTTGAGCACCCGCTTCTTGCCGCGCTCGCCACTCAGCCAGTCATTGAACGCAAGCTCAATGCCCTCCTGCCCGAACTCGTCAATGTTGGTGAAGCCCACAACGTGTGCTGTCACTTCACCCGCCGGGTAATACCGGCGATATTCCTGGCGGCTGTAAATGCCGGGCGCACCAATTGCCATAACCTGACGCGATAGCTCCGGCTGAATCTTGCGGCGCAGATAAATGAATTCACGATCAGCGTATTTGGCCAGGCGCGCCCGGAATTCGCCCTCGCGAAGCCCGAGAGTTCTGGCGATGACGGTAAGCCCGGGATCATTGGCATCAATTTCAGAGGGGTTTGCCCAGACGGTTTGAACCGGCGTGCTGACCGCCAATGATTCGCCATATCGATCCGTTACTACGCCTCTGTGGGCATCAATTTGCTCCACCCGGATCGTTCTGACGTCGCCCTGCTGCCTTAGAAACTCTTTGTCGACCACATGCAGGTCCACCAGGCGCCAGCCCAGGGCAGCCACCACAAGCAGAAACACACCCAGAACAGTGCCGTATCGCCAGGCCTGAAGCCCCACGGCCAGTCGTTGTCCCAATGTTGTTTTCTGTTGCTCAGACACTGCTATCACCTTCCAGATGGTCAATGAGTGCTATCGGGAACCGACAAGTGGCGCCATGACCGGCACCAACACAACGTCCTCTTTACCCGGCACAGACATGCCGAATCGCTCTGAGGCCAGCTGCTCTACACGGCCGTGCGCACTTAACGCGCTTTGCTCCAGTAGTAGCTGACTCCACTCGCGCTGATAATCGTCACGATCTGCCTGCAACTCAGACAGCGTATTGAATAGCTCCCGGTTCTGGTAAGCGCTGACAACCACTCCCAGCGCCGACATCAGCAACAAGGCCACCAGCACCATCGATATAACGGCCTGGCGCTGCTGAAGCGACAAAAATACCTGGCGAGACAGACGCACGGCAGTCGACAATCCCTCCCTCACTCGCTGCTTGTTGCGCCCGGGGGCTCTGACTTTCTGCTCTATTGCGACGGCGCCCATCGTTATGCGCTCCCCTGGCTTTCATTTGTTACGTCAACGCGCTCGAGCACCCGCATTACGGCGCTTCGTGCACGTACATTCTCGGTCACTTCCCGTTCATCAGCTTTAAACGCCTTACCGACGAGGCGAAATCCGGAGGCCTCCTGGTCAGCGGTAACCGGTATGCCTTTCGGTAGTCGAGGCCCACGAGCAAGATCCCGCATAAAACGCTTCACCAAACGGTCCTCCAGCGAATGAAAGCTGATCACAACCAGACGACCGCCAGGGCGAAGCCGCTTGACAGCGATTTCCAACCCAGCCTCGAGATCTTCCAGTTCCCGGTTGATAAAAATCCGGACCGCCTGGAACGTCCGTGTCGCGGGGTGTTTATGTTTTTCTTTTTTCGGAACCGCGGCTGCAACAAGCTCTGCAAGCTCATGCGTGGTCTGTAGAGCTCTCTCTTTCCGGCGCTCTACTATCCGACGTGCGATGCGACGGGAAAAACGTTCTTCGCCGTACCGAAAAATTACATTTGCAATATCGTGCTCGTCCGCCTTCGCCAGCCACTGGGCGGCACTGGGCGGCTGCTCCGGGTTCATGCGCATATCCAGAGGTCCGTCTCGCATAAAGCTGAAGCCGCGAGCCGCATCATCCAACTGCGGCGATGAAACCCCCAGATCCAACAGTATTCCATGGACTGCCCCATCGACCGCCCCCTCAGCCGAGCCTTCTAGCCGCTGCCAATCCTGCTGATCAACAGCCTCACCGAGTTCGACAAAAGATCCGTGAAAAACGCCAAAACGCCCGTCTTTTTCAGACAGGCGGCGAGCGGACTCGATTGCCTCGGGATCTTTATCAATGCCCAGCAAGGACCCGGCAGGCTCCAGATGACTCAGAATCAACCGGCTATGACCACCACGACCAAACGTGCCATCGACATACCGACCAGCAGGGTCGGTAATCAATAGCTCTACGGCGGAGTCGAGCAGAACAGAGCGATGGCGGTACTGTTCCGCCGATGCCTCTGTGCGCTCGGCGGTCATAGCGACAACGCCTCCATTTCTGGCGGCATTTCATCTTCGTTATCCGATTCGTCCAACCATGCGAACCAGCGCTCTTCGCTCCAGAGCTCCATTTTTTTGCCCTGGCCGATCAGCATGAGCTTCTTCTCCAGCCGGGCATAGCTGCGCAGCGTTGGCGGCACCAGTACTCGTCCGGCAGAATCCAGCTCAAGCGGGGTGGCATGACCCAACATCAGCCGCTGCAGGCGTCGAGCCGATTTGTTCATGTTGGGCAAGGCTTCAATTTGCGGTCTCAGCGCTTCCCACTGGGGCTCCGGGTACACCAGCAAACAGCGCTCTTCATCGGCATTGGCCGTCAATACAATGCGCCCACCACAGGCATGCGCGAGCTCTTCGCGCACCTTGGAGGGAATCGCCAGGCGACCCTTCGCATCCATATTGATGGCATGACTGCCAAGAAAATTGCTCATTTACACCCATTCCGAGGTTTGGAAACCACAAAAAACCACTAGAAACCACTTTTTCCCACTAATGCACACTATAGGAACAGGCAATGGACAATGCAAGTGACAAAGTCAGCGTGGGACTAAGGAAAGTTTCTTTAATGACAATGAGTTACGGTGAGAGATTCGATCGAAAAAGCGGGAGCAGTCTAAGAAAAACCTAGAAATCAAAGACCTGCAGATAACTCTGCACATAACAAGTGAGGAATAAGACTGTTTAGTTATAAAAAGACGCTTCTGAGAATTACGAAATGCACATCAGGAGGGAAAAATCGAGCTCGCCGATAAGCCGGGTTCTGTCTTGGACAGTCATTCATCTAGGGCCTGCGTCGCCACAGGCCTCAAGCAACCTACCCGAATCCAGCGCGGGCCGCGCCACAGGATTCCTATTTGGTCTTGCTCCAGGTGGGGTTTACCATCGCCGTGAACTGTTGCCAGTCACGCGGTGCGCTCTTACCGCACCCTTTCACCCTTACCGGTGACCGTGAACGTGTCACGACCACTTAGGCGGTCTGCTCTCTGCTGCACTTTCCGTCGGCTCACGCCGCCCAGGCGTTACCTGGCACCTTGCCCTATGGAGCCCGGACTTTCCTCCCCCGGTAAAACCGGCGGCGACTGTCTGGCGAGCTCGGGCGAGACAATACGCCACGGTGCAGGCTCAGGCAAGGAAAACCGTCATCGCAACTGCCTGATCGGAGCCAACACCTTTACCATGATCAAACATCCTTGAGTGTAAGCGCTCTCTGATAGAGATCATTTTTGGCTTTGCCGGTGATTTCGGAAACCAGTTTCGCAGCCTTCTTGACGGGCAACTCGGTTAAAAGCAGTTTTAGCAGCCGATCAGCTTCTTCCATTCCCGCATCGGCGGCCTCCTTTTCCGCCCCGTGAACCATGATGACAAACTCGCCCCGACTACCATGGGGATCTTCCTGTAGCGCCTGAAGAACATCCGAAGCGGCACCCGAATAAAATGTCTCGAAGGTTTTGGTCAGTTCCCGTGCAATCACCAGCTCCCGGTCAGGCCCCATTGTCGCAACAATATCGGCAACGGCATCCAGAATACGGTGAGGCGATTCGTAAAAAACCAGTGTTGCCGCACAGGCGGACAGCCGATCAAGCGTTGCCACTCTTGCGCCTTTTCTGGAAGGCAAAAAACCCTCAAAAGCAAACCGGTCGGTAGGCAGGCCAGCGGCGCAAAGTGCGGCAACAATCGCGCAGGGCCCGGGCACCGGCGATATCCTCAACCCGCGTTTCCGGGCTTCACGCACCAGAATAAACCCCGGGTCTGAAATCAACGGGGTACCCGCATCTGAAATCAACGCAACGTCGTCACCTTCCTCCAGTTTTTTAAGTACCTGCTCCATACGATCCCGCTCATTATGATCGTGTAGGGCAATCATTCTGGTATCAACCGCCATCGCCTGCAGAAGACGACCACTGTGGCGGGTATCTTCGGCGGCCACCAAAACAACAGACCTGAGCACGGCAACCGCCCGGGCGGAAAGATCATCAAGATTACCGATGGGCGTTGCCACCACATAGAGGGTACCGCCCACCCGGGACTGCGCAATTTCAGAATTCACAAATGCCTCGTAAACAATAGACTTATGACACTGACGTCATGTGAAATGAATCGGGAACTGGTAAACTGCCCGCTGTCCTTTGGCATGATGCAGCCGATCCTGCGGCACAACAAGCGTATTTACCCGAGTCTTTGCGAGCAATCCATGATCAGATTCCGCCTCACCTTTCGATCCCCGGCCGCTTTGATGGCACTCATTCTTCTGCTATCCGGCTGCGCCAGCGTCAACCTGAATTCGTTCAATGCTCCGAATGCTCAGGACGCCTTGAGCGCTGCCGAAAGCGAAAACGATCGCGACCTTGCCGGAAGTTATCTGCTAAGGGAAGCCGATCGCTTTCTGGCGTCTCGACAGGCCGATGAGGCCAGGACCATCCTGCGGAGCAGCCAGCTATCCGGTCTTGGCGAAGCCAATCTGAACCGGCAACGCCTGCTTGCCATGGAAGCAGCGGTCACCCTTGGAGACTCAGCCTGGGCACGGCAGATTGCGTCCGGGCTCAAACCGGAGCACCTGCTCAACTACGACAGAAACGAGTTAAGCCGCGCGGGCAACCTGCAGGTAGAGCTTTACCAGCTGGCCGACCGCCCATCCATGGCCGCCATGACCCTGATACTGCTGGCAGAGTCCGATACATCGGCGGACGTGCAGGTACTGCATAATCGCATCTGGGAAAACCTGAAGAACACCCCTGACAGCACTCTGGCCAGCGCAATCGGAAGTTCCATCGGATATGAATCCCAGGGTTGGCTGGAGCTTGCCAGCGTACTGCGCGACAGCGACCTGACCATTGAACAGCAGGGGCGATCGATACGTCGCTGGCAGAGCAACTGGCCAGGGCACCCCGGCGCTGAAACGCTGCCCGATGATCTGCGCCTGATTGCCAGCCTCGCCGATAACCGCCCTGAAAAGATCGCCATGGCACTGCCTCTGGGCGGCCCGCTGGCCAGCGCAGGCGCCGCTATCCGGGACGGCTTCTTCTCGGCCTATTTCGAGGACGAGGACAACGACCGCTCAAAAGTAAGTATTCGGGTGATTGATACGTCCGGCCGCCCCTTTGAAGAAATCTATCAGCAACTGGTAGAAGAAGAGTACGACCTGATTGTCGGCCCCCTGGAAAAAGAAGCCCTGGCCACCCTGGCGAGAATGGACAACCTACCAGTATCCGTTCTGGGCCTGAACTACCTGCCGGACGGCGTTAAGGCCCCGAGCGGCCTCTATCAATATGGCCTGTCCGCCGAAGATGAGGCGCGCCAGATTGCTGAACGTATGATCGACAGCGATGTGGAACAGATCCTGGCTCTTATACCGATGGGAGAATGGGGAGACCGCCTTGAGCGGGCGCTACTGGACCGTCTGAATAAAAGAGGCGGGATTGCCCTGGATATTCAGCGCTATTTTCGCGAGGACAACCTCAGGGCGGTCACCGCGGATTTGCTGGGTGTCACTGTTTCAAGAAACCGCGCCATTGACGTGGAACGTACAGCCGGTATCGACGTTGAATTCGAGCCAAGGCGTCGTCAGGACGCCGACGGCATCCTGATGGTGGCGGAGCCGACCATTGCCAGGCAGTTCAAGCCGCTATTTGCTTTCTATTTCGGAGGCGATCTGCCGGTATTCTCACCATCCATGATTTATGAAGGCAGCCCTGACCCATCCCGGGATCGGGACCTGAACGGCGTTACTTTCACCGACACGCCCTGGATTCTCAGTAACGACAATGAATTTCGGGAAAGCGTCCGGAACGCAATGCCGGAGATAAGAGGTCAGCTTGGGCGCCTGTTTGCAATGGGCGCAGATGCCTGGACGCTGAGCACCCGATTGTCTCTGCTGCGTTTCATGGAAGACGCCTTTGTCGATGGCCAGACCGGCATGCTAACCATGGATGATACTGGCAGCGTTCACCGTGAGCAGCTTTGGGCACGGTTTCAAAACGGTACGCCAGATCTTCTTGAGCCTCGGACCAGGCGCGCAGAGGAAGTTGAAGAACCGGCAACTCCGGAGCGCATACTGGAAAACATGAGAGAGTAACCGGAATTCTGCTATGGAAGGCAAGCCCTCCACCCGAAAAGCAATGGGTGACCACGCCGAAGGCGTTGCTGCCCGCTACCTGGCGAGGCAAGGAATTGAGGTGGTGGAAAAGAACGTTTATAGCCGGGGCGGTGAAATTGATCTGATCGGCCGCGAAGGTGGCACTCTCGTGTTTTTTGAAGTGCGTTACAGAGGGGCTGGCAGCCTGTCCGGCGCCGCTGAATCCATTACGCCCACCAAACAAAAGCGCCTGGTCAATGCCGTGAAATTCTACCTGCATCGACACCAGCTATGGGAGGCAGACTGCCGTATTGACGTAGTGGCGATTGCACCGGGTGACAAAAAACAATATCGGATACAATGGATTAAAAATGCAATCCAGGCCTGACTATGAGCACCTCTGAACAGCACATCAACCAGTACTTTGCCAGTCATATGGAGCATATCTCCCATGCTGCAAGCTCAACCGCACCGAACATAAACAAAGCAGCTGACGCACTGGTAAACACTCTGCTGATGGACGGAAAAATACTCGCCTGCGCCAATGGCAACGCCAATATTCTGACTCAGTATTTCTGCACGGCGCTGCTCAACCGCTTTGATCAGGACAGGCCGGCACTGCCAGCAATCAATCTTGGCGCAGACGCCACTACCTACTCCGCGATCTGCCGGGACAACCGGTTTAACGACACTTTTTCCCGACAGGTCAGGGCCATTGGCAAGCCATCTGACCTACTTCTGGTGGTGGTCGACGACGGCCACAAAGCAAATCTCATTCAGGCAATTCAGGTCGCTCATGACCGGGAAATGACGGTGGTTGTTCTTAGTGCGAAAGAAAAAACCGACATCACCTCACTACTATCCCCGGAAGATCACGAGATTGCTCTGGACAACCTGTCTCCCGCCAACGCCACACCCATCCTTCTGTTGATCATCAACGCGCTTTGCTCGCTCATCGACGACAAACTTTTCGGCAGTTAAAAAAAAGCCAGCCACCTTTTACCGGTCGCTGGCTTTTAGTATCGAGAAGAATTCAGGGGCTACTTGACGACTTTCAAGGTAGGCTTTCCTGATGGTCGGTCGCCGGTATTGCCATCACTCTTGCCCGACTCTTTGTCTTTGGCACCAGGCCCATCAGGATCCGGGAAGCCCGGTTCGCTGCCAAATACCATACCCTCACCGTTTTCCTTGGCATAAACAGCCATCACAGCTTGCAGCGGAATAAAGACCTGCATGGGAACCCCACCAAACCGGGCACTGAATTCCAGCGACCCGTTGCCTACTACCAGATCGCGCACAGCTCCGGGACTGATATTCAGGACAATCTGGCCGTTAGCCACGTGTTCAGTCGGCACCTGGACTCCCTGAACGCCTGCATCCACCACAATGTAAGGAGTGCAGTCATTATCCAGAATCCATTCGTTAAAAGCCCGGACAAGGTAAGGACGACTGGATGTCATGGTAATCTTGCTATCAGTCACTGCCTTTCTCCTGCACCACTTTCAGGCTCCGTTTCTCAGTTGCGAATATCTTCTTCCAGATCAGACAGGCTGGCCTTGAAACCCTCACGGGCAAACATGCTTTCCATGTATTTGAGTAAAGGCTTTCCCTGCTTGTCGTTCAGCTCTATACCCAGCGAAGGCAACCGCCATAGAATGGGCGCAATACAGCAGTCCACAATGGTGAATTCTTCAGAAAGAAAGAACGGCATCTCGCCAAACAGTGGCGCGGTTGCCAGCAGACTTTCACGAAGCTCTTTTCTTGCCACTTCCGATGCCTTGGCGTTGGGTTGGGCCAGGATCTGATCAACCAGTCCGCACCAGTCCTTCTGGATGCGGTGAATCATCAGACGACTGTTTGCCCTTGCGACGGGATAAACCGGCAGAAGCGGAGGATGAGGAAAACGCTCATCCAGATACTCCATCATGATGTTCGGCTCATAAAGAACCAGATCACGGTCTACCAGAGTCGGCAGAGCATTGTAAGGATTCAGATCGGCAAGCTCACCGGGCGGGTTGTCCGGATCCACGTTGACAACATCAACGGTCACACCCTTTTCTGCCAGAACAATG
>Ga0306868_1001711_pt1 | contig 11231 bp, 14 predicted proteins | sample AntRauTorckE6832_FD_190411 | JGI IMG/M metagenome (GOLD analysis project Ga0306868, IMG submission 190411) | Saline lake microbial communities from Rauer Islands, Antarctica - Metagenome Torckler E6 #832 (v2) (version 2) | ecosystem: Environmental > Aquatic > Non-marine Saline and Alkaline >... | reverse complement strand
TTTTAGCTTTTATTCTATGCCAATGAATTATCTGCTTGTTTTTAATATTTATACATCGTTTTTTGCTATTTCTCATATTTTACTCTGAGACACTATAATACTGCTAAATAAAATTTTCCTAATGAACCACAATGTAAATATAAGAAATTAAACTTCATCATCCCATTGATCAACTATATTGATTAGAATATTAGCCGCTGTTTTTAATGAATTCTCATCAATATCAAATTTTGGATTGTGATGTTGATGTTCTTTTAATCCGCCTAGAAAAAAATACGTTCCCGGCACTTCCTTTAGAAAATATGACATATCTTCACCAGCCATCGTTGGTTTTGATATGTTAATTACATTTTCTTTTCCAATAATTCTTCTAGCTATTTTTTCAAATTTCAATGTAAATTTTGTATCATTTACAACTGGTGGATAACCAAAGATATAATTGAAATTTACCTTCCCTCCTTTCCCTTCAACAATTTTATTAATCAAAATATCCATTCTACTAGATATCCTTTGTCTGTCATGTTCATCAATAAATCGCGCAGTTCCTTCTAACTTGACTTTCTCCGGTATAATATTATATGAAGTGCCTCCATTAATCATACCTAATGAAATAACACCGGCATTAGTAGGAGAGAGTTCACGACTAATGAGACTCTGAATTTCTTGAATTATTGAAGCACTGATGAGAATCGGATCGATTGCCGCATGCGGCATCCCTCCATGGCTTCCTTTCCCTTTAATCTCTATTAAAAATCTATCTAGACTAGCCATTGAAGGTTCATATGAAATACCTATTTGCCCTGTCTTTAAATAATCAAAAATACCAATATGGAATCCAACAATTCGATCTACATCTCTAAGAACGCCATTTTTTATCATTACTTCGGCTCCACCCGGACTTTCTTCTCCCGGTTGAAATATAAATTTAACATTTGTTTTTAAATTGTTTTCATTATTTTTTAAATATTTAACGACGCCTAATCCCACAGCCATATGAGCATCATGACCACAAGCATGCATCCTTCCAGTATGTTGAGAAGAAAATGATAAATCCGTTTCTTCAGTTATGGGTAACCCATCCATATCAAATCTCAATGCAATAGTTTTATTGGTTTGAACTTTGCTTTTAATAGTTGATGTAAATCCACTACAATCCTTATCAAAATCAATTGTCATACCTATATCATTTAGTTCCTTTTTTAATAAATTTCTTGTTTTGGGTAAATCCAAACCAACTTCTGGGATTTTATGTAAATCTCTTCTCCAATTAATAATTTCTTTATTTAATGCATCAGATATTGCTAATGGTTTCATCATCTAATTCTCCTTATTCTTAACTTAACTAAATAATAACATAATATTCACTTAATAACCTCGTCCATAGCATATGAAAAAAATCAGTTCTGTTGATACATAAAGGACATATGTTATTTCTGAAAACAAAAAAAAGGCCTTTCAGCCTTTATTACTTATATAAATTATATAATTTGAATGCTAAATCAATATTAAATTTTTGCCTAGAATCTTTTATATCAATTTCTAAAATTTCGCTGATTCTAGTCACTCTATACTTAATTGTATTATAATGAATAAATAATATCTTTGCAACACTGTTCATATTCCAGTCATTTTTACTAAGACATTCTAATGTACATAATAAATTCGAATTATTTTTTTGATCATATTCCGTTAATTTTAATAAATATTTATTATAAAATTCTTCAATGCATTTTTTATCAGAGATACTATCAAGCAATCTATAAACTTTTAAATCATCAAAAAATATAATAGTATCTGCTTTATACATTTTTCTTCCAAGTTTAACTGATTTTAATGCTTCATCAAAACTATCACTGATTTCGAGTATTGATTCTTTAATTAATCCAATACCAATGGTTGCACTTAATTTTGTTTCCTCTTTAATTCTTTTTTGAACAAGATTCGAGAGTCTATTTATTTTTTTATTAAATAATTCATAATTGCAATCAAATTGAATAACAAATACAAATTTATCACTAAAGCATGTATAGACACTACTGTAAAACTGATCATAAATTGATTTGCAAATAGACAACATCTTCTTTCTTATCAATTTTAAAGATTCATCAATTTTTTCAAAATCTTTACTTTGAAGATATTTTTCTTTAAAATTGTCGATATCTATAACTATTGAAACGGCGGGTTTATCAAATTTCCATCCATATATTGATGCTCTTTTATCTACTTCTTCAACTGAATGGATATTATTGAAAATTAAATCTTGTAAAAGCTTATCTCTATATTTACTTTGTATTTCATAATTTGAAATTCTTTTTTGAATATCTAATATTAAAACCATCATAGCATGCTCAATAGCAATTTCTTCAAAATTTTCTATTTGTTCTTGTGATTGGTTATCAAATATTATTAAGTAGCCATAGCTATTATTTTTAACTTTTATTTTATAGTTTTTATATTTCTCTAATAAGTTTTCTAGTGATAGATTTTCTATATCCGCACCTAAAGAATCAAAAGTTGAATTATAATAAAATTTCCTGAAAAAATTATCATAAAAACATACATCCTTATGAATTAAGGAGGATAGTTCGTTTACTATTTCTTGAGTATCTCCACCTTTAATCACTAAATTTGTAAATGAATTATGGATTTTTTCAGATATATAAAGCCTCCGAGTTTGTAAATCAAACATATCCAGAGTAACCATATGAATGATTTCGGCATAAGGAACTTCATTTGGTATAGAAATGAGTGGCAAATTTAATTCATTTGCTAAATTAATGATAGAATCTGGTAATTCATTTATATATCTATGAATTTTAATTCCAAAGGCAGATACACCAGCATTATTTATATTAATGATTAACTCCATTAAATCATCTAAATTATCCTTAACCATATATGCAGTTGTTACTACAAATTCTCCACCTTTCAACCATTTGTAACCATCAGGTGCGTCAATAATGCTTATCGCTTTAATAGATCTATTAATTCCACCTTTACCTGCAATTAACTCAAAACCTTCCATATTTAGATTTTCAAAAATATCTTTAACCTTAATATCCATTAAAATAACCCCACATTCATTTAGCGTTAACTTTTTTTTAAACGACTATTTATTTTATTCTATACGACCTAAAGGATTCTGTCCAATTAAGTGTAACCTATCCATAATTCATATCCAATAATATTACTCAAGTAATGTGATCAGATTTAATTTTCAACAAAGAAAAAGAACCAACCATTGTGATTGATTCTATGAATATACTTATATGATTGTAGAATCAATTTTTATTGACTCAGTGCTGCCACTTTAGTTGACTATTCGGCACTATTTTTAATATTTAATAAATTAAATATTCTATTATTTCATCGAGAAATAATCACTATTAATAATATAATGAGCATTTCTAGTTTTTCCTCTTTTTATCAGTATTTTTTTGTCTTCCATTTCACTTTAAATATTTCTTACTCTTCTTATCTTCACATCAAAAATTCCTAATATAGCATTGGATGTTATTCTATCATGACCATTTAAATATTGTAATATAATTTTTCCTCTAGTCGAAAAATTAAAGTTCTCAAAGTAATCAGAACCAGTAAACTCATTATCGATTACTTTTTCCCTGCTAAGCTCTTTTAATCTAAATAATTCACCATCAACAGAATCTCCCATTTCTTTATAAGGTTATACTTCTATAAATTATTACTTAAATACTCTTTCTTTAACTTTTCTAATACTTTTTTCCCATCTAATAGTTCTTCATTATTTGAAATTTCTTCAGCTTCCATTAATTTTTTATATACATCATCTTTTGTAGTGATTTTCAAATTATCAATCAATTTTATATTTGACATGATCTCCTCTCTTTCTTATTAATATTAATTCTATACATTGGCTAGATTTAGATCAGAGTCTTCTTTAATATAACCTCAGATTTATCTTTATCAAATATTTCATCAATACAAATGGGCATAAAATTATTACAATCCACTCCAACATTGATTAGATTTTTATGTTTAAATTCAATTGGTTTTGAATGAGAATGCCCATGTAAATGTAAACTACCATAGTGTTTTCTTTCCCAAGAAAAAATTGGATAATGAAATAGGATGAAGTATTGATTATAATATTTCAAAACATAATAATCCTTAACTAACTCAAACTGATTTCTTACTTCTTTATATTTAAGAGGATAGTCGTGATTCCCTTTAATTAAGTATTTTCTTCCATTAAGTTCTTCAAGTAAATCTAGTGTTTGTTCTTTTGAACCAAATGAAAAATCTCCAAGAATATATATTTCATCTTTAGCTTTTACACTATCATTCCAATTAGCTATTAAGCTTTTATGCATATCTTCTAGTCCATCAAAAGGTCTGTTTTCATATTTTATAATGTTCTTATGGAAAAAATGTGTATCTGCTGTAAAATAAATCAATATTCTCACCTTTACTTTCTATTAAACATCTATATTATACTGAAACAATTATATATTATTAATTCAAATTAATCTATTACTAATAAGAAAAAATGTTGAAATTTAAGCATTTGTTATATTAGCCCTACAGTGTGATGAGATGCTTTTTAAAACAAAAAAATATACCCAATCCTATTGAGTATAGATTCTTAATCATCATATTGAATTCTCACTAGTATTTCATTTTTTCTTAGCGGTGGTAAGGTGAATGGCGGATCAAATCGAGCCAAATAAAAATCTGATTGTTTTTCTAATTTCTCTTTTTCTAGTAAATCTTCAAAAGCTTTAATTTTTTGTTCAATTTTTAATTGATTATTAAAACCTTTAAAACTCAAAACTGCATAATACCCTGAAGGCATTTCCTTTATTAACAATTCTTCTTGTAGCGGTTTCGGTATATTTTCTTTCGAAAATTCCTCTGGCATAACAAATGCCATTGATGCCTCTTCTACTGAAATTCTATTTAAAACTGGTGCAGTCATAGGAATTTCTTTTCCTTCTTTATTATCACCAGATATATAGTTAAATAGATACCTAAAGCCTTGACTGCCAACCATTTTTTCTGTTTTAATGGATACAATCAAAAAAGGTTCATACTTTCTAATTTCAAATCCATCAAAACTTTCTACAACTTTATAAGTTAATGTTTTTGCACCATGCCTTTCTTCTGTTGCCATGGCATCACTTCCCTTCTTTATCATATAGTATTTCAAAGCCATCCTGGCTTTCTAAAAATTCAATGCCTAATTGAATAAATTCTGTTAATGCATCAAAATTAATTGTATCTGTATTCTTGAAGTAAAGACATGCTTTTCCATGATTTGTAATACCAATTCTTTTTACTAAAGATTCGTGACCCTCAACATATAATGGGGTATAAAAAGAAAACTGTTTTTTCTTTGGTGAAAAACCAATAATAAAGTGCTCACCAGAACGTCCACTCTTATAGCGATAATGGTATCTACCAAAACCAATCATATCCTTTCCCCATAACTTTGCTTCCCAACCTAAGGTATCTTTTAAATACTCAATTAAAGCTAAACTGTCCTGTCTTTTTTCATCATTTTCAAGGGTTTCAAGAAACTCTATTGGGTCCATTTTAGAAACAACTGTTTTATTTGTCATTTTATCTCCTTTAAATCTATTTTAGACTCGATATATTAATACCCGGATATAGATTTTCTAATCGCTTTTTTAAACAAAATGGTACCTAGCCAGGTACAACTGCTCAATCGAATCAATACTTTTTCTTAGGTTTTAGACAATTTAAAATGTGTCATTATTTTATTTTAATTAGGTTCTATTAATTCAGATTTTTCGAGTATTATACAAAATAAAAAAGTGCCCTTCGGGCATTTAGATTAATCTAACTTTTTGTATTTATCCCAAGTGTATAAAATACCATGAAAACTATGATATTTTATTGGAATCATATGTCCATCACATTTCTTGCATCTAAATTTAATGGTTTCTTCCATAATCAAATCTCCTTTACTCGTAGTATATGTTTAAATTTTGACCATATACATAATTTGTTATTTTTACTTTTTCTTCTAATTTTGATATGGCTTACTTTGCTTCTTCTGGCATTCTTCTTTCCCAATACTCTAAAACACTACCATATTTTTTGTAATAGATATCTGTTAATTTCATTATTTCACCACAGTTGCAGCATTTTATTGGATCATGACCATATGTTTTTATTAAACGCATACGCCAGCAATCGGCTTTTCTCTTTAATTCATCATACCCATCTCTGAAAAACTTTATTACTTTTTTTCTTTTGCTTCTACTGGTATAAATTCCATAGTATCTTATCATTTTAAATTGTTTTTCTGCTACATATCTACCAATATACTTTGTTGCTTCTTTTTTGTTTTTTACGTCCCTGTTGGCGTTAACATAAAAACCATTGGGATATTTTTTATATAGCTGATTGATTAAATTATTCATTTTTATGTTATTCTCATAATGTTCTTTTATCATATCTAACAGTAACTTTTGCCAGGCTTTCCTAAGCATTGGATAGGACATAAAATTTGTTTTTACAAAACCTTTTGTAACAATTGCGTGTACATGTGGGTTCCACTTCAAATCTCTACCAAAGGTATGAATAACTGCTATTATGCCAGGGGGATAGTTTTCACTTATATTCATTTTTGTAAATCCATATCTTAATACTTTATTGACTAATCGAGGTAATTCTCCTAATAATTCTCTATTGCTTCTGAAAATTATCCGCATACTTTCCGGGATGGTAAATGTCATGTGCCAGTGTTTTACTGGTAACATTTTTGATGACATCTTTTCTGATCGTTCATCAACATATTTTTTACCACAACTGCTACAAAGTCTCGATTTACAACTAAAACCTACGCGTTTCACTTCGCCGCATAAACAACAGGTGTATTCTAAATATCCATTTTCGAATTTACCACAATTAATTATTTTTTCTACTTCTTCGTGACAAATCTCTCGAATATTTTCGTATCCTACTGCTTCTACAAATGCATCCCAATTTTCTTCAAATGTCTTCTAAATTTTCTTCATATTTATCAATACCTCAAGTTTTTTATTTATTTATCATTTTTTTGTATTTAATGCACTTTCCTATACAACAAGTCTAATGTCATAACTTCTAATCTAATCAAATTTTATTCTACTAAAGCGACTTAAATAATATAGAAAGGCTTTCAGGCATAAATCAGTGTCCTTTAATCATACGTTAGCCCAATTAATAGTAAAAATTTGTGGGTCATATTTATAATTTAACGATTATTCAAACTATTCTCATAGGCAAGCTTTTTTCTTATCAACAAAAACAGGATAACTGATTATTATTTTAACTTCTAAAGTTTCAATTATTTTATTTTCATCTTATTAACACCAGTAATTATCTTTTCAGTTTAAAGACATAGTCTCCAACTTCAACATCCAATACTTTGGCAATTTTAGGACATTTAGCTTTAAGCAGAAAATAAATTTTTCTATCAACTTCAGAAAGTGCTTCAAAATTACCCTGACCTTTGCTTATTACTATATCGCTATTATAAAAAATTTCTTTAAATTCACTACTAAATTCTTTAACCAATGCGCCTGGTGCAGAACACCCGATAGAAACCACTTCAGCATAATCACCAATACCGATCATATCTACTTCTATTTTTGTAATATCATTAATAATTGGTTCACTTCTATAAGCAAATGTTATCTTATTTTCTTTTGAAAGCATTTCAATTAAAATTTTATCAAAAACAGCTTCACCAGAATTATCACCTATTATTAAAATGTGGCTTCCTTTTTTTAAATCTGCCCTTAAGTCTTGGATATCACATCTTTTAAAGGCCTTGTGCAATTCTTCTTTTAAGCATTTTTTAATATCTAAATCTTTAAATATAGCAGTATCCATTACATTCCCTGTAGCAGATGCTTTAAGAGCACCTTTTAAATTGTCTTTCTTCATTTTTATAAATTCTCGTATATCATCTTCCAACTTTTTAGCTTCTCTAATATCAGAGTCTTTTATTTTTTTATAAGGATCCTTATTGTTGGTATGCTGTTTAACCACACTATGCACTGCTCTACAAAGTTCTGGTGCATAATCATACTTTCTGTAATTCGCTATAACTTTTATTACATCATCCATTATTTTTGTCTGTAATTCAATATTTTCGGTAGATTCATAAGCTGCTTCAAGTGCCTGTCTATGCATACAAGGTAAACAATCTAAAAATAATTTCATTTTACTCCCTCTTTTCTTTTATTCTATCTAACTTATTGACATCGTACTATACCGATGTTCTCTTTGCTTATTTATAATAATTATACATCCTTTGATGCAATTTCTCAGCTTTTGCTCTGAGCGTCTCTCTCATTATAATTCACATATTAATTATATATGAAAAAATGAAATTAAAGTGTTTATTTGTTTTTATAGAGGACGTAAAAACTTGTTAACATAATTGCGCTAACTATAATAAATGTTGTATTATATCCAAAAGAATCAATAAAAATACCGCCTAAAATTGGAATTATCGCAACGAAAATATTTAGTGATCCACGAATACCTAAATACATAGTACGTGATCTCTCAGGAATAATATCCAATAAATAAGTTTCAAATCCAATACGTCTACCACTAATAATAAACCCAATTGAGAAAAAAAGAAAACTAAAGTAATAAGGTGTTGTATAAGATAAAAGAATAGCAATTATAGGAATAAAGGCTCCAAAGAGAATGCATAATTCATTAACTCGTTTTGAATTGTATCGTTTAATTAAATATCCCCAAAAGATATTCGATAATATTTTACCAGCAATTTGGAATAATAAAAATTTCCCAATAAAGTCAGCTGATAATACGAATACATCATTAGCATAAACGATGTAAAAGGGTAATGCCATTTGACTGAAACTGGTTAAATTTTCAATGATAATAAATTTTGTAAAAGATGGATCTTTTTTTAATACAATTGGAATATGTTGGATATAAACTTTTAAAGATGTGTGTCGCTTTTCTATTGGTGAGGCTGGCTCATCAATTAATAAAAATCCTACTGAGGCAATAATAAGACCAACAAAGCCAACAAATAAAATAATGCTATAATTTAGTGGAAAGGTTAAAGATTCAAAAGCAAAAATCTTAGTTATCAAAATGCCGCCTATAAAAGCAAAAATAGCACTTAAGAATTCCTTTGTTGAATATAAATTTCCTCTTTCTCTACTCGTAAATAGTTTACCAATAATATCAGCATATGATATCCCTGCGAAACCGCCACTGATTGAAAAAGTAAAGATAAATATAAAAAAGGATAGTATAACAATATTAGGATAATTTTCACCAAAACTATAGGTAAAAATAGCCATTCCTAAAAACGAAAATGCTCTAACCAATATACCAAATACAAGGTATTTTTTTTTATAAACTTTATTATTTAAAAAATGACTAAAAATAATATTAAATATTTTTGGCGCACCTAGTAAAATTCCGTACAGTAATCCAAAAATAATTTTACGTTCAGTTAGTTGATTAACAAGTGCTGGGAATACTGTATTAAAATCAATCATAGACATGGTTAATGCTAAAAATGAAGCATGCCATAAGAATAAATAATATTTAAATTTATCTTTATTAATAAATGTTCTCATATTTCCTCCTTAAATACTGCAACATTATAACATATGTCATAAACATGTGCAATCTTTAGGCGAATAAAATAATCCGCCCAATTATCTGACAAGTTGCATTATGGAATGAATTTTTCTATTAAGACATCCTTTTTTATTGAGTTGGTTTATTTAATTTAATACTTTTAACTATTATTAGGAGTGTTTAAGTTGTAACTCTAGAACTAGAATATCATTTTCATTGAATAAATTCTTAATCCAATCTTTTATTTGTCTATGTTTTCTAGCTTTCATGTTAACACTTCCATGTATTTTTCAACAATATCTTCAATTTTTAAAATTTTAGAATAGGCAGATAGCCCAGTTTTTCTTGAAAAATAAAATTAGCCTATAGATTTTATTCTACAAGCTAATAATGTTTATCATTATTATGACATACAGTTCTGGATTGGATTGGTTATTACTCTACTATTTCATAATCTCCTACTATCAATAATAGGATGATATTTTGACCATCATATATCCATGCGAATCTATATTCTTTATCCATTCTACTTTCATACCAAATTCTTTAGAAAGCGAATAGTTTTTCTTTGTTTTCAAAGACGAATAGAATTGGTCTTTAATTAAGTACTTCAATTATTTTTTAATGTTTTCTTTTTACGTTGTGATAGTTTTGAATATCTTTTCTTAAAATAATTAATATACTTAATTTTCATTATCAATAATTCTTGGATTTTCATTGCTTTTGATACATCTCCATTTTCCGCTTCTAATTTAGAACCTTGATGAAGTCCCATTTTATTGGTCAAATCTGCAGGCTGTGTTTTGCAAGAGTTTTTTGTAACAAAATGCCACCAAAGTTGGTAGCATTTAAACTTCTAATTTTTTCTTGCTTTTTTACTAATAAAAATACTTATAGCTATCAAAATTAATCCAAAAAGAATCTGCATTTTACCTCCTTTATACTAACTTCGGGCCTTTATATTAGTTTACTATAATGCGTTGAATGGATTATTAATACTATGGATTGCTTATAATATCCTACCCGCCCCTTGGGCTTTACTTACGGGCGAGGCTTTCTCAGCAAAATTCGGTAACTCTCCAGTTAAGTATAACCGATCCAAGTAATAATAATCCTTTTAGTTGGTCTATGTATATACGTTTACGACTCATTTAAAAATTAAATAAATATATTTTCTGGTCTATAAGTTAATAATTCTTAAACAATGTGAACAGATTTAAATCTTTTTCTTATATAATTTGAAAAGACATAAAATAATAGCGTTTTTTTGCCTATATAATGTGAACAGAAGCTACCCAAACAATTTGATAAATTACAGTATATTTTTGTTCGGGATTTTCAATCGCTCTCGTAACAGTATTTTGTTGTATTCCTAGTTCGCGAGCAATTGCTCTTTTACTCTTTCTTTGATTAAAATATAAAAATCTTATATAATTGTATTGTGCCATCTTAATCACCTTTCATACCTCCTATCATAATGATTTGTCGTTAAATCAATTATATAGGAGAGGGTGTTTAGAGGGTCAATGTCACCAACTTAAGGCGGCTTGACAATAATAGGATAATGTAGTAATAAAAATAGCAAATTTTAAGGAGAAGAGACA
>Ga0306868_1001709_pt1 | contig 11235 bp, 6 predicted proteins | sample AntRauTorckE6832_FD_190411 | JGI IMG/M metagenome (GOLD analysis project Ga0306868, IMG submission 190411) | Saline lake microbial communities from Rauer Islands, Antarctica - Metagenome Torckler E6 #832 (v2) (version 2) | ecosystem: Environmental > Aquatic > Non-marine Saline and Alkaline >... | reverse complement strand
GATAAACCGCCGCATCCTCAACCAGACGGTCGTGCAGCGGCGTAGTAGCACATAACAAGCGCTTGGAGTCCGACCGGACAAAAGCCGCGCAGCGGCTTACGGCCGGCGGCTCAAGCGCGGCGTTATGTGTTTTGGAATGGCGGGTTCCGACCCGAAGCGGACAGCTGTGCTGAACGATGATCGCTCTTGATAAACGGGGTAACTTTATCACTCTGATCCACAATAGCTCTTCATGGGCGGACTATAAGGATACTAAATGGAAGGCCATGTTCCGTTAGAGCGCGAATTTTCACCTGTATACAAAAGTGAAAAAGAAGCGGAGAGTGGCGAATTCCTCTCGGCCTGGGGCATGCCAAACCGATAGCTTGGGACGGGATGGCGGAAAAATACCGCTGCATCATATTAGCGGAAGCGGGTGCGGGGAAGACGGAGGAGTTGCGGCAACGTGCCAATTCCCTCGCGGGCGAAGGAAAAGCAGCCTTCTTTCTCCGAATTGAAGATATCGAAACTGATTTCTATACCGCGTTTGAAATAGGCGCAGAAGCCCAGTTTCACGCATGGCTGCAGTCGACGGACGAGGCATGGTTTTTCCTGGATTCTGTCGATGAGGCTCGTCTGGAGCACCCGAGAGCCTTTGAGAAGGCTCTTCGCCGCTTTGCCAGGGGGGTCGCAAATGGTGCGCACAGAGCGCATATCTACATTTCAAGTCGTCCCTACGCATGGCGGCCAAAGGAAGACCAAAGACTGGTAGATGAACTTCTGTATCTCCCCGCTGCACAGACAGAAGAGGATGGGGAAGGTGATCGGCAAGCCACGCCGCAAAGCGCCCTCACAGTTTTCACTATGCGCCCTTTGGATGAAGGGCGGATTCGGCGTTTCTGCGTTGCTAGGGCGGCAGAGAATGTCGACGGCCTGATCAGGGAAATCGATCGTGCCGACCTTTGGAGTTTGGCGGAGCGTCCATTTGACCTTGAAGGCATATTGGCCAAATGGGCTGAGGACAACGCTCTAGGCGGCCGTTTGGACTTGCTCCGCCACAACATCGATAAGCGCCTACGTGAAGCGCACAGTACTGACAGGGCGCAACGTCAACCCCTGAATCTTGAACAAGCAAGAGAGGGCGCGCGTTGCTTGGCTGCTGCGGTCGTGCTGTCCGGGCAGGCGGGTCTTAATGTCCCGGATGCTACGCCGCTCAAACCTGGGGTTGACGCAGAAGCCGTCCTCGCTGATTGGAATCCCGAAGGTGTTCGGGCTCTACTTGAACGTGGAATTTTCAACGACATTATTTATGGGGCAGTACGGTTTCGCCATCGGGAGGTACGCGAGTTGCTTGCTGCCGAGTGGTTCTCTTGCCTGTTGAGGTCGGGCAACAGTCGCCGCTCAGTCGAAGCGCTCTTCTTCCGTGAGCAATATGGGCAAGAAATTGTTACCCCTCGACTTCGAGCAATATTGCCTTGGCTCATCCTGTTTGACGACGAAATTCGGCGCAAAGCGCTTCAGATTCACCCTGAAATTGCTGTCGAAGGTGGCGATCCATCACACCTACCATTGGCAGAACGACAGGGGATATTGGCAGACATCGTCCAGCGCATCACTTCGGATCAGGATGATCGCTCCGCACGAGACAATAGTGCAATCGCGCGAATCGCCAATCTAGACCTCTCGGGCAACGCTCAGCAGCTCATAAACGCCTACGCCGACAATGATGATGCCATCTTCTTTCTAGGCCGGCTGGTCTGGCAAGGAGAAATGGCAAGTTGCGTGGCCTCTTTGGCTCCCATTGCAGCAGATGGTTCTCGGGGAATTTACGCCCGAATCGCATCGGCACGCACGGTGATGACTTGCGGGGCCGCAGAGCAAAAACAAAGTTTGTGGCAACAACTCATCGATGGCGATCACCCGATTCCCCGTGAACTGCTCGCAGAGCTGGTGGAAGAAGCTTCGCCTGATAGTGAAGTTGTTGAAAAGCTGGTGATTGCACTGGGCAAGTTGCCGCCCTATGAAAGGTACGAGACCTCCGGCCTTGCTGGTGCTCTACACGGCTTTGTGGAACGCTTGGCGACTGCTGAAGAGCATCAGGCCATCGCTCAATTGATAAGTGGTCTACATGCTTATCTGGAACAGCCACCTTATGTCGAGAGGCGAGAGTGCCATGTCTCGAAGGAATGTGCATGGTTGCTAGGACCAGCCTCACACGCAGTAGAAAAGCTGGTCGCCGCTCGAAGCGACGCCGCTTTAAGCGAAATATCTCTCTCCATCATGCTAATGGTTACAACCTTGCGTCATTGGCAAGACGAAGACCTCAGGGAGTCCAAAACCAGGCTTGATGCGCTTGTTCCCGCATGGCCGGAGCTTAACGATTCCCTTTATTGGTTCAGCATTGAACAAGCTCGATTAGCGCAGGCGCAGCGTACAGATGACCCCTTGACCAATGATTGGCCAGCTTCATGGCTAGACCCATTCTGGAAGTTCGATGCTGACAGCCTCCCGAGGCTACTCGAATATATTGGCTCCCGCGCGCTGCACGACGATAGATCGGTCGCCCTCAGTACAGCGTTTCAAGTTTATGCACGAAATGACCGGCCGGTGGGCATTCTTGCCCAACTAGAAAGTGTCGTTGCCGAAGATTCTGAATTGACAAATAAGTTGGGACTGCTGGTCAATCCGCCGGTATCGGAGAGCGTTCGGAGGCATAAGGAGGAACATGCAGAACACCTACAGAGGCGCAGTGTGGAGGAAGAGCGACAAGAGCAGCAGCGAGCCGAGTGGATAGCGGAGTTACGTGCCAACCCAGAGCGGGTCCGCACCCCGCCTGAAATGGAGCCCGGTGCGTTCATGAATTATCAGTACTGGCTTATGCACGAGCTGCAGGATAGTGGCTTAGCTACAAGCCGCTCTGAGTACGCTAACTGGCGGGCGCTGACTTCAGATTTCGGTGAGAGCGTCGCGCAGGAGTATCGTGAAGCCGCCACAAATCATTGGCGTAGCTACGTGCCATCCCTAAGGTCCGAGGGAGCCCCAGGTAATAGCATCCCATACTCTCTAATATTTGGCCTGGCCGGACTGGAAATAGAGGCCACCGAAAATGCGGATTTCCCAGGCTATCTGGATGAAGCGCAAGCACGTCAAGCTATGCGCTATGTCACCTGGCAGATTAATGGATTTCCGGCGTGGTTTGAGAGGATGCACCAGGCTTTCCCGGGCTTGGTCGAAGAGGCGGTGACCAACGAATTGGTCTGGGAGCTTGAGAACACCAGTCCAGACGAGCCCATGCACTACATTCTCCATGACCTGGTCTATCATGCGCCTTGGCTGCATACCCACATTGCTCCTGCGATACTCGAATGGGTCGAATCCCACCCCTTGCGTATCCACGCCAACCGGGACTACTGCATACACATATTGGTTAACGGCGGGACGGACGCAGCAAGGCTTGCAGAGTTGGCAAACCATCAGATCGCTCAAACAACAGAATCGAACAGTATTGCGTCGTGGTATGCGCTTCGAGTCGATTGCGAGCCAGAAAGTGGCGTCCCGGAACTCGAACAGTGGCTCTCGGGTCTTGACGAGGATGTTGCAATAACCGCGGCGCAGGTGTTCGTTACGGCGCTTATCGGTGGGAGGGGGCTGAGAGAAAGAGGTCCTAGGTTCGGTCACTTTCAATCAGCAGAGCATCTGAAAGTACTCTATACCCTGGCACACCGCTATGTTCGGGCGTCGGATGACATCAATCGTGCCGGTGGGGGCGTGTATTCTCCAGGGCTGCGCGATGATGCGCAGGATGCGCGAGATGGTTTGTTCAAGCTCCTATCGAAAATACCGGGAAAAGCCACTTATACAGCCATAGAGCGACTGATCCACGAACACCCGGACCCAGATTTTCGTCCCTGGATGGCCAAACAGGCGTACAAGCGAGCTGAAGAGGATGGCGACCTTGAGCCTTGGGCCGCTGAGCAGGTCAACGCGTTTGATAAGTCTCAAACAATAACGCCCGCAACGCATCATCAGCTCTTCGAACTGGCTGTGCATCGCTTGCAGGACCTAAAGAACTGGCTGGAAAGGGGAAACGACAGCCCCTGGAAAACTTGGCAGCGTGTCGACGGCGAAACGGAGATGCGCACATTGATAGCTGGCTGGCTCAACCAGCACTGCCGTGATCAATATACGACTGCACAAGAGCCAGAACTCGCCAACAACCAGCGCATGGATATCTGGTTGCAAAACACCAACGTGCACTCACCAGTTCCTATCGAGCTGAAGCTGCTCGACAAAGGATGGAGCGGACCAGATCTTTGTGAGCGGCTACGAAACCAATTGGCAGGTGATTACCTCAGAGAGGAAAGCGCGGGATGCGGCGCAATGCTGTTGGTCTGGCAAGGAAATATCGCCGCTAAACGATGGACGATTGGTGGGCACAGGGTTGAATTAAGCGAATTGGCCAGTGCCCTAAAAGGTTATTGGCAAGAGATTTCAGCCGATTTTCCCAGTGTGGACGCGATCGAAGTTATGGTAATAGACCTGACATTACGAGAACACGCCTCAGATTCATAAGTGGCTAGGCCTATAGGCTCGGAGCAAGAACTAAATCGCAGCTCAAAGACCGCGCTCGGCCGATTCTGGAACTTCTCGGACAGGTTGAGCGATTCGCCTAGGGGGTCAGGCTGCGAATGTCCGCTTCTGTCCGCAAGCAGATGTAGAGAAAAATAGTGAAGTGTTCTAAAGCACATAACAAGGCACTCCAGCCGATCGCTAACGCGCCGGCTGAGTTAAAACGTTATGCGCAAAGGAGGCGTTGAGTGAGTCCCAAAGTATTCATTAGCCACGCCAGCGAGGATAAGCCCCGGTTCGTCACCGCTTTCGCTACGCGCCTACGCGAGAACGGTGTTGACGCCTGGCTGGATCGGTGGGAAATACTTCCGGGCGATAGTCTCGTAGATAAAATTTTCGAAGAGGGGCTCAAGGACGCGCAGGCGGTAATCATCGTCCTCTCTAGCTTCAGCGTGTCGAAACCGTGGGTGTCTGAGGAGCTGAACGCGAGCATGGTCGCGCGTCTTTCCAAGGGAACGAAAATCATTCCCATTGTAATCGATGACTGCGATGTGCCCGAGGCGCTCAAATCAACGCTATGGGAACGAGTGCCAGACCCCGGAGATTTCGAAGAGCCACTGCGCCGAGTCTTGGCTGCAATCTTCGACGTGCGCAAAAAGCCGTACGTTGGCGAGCCTCCGGAGTTCGTGCGGGAGGCAACAGACGGAATCGACGGGATGGCGAGCGTTGATTCAATGGTTCTGAAGCGGGTTGCAGAATACGATCTAAGGAATAACTCCCACATCGTCGAGCCGGAGGACATCTTTTCTGACCTCGATATCCTTGGACTTACAAGGCAGCAGATACTCGATTCCATCGAGATACTGGATTCGGAGGGGATCTTCGAAGTATCGCGCTACATGGGCGGCGGGCCAGACAGATTTGGTTGCCACGTTAGGCTGACGCCCTTTGGCTTTGAGAAATATTGCTCGGCCGAGTTGGATAATTACGAGCAACTGAAAGAGCAATGCGCTGGCTTGATTGTGAACGAAGAAGTGCACGACAATCAGTCCCTGGCCGAAAAAACCGGAGCCCATATTCGGCTAATAGAGCACATCTTGGATGTGTTCGAGTCTAATGAACTAATCGCAACATCGAAGTATCTTGGCGGCAACATCGCTATACATAGCGTTCATGCGAAGTTTCGGCGAATGCTGTCGTGATTGCGCGTAACAAGTCGCTTCAGGTGACGTTTGATCCGCTGCCCATTTTTGCTGCCGCTTCAAACGCACCTGAGCTCATGCGTTATTTGTAAAGTTAATCCCACGCTGGAGATTCTGAATGGAAGATGACGCTGAGATCGAAATGAGTCCCTTGTGTCAGGAACTGACTGATCGCGGCAAATCCGTCAGGGTCGATATCTATCGTGGCGATACCGGAGACTGGGTTCTGGAAGTCGTTGATGAATTTGGTAACTCGACAGTATGGGACGACAAGTTCGATAGCGATGTCGCCGCTTTGGATGAAGCCAAGGCGACCATCCGGGATGAAGGGATTGATTCCCTCATCGGGCTCAAGTCGTAAACCCAGTGAATCAACCGCATAACCCAGCCATGCACCGGATGCCAAGATCTCCGCTTCGCTCGAGTTATGCGACCGGTGATGGCCGGCAGCATGCGGAACGTGACCCACATCGCGGGCATCGCCGGCCTGTGAAGGCGGCTTCCGTGTAGGCAACCCCCGCGCCTGTTGCGCACTACCGTGCGCAGCCCCGGAATGCGATGATCGGGCGACAGTGCTCCCTGGAATCGCCATGATGCAGAACCAGGCCCCCGAACAGCGCGCCCGCGATCGCATCGACGATCAGTTGCGGGCGTCCGGCTGGGCGGTGCAGGGCATGGCGGAGTTGAATCCGGCGGCGGCGCGCGGTGTCGCGGTGCGCGAGTACCCCACGGACACGGGGCCGATGGACTACCTGCTGTTGGTCGATGGCGAGCCGGTCGGGCTCGTTGAAGCGAAGCGGGAGGAGGAAGGCCACCGGATCAGCCGGGTGGAGGAGCAGTCGGCGCGCTATGCGAGCGCCGAGCTGCGGCACATCGGCCGGGCGGATCTGCGTTTCGTCTACGAGGCGACGGGCGAGATCACGCGGTTTACCGATCGCGGCGATCCGGCGCCCCGGGCGCGCGAGGTGTTCCAGTTCCACCGGCCCGAGACGCTGGCGTCGTGGCGCGCGCAATCGGCGACGCTGCGGGCGCGCTTCGGCAACCTGCCGACGCTGGCGCCGGACGGCCTGCGCGACTGCCAGTTCCGTGCCATCGGCAACCTGGAGACCTCGCTCAGGGAGGGTCGCCCGCGGGCGCTGATCCAGATGGCCACCGGCGCGGGTAAGACCTTCACCGCTATCACCAGCATCTACCGGCTGCTCAAGCATGCCGGCGTGGGGCGCGTGCTGTTCCTGGTGGATACGCGCAACCTGGGTGTGCAGGCCGAGAACGAGTTCCACCAGTACCTGCCGCAGGACGACAACCGCAAGTTCACCGAGCTCTACACCGTCCAGCGCCTGCGCTCGCCGCACGTGCCCACGGACGGTCAGGTCTGCATCAGCACCATCCAGCGCCTGTATTCCATCCTCAAGGGCGAGTCGCTGGCCGAGGAAGCGGAGGACGAGCCGGGCGGACTGGATGCGCTGCGCCGGGAACCCTTGCCGGTGGTCTACAACCCGAAGGTGTCGCCGGAGTTCTTCGACGTCATCGTCATCGACGAGTGCCACCGCTCGATCTACAACCTCTGGCGCCAGGTGATCGAGTACTTCGACAGCTTCCTGGTCGGCCTGACGGCCACGCCGGACAACCGCACCTATGCCTTCTTCCACCAGAACGTGGTCAGCGAGTACCCGCTGGAGCAATCGGTGGTCGATGGCGTCAACGTCGACCACTTCGTCTGGCGTATCGACACACGCCTGACCCGCGAGGGCGGGAAGATCGAGGCCGAGGAGACGGTGGAGCACCGCGACCGTCTCACCCGCGAACAGCGGTGGTCGCAGCTCGACGAAGACATGGAATACGCCGGCAGCCAGCTCGACCGCAGCGTGGTCAACCCGAACCAGATCCGCACCGTGATCCGGGCCTTCCGCGATGCCCTGGCGCGCATGTTCCCGGACCGGCGACTGCCGGAGGGTGAGGGTGGACCGGCCGGCGTGGAGGTGCCCAAGACGCTGATCTTCGCCAAGACCGACAGCCACGCCGACGACATCATCAACATCGTGCGCGAGGAGTTCGCGGCCGGCAACGATTTCTGCCGGAAGATCACCTACCGCATCGACGAAGATCCACAGGGCCTGCTGAACAGTTTCCGCAATGACTACAACCCCCGCATCGCCGTCACCGTGGACATGATCGCCACCGGCACCGACGTCAAACCCATCGAGTGCCTGCTGTTCATGCGCGACGTGAAGAGCCGCAACTACTACATGCAGATGGTCGGCCGCGGCACCCGCAGCCTGGACGCGGACGGGCTCCGCCAGGTCAACCGTTCCGCCAGCGGGCCCAAGGAACACTTCGTGCTGGTCGATGCCGTGGGCGTCAGCGAGTCGAAGAAGATGGAGACCGGCACCCTGGAGCGCAAACCCAGCGTGCCCATGAAGGACCTCATGCAGGGCGTGACCATGGGCGTGCGTGACCCCGAGACCCTGAGCAGCCTGGCCGGCCGCCTGGCGCGCTTCAGCAAGCGCCTGAACGACGAGCAACAGCAGGAGGTCCGCCGGATCACCGGCGGTCCGGACCTCAACACCATCGCCTCCGAGCTGTTGATTACCGACGATCCGGACGCCCTGCGGAGCGCGGCCCGCGAGGCGCACCACCTCCCCGAATCCGCCGAGCCCGCGCCCGAACAGATCGAGACCGTGCGCGAGGAGCGCGCCCGCTACGCGACGGCCGCCATCACCGGCCCGCTCACGACCTACCTGGAGGACGTCCGCCAACGCCAGGAACAGCTCGTCGACGAGATCAACCCGGACGAGCTCGAGATCAGCGAGTGGGAGGTCGACGCCGAGGCCCATCGGGAATCGCTGCGCCAGTCATTCTGCGAATGGCTGGAAAGTCACCGGGCCGACATCGATGCCCTGACCATTTACTATGAGCAGCCCCACCGGCGCCGCGAGATCACCGCCCGTGCCATCCGCGACCTGCTCGAGGCCCTCAAGCGCGAGCAGCCGAAGCTGGCGCCGGCTCGTGTGTGGGAGGCCTACGCGCGGTTGGATGAAGTGCAGGTGCGCCGCCCGGAATCCGAGCTGGCCCAGATCATCGCCCTGGTGCGCCGCGTCGCCGGCTGGGACGACCGACTGACCCCCTACGCCGAGACCGTGCGCGCCAACTTCAAGCGCTGGGTCTTCGGCCGCCACTCGGGCAACCAGCCCAAGTTCAACGAGGAACAAATGGCCTGGCTGGAGAAGATCCGCGACCACATTGCCGCCAGCTTCCACGTCACCGTGGACGACCTCGACTACGCCCCCTTCGATGCCGAGGGCGGGCGCGGGCGCATGTGGCAGTTGTTCGGCGAGGATATGGAGGATGTGTTGGACCAGATGAATGATGAGTTGGCGGCGTGAGTACGGATAACCCGGAAGCTCTGCCAACCGGGTGGGCGATCTCGACGCTTGGCGAGATCGGCGTGTGGCGGGGTGGATCAACGCCTTCAAAGAGCAATCCAGACTACTGGACTGATGCCGACTATCCGTGGGTTACACCCAAGGATATGAAGGTAGGTGCCATTTCCGATTCAGAAGATCATTTGAGCGAGAAGGCGCTCGCGGAAGCCGGTATCAATCTGATCCCTGCAAGCTCGGTACTTCTGGTTACACGTAGCGGGATCCTGAGTCGGATGCTGCCGGTGGCGGTCACCGGGCAGCCCGTCACGATCAATCAGGACCTCAAAGCGATAACCCCATTCCATGGGATCGATGCGGAATACATTGGATGGTTCTTTCGGTTCTCTGCGACTCCGATTCTGCAATCATGCTCAAAACCCGGAACGACGGTCGCAAGCATCAATACCGAGGAATTGAAAGCCGTCAGTATCCAGATTCCCCTTTGGAATGAACAGCGCCGCATCGTCGCCAAGATCGAACAGCTTTTCTCCGAACTCGATAACGGCGTGGAAAGCCTAAAAGCCGCCCGCGCACAGCTCAAGACCTACCGCCAGTCCCTGCTCAAGGCCGCCTTCGAAGGCCGCCTCACGGAGGAATGGCGTCGCGAGAATGCCGACAATCTCGAAACTGCAGACGAACTTCTCCGTCGCATTCAAACAGAACGTGTCGCGCGCTACGATCAGCGGCTGGAAGAGTGGAGGACCAAGATCAGGGAATGGGAAGTGGAGGGGCGGGCTAGTCAAAAGCCGAAAAAACCGAGCCTCGTTAAAGGAGCAGAGCCCTTCTCAGATCAGGATCTATCATCACTGCCGGAACTGCCACAAGGGTGGAGCTGGACCCCATATTCTGCGCTTTGCGAGAGTATCAGGAATGGCGTATCGAAAGCCCCCCAAGACGGTGACGGAGATCGGATACTTCGAATTAGCGCCGTAAGGCCAATGGCTTTTGATCTCGAAGATTACCGTAGAATCGAAAATTCATCGGGTGAGTTCGACGGTTATTTTCTGAAGCGCGGAGATATAGTTTTTACTCGATACAATGGATCACGTAATTATGTAGGTGTGGCTGCGGTGTTCCGGTCAGACAAGCCTTACCTGTATCCCGATAAACTGATAAGAACGCGTGTCGAAGCAGAATTGGTTTCGCCGGATTATCTTGAGGCCGCGGTCAATACGGGAGAGGCGCGGCGTTTTACCGAAAGCAGGATCAGGACAACAGCCGGGCAATCCGGGATTTCCGGGGCCGATATAAAGCGCATTCCCGTTCCGCTTTGCTCTTATGAGGAACAGATCCTCATTGCGGACCTGCTGAACTCGGGATTGTCCCGGATTCAGGACCTCGAAAGAAGCATCGAAGCGGCATACAGTCGATCAGAGTCATTAAGATATTCGATTCTGAAACGCGCATTCGAAGGCAAACTCGTCCCGCAAGATCCCGATGACGAACCCGCAAGCACCCTGCTGAAGCGAATCCGGGCCGAGCAGGAAGAAGCACCGAAGCCGCGCCAAAGGCGGCGAAAAGCACAAGCATAACCAGCACGGAGGCTGTATGAGCGAGATCGTGATATTCGAGGATGATGCGCAGTCGGTGGAGGTTCGGCTGGAAGGGGATACGCTGTGGGCGACGCAGAGCCAGATGGCCGAACTTTTCGATGCTTCCACGGACAATATCGGCCTGCACCTCAAGAATGTGTACACGGAGGGTGAGCTCGATGAGGGGGCAACTACCGAGGATTTCTCGGTAGTTCGCGAGGAAGGCAGCCGCCAGGTACGGCGGCGGCTCAAGCACTACAACCTGGACGCGGTGATCTCCGTCGGTTACCGGGTCAGCTCCGGCCGCGCCACTCGCTTCCGCCAATGGGCGACACGCGTCCTGCGCGAGCACCTCACGCAAGGTTATAGCCTGAACGAGCATCGTCTGGCCCAGCAGGGGCTCGCGGAGCTGGAGCAGGCGGTCGATCTGCTGGGGCAGACCCTGACCCGGCAGGAGTTGGTTTCCGACGTCGGACAGGAGGTGGTCGGGCTGATCCTGGGTTATGCCCACACCTGGCGGTTGCTGCAGGA
>Ga0306868_1001707_pt1 | contig 11235 bp, 9 predicted proteins | sample AntRauTorckE6832_FD_190411 | JGI IMG/M metagenome (GOLD analysis project Ga0306868, IMG submission 190411) | Saline lake microbial communities from Rauer Islands, Antarctica - Metagenome Torckler E6 #832 (v2) (version 2) | ecosystem: Environmental > Aquatic > Non-marine Saline and Alkaline >... | reverse complement strand
TCCCAGTAAATCCTGTATGTCCATATGCCTTATCTGATAATAATATTCCAGCTGAAGAACGAAAGTTATTAATTAAATCCCAACCAAGGGCTCTGTTTTGATTTAAATCCTCAGTCCAATTTTTAAGCATAGTTTTAACTGTCAGCTCACTCAATATTTTTTTACCATTATAACTTCCTTTATTTAATAACATTTTAACAAAAAAACTTAGATCCTCCAAATTTGAAAAAAGTCCTGCATGACCACTTATTTCACCCAGAACATAACAATTTTCGTCATGGACCTCCCCCACAATCATTCTATCTCTAAAATTACAGTATTCTGTGGCAGCAATCTTATTCTTGTTGGCTCCCTCAATATTAGCCAGAGGTTTATAGGCTGTATTTCTCATATTAAGTGGTTTAAAAATTTGATTTTGACTGAACTCATTTAAATTTTGACCTGAGACACGCTGGACTAATTCTCCCAGTAAAATAAAATTGGGATCACTATAATTGACAACTTTTCCTATTTCATTTTCTAAAGGCAGATCTAAAATATATTTTATTTTCTGCTGATAATCAAGATCCTTATCCCAAAGTTTAACTATTGCCTGAAAGCCAGAACTGTGGGTTAGAAGATGATAAATTGTAATTTCTTCTTTAGCCTCCGGCAGCTCTGGAAAATAATCTTTAAGATAATCATCTAAATTAATTTTACCCATTTCAATTAATTTCATAATTGAAGATGTTGTAACAATAACTTTGGTTAAAGAAGCAAGACCAAAAATAGTGTCCAGTTTCATTTCTCTTTTCGAATCTGCAGGAACTTTCTGAGCCAGGCCAAAGGCTTTTTTATAAAGCAGCTTTTTGCTATTCATTATCCCTAGAACTGCTCCCGGAAAAGTTCCGGCCTTAAGTTCAGTTTCTAAAAGCTGATCAACTTTAGAAAAATCATAATTATTTTGCATCTACTGCACCTCTTTTACTTGAAATTAATAAATCAAATATTTTTCTCTTATCTTTTTAAATTCTTTTAATTGCTGCTGCCAGGCTGCAATAATTTCTTCTGGTTCATAATTTTGAGCGAGCATTTTTCGAACCTGATCTGTTCCCATTAAAAGATCAAAGAAATAGTGCTGACTTTGTTTGGGAGGTTTTAACCACTGAGTCTGCTCTGGATATAATTCAAATATAGTTTTAATAATAGTAAGTGAACTTAAATAAGAGTCTACTTTATTTTGATCACTAATTAAAATCTGAACTCCGCCACATTCTTCTCCCTGATGTTTTGAGTTCTGAGGAATAAAATAGACTGCTCTAAATCTTAAACCTAGAAGTTCTTTGTTTTCCAATTCGTTTTTAAGCTCTTCTGGATCAATCCAGGGGGCTCCAATATATTCAAAGGGATTAGCAGTACCTCTACCCTCAGAAATATTTGTTCCTTCAAGCATACAGCTAATTGGATAAACCTGTGCTGTTTTAAAATGAGGTATTGCAGGTGAAGGTGGAATCCAGAATAAATTATTAGCAGCAGTTAATTTGGCAAAAGTCTCACCCTGCCAGCCACTGCATTTAATTACTTTTAGATCAGCTTTTAAATCAAATTCCCTATTGGCCCACTGAGCAATTTCGCCAAATGTCATTCCATGCCTGTGTGGAAGTGGATAAAGCCCAATAAATGAACTAAAATCAGCCTGGACAATATTCCCCTCAACCTTTCTCCCCAGGGGATTCATTCGATCCAAAATAAAAAGCTCAACTTCATTTTCTCCACAGCTTTCTATTGTGTAAAGCAGCGTTGATAAATAAGTGTAAAATCTTAAACCCAGATCCTGAATATCAAAAACAACTGTATCCAGATCAGCCAGCATTTCTCTTGAAACTTTTTTATTGGCTCCATAGAGACTGATCATTTTGAGCCCGGTTTTAGGATCAAGCTGGTCATCTACCTTATCTCCAGCTGCAGCATTACCTCGAACCCCATGTTCTGGACCAAATAATTTGACTAAATTAAGATCAGGATGTTGATCAAAAAGATCTATATTGTTTTTTAAGTCTACAGTCAGGCCTGTATGATTGGTAACCAGCCCAATTCTTTTGTTTTTTAGTTGATCAAGTTGATCTTTGATTAAATTTTCCAGACCTGTTTGATATTTAATCATTAAATTGACCCTCCTCGGGGCAAGCCCACAAGCTTTGCTAGCAGACTTTTATTTCTATCACCATTTCACCTTTTATTTGAAATTATCTTTTTTTAGATAAAGCTCAGTTTTTAAATTTAATCTACTGCAAAGGGATCTATAGCATCACGCATTGCATCCCCAACAAAGTTAAAAGCTAAAACTGTAACAATAATAAAAATACCGGGTGCTAAAATCCAGGGACTACTTTTTAAGACTGACATCTGCTGTGCCTGTTTTAAAAGCAGGCCCCAGCTGGTCATTGGTTCTTTGATTCCAAGTCCCAGAAAACTCATTGCACTTTCTGCCAGAATCATGCCTGGAAAGGATAGGGTGGCAGCAACTATTAAATAACTCATTATATTGGGCAGTATATGCCTAAACATGATCGAAAAATCACTTGCTCCTAAGGCTTTAGCTGCATCAACAAAGTCTTTGTCTCTGTAGCTTAAAAACTGACCTCTAACAACTCTGGCAATACCTGTCCAGCCAATAAAAGATAATACTGTTACTATTCCAAAATAAATTTTAACTGAAGACCAGTCAGGTGGTAAAATCATACTTAAAGCAAGCCAGATTGGAATTCGCGGAAATGACCTTAATAATTCAATAAATCGCTGAATTATATTATCTATCCAGCCACCATAAAAACCAGAAATCCCCCCCATAATAATTCCGATCATAAAACTGAGTAAAATACCAAACAAACCAACACTTAAAGAAACTCTACCTCCCAGTAAAGTGCGAGAAAATAAATCTCTACCAAAGCGATCTGTCCCCATTAAAAAAACTTTAGAGTCTGCTCCTTTTTCTAAACCAAATAAATGGAGATTTGTTTCAAAAAAGCCTAAAAACTGATACTCTTCTCCCCTGGCTAAAAATTGAATGGGGTATTTTACTTCCTTATTTATTTGATATTCAACGGCAAAAGTAACCGGATCTCTATCTTTTTCTAATTTATAAACAAAGGGTCTTAAGCTAAAATCACCTTCCTGATCCACAAAATGAATTTTAGTTGGAGGTGCATAAGTATAATCTTCATTCTTTTCCATCATATTATAAGGAGCAATAAAGCCGCCGAATATAGCTGATAAATAAATTGTTATTAAAACTACGGCACCAAACATCCCGATTTTATGTCTTAAAAATCTACGGATTATTTTGGCTTTATAACTAACATTTTTATCTAGTTTTTTTGTTTCTACTGCTTCTGCTTTTTTATCTTTTTTCAACATCTATAAGCCTCCTCAATCCAAGCGTATTCTAGGATCAACTACTGCCAGCAATATGTCAGCTATTAAATTCCCAAATAACATCATTAAAGCCGAAAACATTAAAAAAGTCATGACTAAATATTGATCCTGATTGATTAATGCATCGTAAAAAAACGGCCCCATAGTCGGTAAATTCAAAACTATAGCAGAAATAATTGTACCACTGATCAATTTTGGCAGCTGCATTCCAAACATAGAAATTAGAGGATTAATTGCATTTCGAACTGCATGTTTATAAATTACAACATTTTCATTTAGCCCCTTTGCTCTAGCTGTCTGTACATACTGCTCACCTAATATATCAAGTAAGTTACCACGCATCTGTCTTAAAACACCGGCCATCCCGGCTGTACCAATAGCAATTAAAGGAATCCAGATATGTTTTAATAAATCAATAAATTTAGCAATGCTCCAGGGAGCTCCAATATACTGCTGTGAAAATAACCCACCAACCTCTGTTCCTCCAAAAGATAAAACTAAATACATTAATAATAAGGCCAGAAAAAAATTGGGAACAGAAATACCTAAAAAACCGATGAAGGTAAAAACATAATCAAAGATTGAATATTTATGGGTTGCAGAATAAATACCAATAGGAATTGCCAGTCCCCAGGTAAATAAAATTGTACTACCTGCTACTACAACTGTCCAACCCAGTCTTTCCCAGATTAATTCTGAGACAGGCCTTTTATAAGCAAAAGAATAGCCAAAATCTCCTTCAGTAACTATTCCCTTGACCCAGGTTAAATACTGAATATATGCTGGCTGATCAAGACCTAATCTTGCTCTTAAATTTTCTATCGTTTCTGGAGAAACCCTTGGGTTACCAAAATACTGACTGCCAAATTCTCCTGGCTGTAATTTAATAACTGTGAATGACAAAATTGAAATTAAGATCATCAAGGGAATCATATACAGAAAACGACGAAGTATATAATTCATCATTTTTATCTACTCCTATATTAGTTATTATCAAGAATCCGGGCAGGTTTAAGCCTACCCGGAATTTAATATTATTTTTTTAAGCCAATTATTTCTTAAAAACTGTGTAATTAATATTAACAATTACACCATCATCATTTACAAAATAGTTACCAACATCATCCTGAACTGAATATAAATCCATACCTTTAGTAATAAAGATTACAGGTAACTTTTGAGCATTAATAAGCTGCCATCTATCATAATACTCTCTTCTTTCAGGATGTTCCATTGTAACCTGACCTTTTTCGAACATCTCAAAGATTTCTTTTTCCCAGTCAAACATATTTTCCATAACTGGTTGGCCATCTTCTGACATTGTGGATAGGTGCCAGTAATATAAAGCTCTTCCCGGCTGCCAGATTGCTTTTCTAAATTGGGGATCTGGCTGATTACCAAAGGCCATAACCATTGATTCAAACTCACCCGCAAGTGCCTTATCAAAAACCAGACTGCCTTTAATTAAGTTTAGGTTAACTTTTAAACCAACCTCTTCCATATTATCTTTTAACAGTGAAGCAATATCTACCCTATCCTGAGAATCTACAGCTGTAGTTAAATTAAACTCAAAATCTTCACCATCTGGTAGTTCTCTGATTCCGTCATTGTCTGTGTCTTTATATCCCAGATCATCCAGGATTCCTCTAGCTTTTTCGATATTAAACTGTCGTCTATATTCTTCAATTTCTGGATTATAAAATGCTTCATTTGTTGGAACTACAGGCATTCCAGATTCAATAGCAAGAGTATTATAAATATCATCTATAATTCTATCTCTATCTATTAAATCAGCCATAGCTTCTCTGAACTCTAAGCTTCTAAAAGCCTCTTTTAGTTCTTCATCTTCAACATCAAAGTTAAAAGAAAGATGGGTTGGACTTGGTGTTGGATTAACCGGTTTACCAGTTAATACTTTAAAGTCTGCTCCATCAACTTCCTGCTGTTTTAGCATTGGGAAATCTTTACCGCTAATTTGAAGATGATCAATCTCTCCTGCCTGGAACTGGGCTAACTGTACCTCACTGTTCTGGACAAAGACATAGACTAATTGATCTACATAAGGTAGCTGATTTCCTTCCTGATCATAGCGCCAGCTGTTCGGATTTCTTTTTAATACCAGCTTTTGATCTACTGAATATTGATCAACTGTAAAAGGTCCTGTACCAACTATTTCAGAAAGATCGGTTCCGGTTGACCAGGCTTCATTAATTGCACCTGGATTTTCTGGATCTAAATGCTGGGCCAGTTTATGTTCAGGAGCAATCGGTGCTTGAGATAATATTTTCATAAATGGTCCATAAGGTGCTGGTAAATTTACTTCAATAGTATAATCATCAATTTTTGTAAATTCAACCATTTCTCCATCTATTTCATAGCGGCTTACTTCATTTGCCTCTGCATTTGGATTTAAAGTTAAATTATTGAAAGTAAAAATTACATCATCAGCATTGAATGGTTCATCATCTGACCATTTTACTCCTTTTCGAAGATGCAGTGTTACAGTAGTACCATCATCACTATATTCCCAGTCTTTAGCAAGTCCTGGCTCAATTTCCTGAGTCACAGGATTGGCTTCAACCAGAGAATCTAAAACATTAGTCATGATAGAAAATGTGGACCAGTCAATTGCACCATAATAGTTAAATGTCTGAGGAGCTGAAGTTAAAGAAATAACATATTCGCCACCGTATTCCCCTGCCTCATCAACTAAACTGTCACTAACAACCTTTTTTTCTAAATCCTGTGCACCTGCGGAAATAGAAAGACCTAAAACTAAAAATATAATTAATGTCATACTTAAAAACTTCTTCACAATAAATCCCCCTTAAATTATTTTAATTAATAACTCTCTTTAAAATATTATCATTTTCTTTAAGCATTTTTACAGCTTCTGGCAGATCCACCCCCTTTTTATACATAACTACTGCTTCTTTTAATTCATAATCTGTTCTTTCCAGATATTTTGCTGCAATTTCTTTATCTGCAGCTGTAATTATAGTAAAAATATCAATAGCTCTCTTTCTCAGTTTCTCATTTGAAGGCTGTAAATCAACCATTAAATTTGAATAAACCTTCCCCTGTTTAATCATGACAGTAGTAGAAATCATATTTAAAACCATTTTCTGAGCTGTACCAGCTTTCATTCTGGTTGAACCAGTTATAACTTCTGGACCCACAATTGGAACAATTTTTTCTTCTGTCGCTGCAGCCAAAGGTGAATTATTATTACAGACTAAAGCTGCTGTAAAAGCTCCTAACTTTTTTGCTTCTTCCACTGCTCCAATCACAAATGGAGTTTTCCCACTGGCTGCAATTCCAATTACGGAATCATTTTCTGTAATCTCATACTCTCTAATCTTTTCTGCTCCTAATTCAGCATTATCTTCAATATCTTCCTGTGATCTGAACATAGCCTTTTCTCCTCCGGCCAGAATTCCAATAACTCTATCCGGACTAACACTAAATGTCGGTTTGCATTCAACAGCATCCAGGATTCCAAGACGCCCACTGGTTCCGGCTCCTACATAAATGAGTCTTCCCCCTTTTTTCATTCCTGGAACAATTCTATCAATTACTCTCTGAATATTTTTAATTTCATTATCTACAGCTTCTGCAACTTTTTTATCTTCACCATTTATGATTTTTAAAACCTCAGAAGTCGGCAGCTCATCAATCTGATAAGTATCCTGGTTTCTTTTTTCAGTTATCCTCTTCTTAGATTTAATTTTCATCTTTTTACCCCCACAATATTTAGTTAATCCTACTGTCCTGCATTACAACTCTTGTTTTGTTTAAAGCCTCAATAGTTTTTTCATACTGATTAGTTGCAGCTCCTAAAAATAAGACATCTATAACTGCCAGCTGTGCCATTCTAGATGCCAGAGCACTACCTCTAAATGGTGTTTCTTTAGAAGAAGTAAGCAGCACTAAGTCAGCAATTTCTGTGACAGGTGATCCCATATTTGAGGTAATCGCTAAAATATTTGCACCTGCATTTTTGGCAATTTTTAAGGATTCCATTAATTCTTTAGTTCTACCAGAATCAGAAATGGCAACTACTAAATCCTCTTTAGAAAGCAGTGAGGCCATAGTTTTTTGTTTATGGTTATCAATTAAGGCTTCTGCAGCATAATTAATTCTTTTAAATTTTAATTCACTATCTTCTGCTACAATACCAGAAGCACCAAAGCCAAAAAAGAAAATCCTATTGGATTCAATTAAAAGCTGAATAGCTTTTTCAATATTTGACTGCTGCAGTAATTTTTTTGTGCTGCCCAGTGTATGCTCATAAATCTGAAAAATTTTGTTGATTATCTCATCGATTTCATCATTAGCTTCAATCTCTCCATAAATTCTTTCTTTTTCTCCTTTTTTTTCTACCTGAGCCAGCATAATTTTTAATTCCTGATAACCAGAATAACCAATATGCTGACAGAATTTAACTACTGTAGCTTCACTTACATCAGCAGCCCGAGCAAGTTTAGTAATTGATAAATGAATTACTTCTTCGTGATTATCAATTATATACTGTGCTACTCTTTTTTCGGCAGGTTTTAACTGTTCCAAATAGCTATTAATCCTCAAAATTCCATGAGGAAATTTATTTTTTTTCGCTGTCATTTAATCACTTCCTATTTATGGTTTTTAATTATTTAGAAATTATATCAAATAAATTGTCTCACTATTAATTATATTCTTGAAAATAATAAAAAATCCTTCTTATTTTTATTAATTTAGTAAAATATTTTTACTGAATTAATAAAGTAGGCATCTGACCTGATGATTTTCACTAATCTTAATCATTTCTGGAATCTTTTTTGAACACTCAGGCATTGCTTTTGGACAGCGGGGATGAAATCTGCAGCCAGAAGGCGGATTGATTAAACTTGGAATCTCTCCCTGGGTTGTCAGCTGAGAATCTTTAAATCCTTTTTCTGGCTGTGGAGCTGCTGAACGTAAAAGCTGAGTGTAGGGATGAAAGGCATTTTGAATAATTTCATCAGCCGGACCTAATTCCATCAAAATACCTGCATACATTACCCCTATCCGATCAGCAATATAACGGGCTCCTGCCAGATTATGGGTTATATACAAATATGATATATTATCCTCTTCTCTAAATTTTTTAATCATATTCATAATTATAATTCTGATTGAAACATCGAGCATTGAAGTTGGTTCATCTGCTAAAAGCAGTACCGGCTCAACTGAAATTGCCCTTGCTATATTAATTCGCTGCAGCTGGCCTCCAGATAGCTCATGAGGGAATTTATCAATAAATTGTTCTGGTGGTTCCAGACCAACCTGAATTAAAACTTCTTTAATCTTTTCTTCAACATTTTTTCTATCAGCAAGATTATGAATTATAAAGGGTCGTTCCAAGATACTTCTAATCGTGTGGGTGGGATTTAAAGCTCCAAAAGGATCCTGAAAAATCATCTGTACATTTTTTCTGTACTGTAGGTTGTTTTTCCTTACTTTTTTCGCGTAAATATCCTGATCATCAAAATATATTTTTCCTGATGTAGGCTGATGAAGTTTTGCGACTACATTTGCTATAGTTGTTTTACCACTGCCTGACTCACCAACAATAGCAAGAATTTCTCCCTTAGACAATGAAAAAGATATGTTATCCATTGCATGGACATATTCTTCTTTTCTACCAAACTTTTTAACTGGAAAATGCATGGAAACCTCTTTTAGTTCTAAAATTTTATCACTCAATTTTATTACCTCCCTGATAGAGAAAACATCTTACTCTGTGATTTTTTTCTATCTCTTTAAAATCTGGCATTTGCTCTTTACAGATTTTCATTCTTTTTTGACAGCGGGGATAAAAAGGACATCCAGTGGGAGGATTTAAAAGATCTGGTGGTTTACCTTCAATTCCCTGCATCTCAATAATTTCTCCTGTCAAAGGAGGAAAAGAATTCATCAATCCGACAGTATATGGGTGTAAAGGATTTGAGTATAATTGAACAGCAGGACCAATTTCCAATATCTTACCCGCATACATAATTGCCAGTTTATCCGAAATCTCAACCAGTAAAGAAAGATCATGAGTAATAAAGATAATTGAAAAATTAAATTCATTTCTTAAATCTTCAATCTTTTCTATAATATTTCTCTGGACAACCACATCCAGAGCAGTAGTCGGTTCATCCATAATTATTAAATCAGGATTTAAGATCATGGCCATTGCAATCATCACTCTCTGTTTCATACCACCTGAAAGCTGATGGGGATAAGAATCCAGTCTGTCTTTCTGGATATCAACCAGTTCCAACATTTCTTCTGCTCTAGTTCGGGCTTCACTATTAGAAATACCTCTTTGGTGAGCTTTTAAAGCATCAATTAACTGTTCACTAATTTTCATAACTGGATTTAAGGCATTCATGGCTGATTGAAAAACCATTGACATCTCTTTCCATCTAAAAGTTTTAATTTCTTTAGCAGAAAAATCAACTAAATTACTGCCGTTAAAATCTATTTTTCCAGAAAAAATACGTCCATTATCTTCTAAAAGATTCATGATCGAATAAGCAAGAGTTGATTTGCCACAGCCTGATTCTCCAGCAATCCCAATTAACTCTCCTTTTTTTAATTGAAAAGAAACATCATTGACAGCCATCACTCTCCCTAATTTTGTTTCATAACCTGCTTCTAAAGAATTTACATCTAATACTATCTCCGACATTAGTATCTACCTCTTTCTAATTTTAGGATTTGAAATTTCGTCAATTGCAAAGTTCATTAGTGCAAATGATGTACCCAGTAAGCCTATAAATAATCCAGGTGGTAAAAACCACCACCAGGCATTATAAAGTAGTGCTGCATTATTTTGAGCCCAGTAAAGCATTGTGCCCCAGGTAACTGCAGAAATATTGCCAAGACCTATAAATTCCAGTGTGGCTTCACCAATAACTGCAGCTATAGTTGAAGTGAAAAATGTAGCCATTACCAGAGAAATGATATTAGGCAGTATCTCTCTAAAAACTATAATCAACGGCTTTTCTCCTAAAACTTCTGCTACTTTGACAAATTCTCTTTCTCTAACTGTTAAAACCTGTGAACGGATAACCCTTGTTCCCCAGGCCCAGCCAGTAAAGGAAAGTACAAAAATTATGGGCCAGACTCCCTTGATTGTAATATAGGAGGCAATAACAATTATTAAAGGCAGACTTGGAATTACTAAAAAGATATTATTTATAAAAGAGATAATATCATCAATTACTCCTCCATAATAGCCGCTCAAAAGTCCTAAAGTTAAAGCAATAAAAGTTGTTATAACTCCGGTTACTATTCCTACCATTAAAGAAAGTCTGGTACCATAAATTAGTCGAGAAAATATATCATAACCAGCATGACTGGTACCTAATAAATGTTTTGATGAAGGTTCAGCTCTTAATTGAAATTTACCATTTTCGTTACTGCTTTGCTTTGGATGATAGGGGGCAATTAAAGGGGCAAAAAGAGCTATGATAATAAAAAGGCTGAGGATGATTACTCCCAGTAAAGCCTTTTTGTTTATAATAAAGAGTTTCAGCATATCTTTGATCATTTTTTAGCACCATCCCTTACTCTCGGATCTAAAATCATAATTACTATATCTGCTATAAAATTTGAAAATAATACTCCTAAAATAATAAATAAGAATATTGCCTGTAATAATGGATAATCCTGCTGCTGTACTGCTTGAAAGAGCATAAATCCCACTCCGGGATAAGAAAATACCATTTCTGTCAGTAAACTTCCCCCAATTACAAAACCTAATGCCATAGCAAAACCAGATACAGAAGGCAGAATTGCATTTTTAGC
>Ga0306868_1001705_pt1 | contig 11242 bp, 17 predicted proteins | sample AntRauTorckE6832_FD_190411 | JGI IMG/M metagenome (GOLD analysis project Ga0306868, IMG submission 190411) | Saline lake microbial communities from Rauer Islands, Antarctica - Metagenome Torckler E6 #832 (v2) (version 2) | ecosystem: Environmental > Aquatic > Non-marine Saline and Alkaline >... | reverse complement strand
TGAGTCCACGGGAATATTCAAAAGAACTTTGGAAAAAGCTAAAAAATTAATTAAGAGAGAATAATTAATAAAACTATCATATAAAAAGTGAAAGCCTTTCTAGAGTATAAAAGCGTTACTATGAAATTTATAGTAACGCTTTTTTTGTAAAACTAAGTATATTTTATTATCGCGCCCCTTATAATTGTGCGTAAAAAATGATATAATTTGAATAAAGGGAAATGTAGCATTAGTTTATAAAAATGGTATTAGAAAGTTAGGTATAATGAGAAAAAAATAGGTTTCTTCTTGGGAGTATACAACTTAATTTTGGCAATTGGTGCAATTATAATAGGTGTTATGATGACTAAATCCAATTATGGTATATTTGTAGAGTTTCCAATAGAGTGGATTTCTAAAACGCCGTTTGAGAATTGGGTAAATATTGGCATTACTATAATAGTATTATTTGGTATTGGTAATATATTTGCATCAATTATTAGTTTTAGAAAAAATTATATTTATTCGATAGTACTTGGTAGCTTATTATTAATTTGTATTGTTTTGCAAGTAGCTATTCTAGGTGAATGGTATCTGGCAACTCTTGAATTGTTAATACTGAGCATCATTCAAATATTGACTGGTTTTTATTTGCTTAATAGTAAAAGAATGAAGAGTACTTGCTAAATTCGAAAAGGGGTGATCTATAGAGAATGAAAAAAAGAATTACTCGTTTGATTATAATTTTAGTTTTTTTATTTCTAATAGCTTGCAATTCAGATAATGATACAACCACTGTAAAGGATGGGACTTATGTTTTAGAACAAGCAGCAGGAGCAGAGTCTCATGTAGCGCCAAGTGTAACGATTGAAAACGATAATATTTCTTTCTCCTATGATTTACTAAGCAGTTATTTAGCTGTTGGTCAATACACAGTGGAGAAAGATTTATTAACAATGAAAACAAATGATGAAAATTATACGTATGTGTTTCAAATAGATGATGACCAGCTTATTTTTAAAGAAAATGAATCTTCAGAAATAAAGATAATTGATGAAAAATTTGGTGTAAAAATAACAAATAATTTAATATTTAAGTTAATTGATGAATAATAGTATTTTCGTTATTTTTAATATAATCAATAAACTAATATCAAAAAACAGAAGGTGTGAAAATGAAGAATATTGACTATCGACATAATATGCCACTATCGATTAAAGCAAAACTCATTCAATCCACTATGGATTTAATGGGGTTAAAAAAGAAAATAGAAAAGAAAATGATTTCAAATGATTTTGAAAAGGACCCGACAGAACCATCAAAAGCACTAGTAAATAATTTTGATATTAAATTGATGCAACAAAAAAACAGAAAAATATGGATAGTTAGTCCAAAGGTGAGTAAAACAGATGTTGTTATTTTATATCTTCACGGTGGTGGCTATATGGCAAATATCACTAAAGAACACTGGCGTTTAATTGAGGCATTAATTAATATAACAAATGCAACAATAGTTGTTCCTGATTACCCATTGGTCCCTGAATCAAGTTGCAAAGAAATTTATGATTTTACTGAGTCCTTATATGAAAGATTGATTATTGATTACCCTAAGCAAAGGATTATCTTTATTGGTGACTCAGCCGGTGGTGGTTTAGCCTTTGGATTTGTACAACATTTAAGAAATGAGCAGAAAAAGCAACCGGAGCAAATCATTCTTTTATCTCCATGGTTAGATGTGAGCATGAACAATCCAAAAATAAAATTAATTGATGAATCAGATAAAATGTTAAGTATTAAGGGTCTTAGAAATGCAGGCAAAAAATACGCTGGCAACTTAGACTTGAAAGATTATCGTGTAAGTCCTATCTATGGTGATTTAACTGAATTGTGCCAATTATCAATTTTCACGGGAACAAATGATTTATTAGATGCCGATGCTCAAAAATGTAAAAAACTAATGAAAGATCAGCAGATTAACTTCAACTACTTTGAGTATCCTCAAATGTTTCATGACTGGGTTATTATTTCGAGTTTAAAAGAAACAAGTGATGTAATTACAAAAGTTAAGGGGCTTATAGATAATGATGCACGATTAATTAATGTGGAGCTTTAAGGGTATGTCATAAAAGAATTTTGGCAACTATTCATTAAGTAGTATTAAAAATATTGTGAGCTTCATTAGGAGGATAAAAAATAAATGAAAAAACAAACAGCATACATTTTAATAACTGCGTTGATTCTAATGCAGTTATATTCCATAATAAAAATCAATACATTGGAAAATAAAATTGAGAATACTAATGCAACACTTTATTCTATTGACAATCGAATAAATACTCAAATGAGTAATATCTATAGTAGGATAGATCAAAAGTTAGAAGAAGAGGCAAGTAAAATTCATGATTCGTCTGTAGAAGTAGGTAGATTAGATACCATTACGTTAACGGTACCAATCACTTTTACCGTAGAACCAAAAACAGTAACCGAAACCTTATCCGTATCTTTAGATTTTAATGGAAAGATTGTTCCACTAGAGAAATCGGGTATTAAGTTTTCAGCTACTAAAGATTTAGAAATATCAGAAAGTGTTTACCCTAAAGTTATTTTGGAAGATCAAGGTGTAATAAGTATCGAAGAACATAGAGGTTTGAGTGTCTCTAGAATCAAGGAAACTATTTTCCCAAATATTTTTGTTCATTTTTCTGGTACAACTAAATATACTTCAGGAGAGTATCATGCGAAGGGGATTCTCATGGGAGAATATCAACATTCACAGAATAACAATAATTTTACAGATATGAAATATGTCGTTAAAGTAGATGGTGAAATAATAGAAGAAAAACCTATACTTTTAGAAGGGGACAATCAATTCAGTGAAGCATTAAATTTAGACATTGATGATAAATATCCTCTAGATAAGGGTCAAATACTAACGGCCAATATTGTAGCTGTAGATGCCTTAGGCTTTATTCACGAATATTTAGTGACCCATTATGTAGGAGACTCTAATGCTCAAAGAGAACCCCATTTTGAAAAAATGAATATCAAAGCACCTAATGGAGATACGGTTTACATTTTTGATGAAAGCGATTATAAAAGTGGTAATTAATGGCACAGTAAACAATCTATTAACAGATAAGTTAAAGAAAGGTTCGTTATATGGAAGAATTCATTGAAGAAAAAATTTTAGAAATTGGAAGAAAAAAAGCTTATTTAATACTATTTCGTACAACTGATTTTGCTTTTTTATTAAGAAATGAGAGTAAAACTATAAGTGATTATAGTCATGATTTTAGATATGGTGATTTATATTCAAATTGAATCTAAAATATATGTATCCCTTCATTTAAATCGATAAGAAGATAATCTGTTATCAATAAAAATTAGAAGTTCAATATAAGAAAGGATTAATACTATGTTAAAATATATATTTATTTTTCAAAGGGTCATTATTGCGGTAATATTTGTTTTAGGATTAATCAATGCTATAAAGCCAAGATTCTTATGGGAAAAGTTTGAAAGTTGGAAAGCAAAAGAAGAACCTTCATCGGCTTACTTCATGGTAAGGAGAATAGCAGGTATTTTTGTAATGATTGTAGCACTAATGATGTTCTTTCCATATTTAATGAATCCGCTGAATTAGAGATTAAGAGGAGAGTGATTTGATGTCTGGAACAAAAAATAATGAAATCGTTTCAGTTGGTGCATGGCTTGGTATATTTATCCTTCTAGCCATCCCTCTTATTAATATAATTGCAGCATTGTATTTAACTTTTGGTTCAAAAAATAAAACCTTAAATAATTTTGGGATTGCATCACTGATTATTATGTTAATCAGTTTAGTGCTTCTGGCATTAAATCATCTTTAAATGAGAAAGAGAGATTATGAAGATTTTTTGTAATGCTTCTATTACTTTCTTTTTTCTTATTGAGTTGTTTTCAAAGCTTAGGAGTTAAAGCACATGGTTAAAAGCATCTCGATAAGAAAAGTAATATCTTTAAAAATTTCAAATATAAAAAATATAAACTATAAGATTCAATGATAATAGGAGATAAAATGAAGAAAATAATTTTTTTAATAGTAATTGGAATTGTAGTTGCGGGACTTTCTTTAATGTTAAATATTGATAACAATGAATCTAATCAAGAAAGCAAAATTGAACATTTGGTTTATAGCTATCAAGATACATACGTAGGCGACAATAGTTCTAGAGGCGGCATCCTTAACGATATCTTTATATCAAAAAACATAGAATCCTTTTCATTAGGGACATCCAAAGAACCATATTCAATTACAGTAAATTATGTTTTAGAAGAAGAGGTGAAAAATGATAAATTATCTCAGTTCATGGAATATAATGCAACAACTCTATTTGCTTAAGTGAAAAATGTTGGTGTAATAACGTTAAATGTAGAGGATACTATTCAAAAAACTTACGCTTTTAAAAGGGAAACAATCCAGAATAAATACGATAAGGAACTTTCAGATTACATAACCGATGAAGAAACTTGGATGAAAAAAGTTTATTCTAAGATTTTAGAATAATGAAAGGTGGTGGCGAATGGCTTACATAAAACTGAACAAAGAAAACATTCAAAAGGAACATATTTGTTGCGCTATTTCTGATAAGAAATACAAAGAAAGTTATGAATCTAAAAAAAGTGGTTAACATAAACATTTGATGAAGGGTATACATTTCTCCGACTAGATGAACGAGCAAATGTCTTCATTGAATATGGATCAGCAGCGGATGCATGGCTTCCACTTGATGCACCGAATTATATGAATATTGGGTATTTTTGGGTTTCAGGAAAACACAAGAAAAACGGACATGGCAAAGCATTATTAAATCAATTGTTGAAGATAAAAAGGTAATTCTAAGTGAAGGTTATACAGTGTATTATTCTAATCGTTGTCCCTATGCTGAGTACCATGTAAATGAATCTTTAGAAGAAACAGCGCAAAAAAGAGTTTAAAGATTAATCGTGAAAAATTTGCAACTTTAGAAGAAGCACAAAATGCGCCAACACCAGCAACAATTTTTATTTTATATTATAAAGGATATTTTGTGACGACAGATCTTAGTGTCTGTATGGATAGTAGATTTGATCAAATTATGAATAAAGTGTTATAGCAATAAATATGAAATAATGAAATTGATTCTTATGAGTGTAGTGCTGAAAGAGTTTGAGAAACCATACAGAAAATGGTTAGGGAGGAATAAATATGAAGAATAATTTTATTATTGTACTTGTTCTATTGTTAGTCGCGATAACGACTTTTAATTTGACTGGCTGTACAATAACAGAAAAAGAGAAGGAAGATAATAAAGAAGAATTGCACAAAGAAGATACTGCAGTATCTTTTATCGGAAATCTTACAAGTGGGGAATATGAAGAAGCATACGATAATTATAAGTTTGATGAAAAGATGAAAGAAGCAACTAATCCAGAAGTCCTAAAGCAAATAATAGAACAATTACAATCATCTACTGGAAAGTTTATAAAGATCGTTGAAACAAATGAGAAGACTAATGGAGATTACAAAATCATTGCAGTTACTTGTGAGTTTGAAAAAGAGTATATGGACCTAAATGTAGTGTTTAATGAAAAAGAAGAAATATCTGGGTTTAACTTTACGAAATCGGAAGGTTATGAAAAGCAAGATAAGAATACTGATGATGGAAATAAAGAAGATATTAGTGATCGACCGGAAAGTATCGAAGAATATGAAGTGATTATTGGAGAAGACGAATGGAAACTTCCAGGAACATTATCAATCCCTAAGGGAAATGCTACTTATCCAGCGGTGGTATTAGTACATGGCTCAGGGCCAAGTGATAGAGACGCAACAATCGGATTTAATAAGCCTTTTAGAGACATTGCATGGCAACTGTCAGAAAAGGGAATAGCAGTTTTGAGATATGAAAAGCGAACAAAGGAACATCAGCAAAAAGTAATCGAAATGTCAGAGAAGTTTACTGTTAAGGAAGAAACGATAGATGATTCATTAAGTGCTGTAAATTTTTTGAAAAATCATGAGAAGATAAACAATGATCAAATTTATGTCCTTGGCCATAGTATGGGCGGATACTTGATTCCAAGAATAGGTGTTCAAGATGAAGACATAGCTGGTTTTATAATAATGGCTGGGTCAACAAGACCTATGGAAGATTTAATAGTAGAACAGGTAGAATATATAGCCGGATTAGACGGAGAAATTTCTGAAGCAGAGAAAAATCAAATAGAGAATTTAAAAGAGTTTCAGAAAAAGATAAAGTCAGAAGAGCTGAGAAAAGATACTAATGCTAATGAGCTAATGGGCGTCAATGCAAACTATTGGTTAGATTTAAGGGGGTACAATCCAACAGAGATGGTCAAAGAGTTAGATAGACCAATCTTAGTACTTCAAGGGGAAAGAGACTACCAAGTTACTATGGAGGACTTCAATAATTGGAAAGATGCATTAGAAAATGAAAAAGCAATTTTCAAAAGTTTTGAAAAGCTAAATCATCTATTGATGGCAGGTGAGGGAAAAGCTACCCCTAACGATTATAGCAAGGTAGGTAAAGTGTCTGCAGAAGTAATACATGAAATAAGCGTATTTATAAATGGGAAAAAATAAAAAAGATTTTAGATTCAAAGATTAAATTGATTACAGTTATCCATTTTCATCATAGAAGCTTTATTTGTTGTTTTCCTTCATTCTTCATTATATGCAAAAAACTAAAGGAGGTTTCATATGAGAGCAGTGATTTGCACAAATTATGGTTCACCAGAGGTGCTGAAACTAAAAGATATTGAAAAACCAGAACCAAAAGATAACGAAGTGTTAATAAAAATATATGCAACATCTGCACATATTGGCGACACACGGGTTAGAAAAGTTGATCCCTTTTTAGTAAGACTTATGTATGGTTTATTAAAGCCTAGAAAAAATCTGATACTTGGAATAGAAGTATCTGGTGTAGTTGAATCAATTGGAGAAAATGTGACATCATTCAAGAAAAATGATGAAGTTTTTGCATTTACTGGTTTTGGCTTCGGAGGATATGCTGAATATATATGTCTTCCTGAAAAAGTTAAAAAAGGTGTCGTTGTTTTAAAACCAGAAAATTTAACCTTTGAAGAAGCTGCAACAATACCGTCGGGGGGCTTACGGCCTTAAAGAATATACAAAAATCAAATATAGCAGAAGGTCAAAAAATCTTGATAAATGGTGCTTCCGGGAGTCTTGGAATATATGCTATACAATTAGCTAAGTACTATGGAGTTGAGGTCACTGCAGTTTGTAGTGCGCAAAATTTTACTTTAGTAAAATCAATTGGAGCAGACAAAGTAATTGATTATAATGAAGAAGATTTCACAAAAACAGATGAAAAATATGATATTGTCTATGACGCAATAATGAAATCAAGTTACGCTAGCTGTAAAAATATATTGAAAAATGATGGTATATTTTTAAATAATAAAAAGCTTCCAAAAATTGAAGTTGAAGATTTGTTATTTTTAAAAGATCTAATCTAAAAAAATAAACTAAAGCCAGTTTTAGATAGGATCTATCCCATTGAAGAAATTGTTGAGGCACATCGATATGTTGACAAAGGGCATAAGAAAGGAAATGTTGCAATAACTCTAGGTTATAATAATAAGAAACAAAAATAATTAAAAATGATAAAACATTTTCGTTTGCAGGTATAGTGCAGTTGAGACAGCATTCGTTGGAAGAAACAATAAAAGCAATACGAAATACATTAGGTGCTGGTCCAGGAATTGTTTCCGAGATTCCGTATTTGACTCCAGCATGGGAGTTGAAAGAACAAGTAAAATATCGATTATATGAAACAAAGATAAATTGCTTAAAAAATCATTGGAGAACTGTTATTAAAAATTATTACTTTTAAAATGAAAGATTTAGAACCAAAAAAAATATCAGTTAGAGAAGTTGTTCTCTATCAAAGGAAGGTGGCAGTTGAAATGAATATAAAAGTTTTGGAAGGATTATCACAAAAACCTAAATTATTTGAAAGAAGTAATACTCAATTTTGGGATGATGAGCATATTTCTAAGAAGATGCTTGAAGCCCATCTTGATACTGAATGGGACGCAGCTAGTCGAAAGCATTCAACTATTGATGCCTCAGTTAAATGGTTATCAGAAGAAGTGTTACTGGATCAGGTGCTTAATATTTTAGACTTAGGTTGCGGACCAGGATTATACGATTCTCGTCTTTCTAAATTAGGCCACTCAGTTACGGGAATAGACTACTCAAAACGTTCAATAGAATATGCAAAAAAAGAATCAAAAGAAAAAAATTTAAATATAGATTATATTTATAAAAACTATCTAGAGATTAATTATGATGAAGCATTTGATGTTGTGCTTTTAATCTATTGTGATTTAGGAGCACTTACAAATGGTGAACGTGACGTGCTTTTAGAAAAAATATACAAATCACTAAAACCTGGTGGTTTGTTTATTTTTGATGTGTTTACTGATAAAAATAGAAAAAAGATTGAAACTAATCGAAAGTGGAATGTTAGTACAAATGGCTTTTGGAATGAAAAACCCTATTTGGAATTAAATCAAATCTTTGAGTATCCTGAAAATGACGTATATTTAGACCAAAGTGTAATCATTGATTCTGAAAACAACATTAATCTTTATAGAAATTTCGAACATTTTTATACAAAAGAAACAATAAGGGATGTACTTGATACATTCGGCTTTAAAGACCATCTTTATTTTTCAGATGTGACAGGAAAAGCATTTAATGACAACTCTAAAACCATAGCTTTAGTTACAAAAAAAGAGTTGATCTAATAGATTTAATTTAACAGCTTTTTTACAAATTTTTATAATTTTTATGATAAAATAAAAAATAAATGATATCTAATTTTTTTCAAACAATAAACATGATTGGCGAGGAGAGTAATATGGAGACATTGATCATAGGTCATAGAGGCTATAAAGAAAAGTATATTGATAATACCCGTCAATCTTTTTTGAAAGCGCTTGAAGCAGGGGCGGATGGTATTGAACTGGATGTCCACTTAACAAAAGACGGCGCAGTAGTAGTTTTTCATGATTTTGAATTGTCCCGTATGACTAAAAAAACAGGTTACATTTTTGATTATACCCTTGAAGCTTTAAGAGAAGTCAAGATCGAAAACAATAATAGGATACCAACCCTTAATGAAGTACTTGAGGATCTTGTTCAATATAAAAAAAAATTTAAAATCTAAAATTATTCTTAATGTTGAGTTTAAAGCTGGTAGTCAAATGTATCCTGGAATTGAAGAAAAAGTAATAACGATATGTTATGAAAAATTAGCTTTTGATGAAGTTATTTTTTCTTCATTTGATCACCATTGTCTTGTAAATATTAAAGCAATAGATGAAAGAGCACAAATTGGTGTTTTAAAAACAGCCTCTTTAGTAGAACCTTGGCATTATATGAAGACAATAAGAGGTGATTATTATCATCCACATTACTTGACTCTTTCGGGAAAAAACCTTAAAGAGATGATGTATAATGAACTGTTGATTAATGCTTATACAGTTAATGATCTATCACTAGCGAAGCAATTAATGCTTGCAGGGATACATATGATTATCACAGATGAAGTGGAAACAATGATTGATTTAAGAAAAGAGGTTCATAATGAAGCTCGATGTTAAAAAAACATTTTTATTAGGTTTAGGATTCTTTTCAGTTTCTCTTGTATGGCCTTTATACAATGTCTATGTACCAATATTTTTAAGAGATTTTTTAGATAGTCAGTTTCAAATCAATGCAATTATGACACTAGACAATATTTTAGCAGTATTTATGATTCCTTTTATGGCCTCATTAAGTGACAGAACACAAACACGCTTTGGTAGAAGAATGCCATTTTTAATTGTAGGGATCCCCTTATCGGCATTAGCTTTTATTCTACTACCGAATTATACTGGCTTTTTAAATTTAATGATTATTATAACCATTCTTAACTTTTCAATGGCTATTTTTAGAGCCCCAACAGTGGCACTTATGCCAGATATTACCCCGGCACCTTTAAGAAGTAAAGCCAATGGTATTATCAATTTTATGGGTGGACTTGCTTCAGTATTTGTTTTGATGGGTGGTTCCTTTTTATATCGTATGAATCAAAATTTACCTTTTATGATAACGGCTCTACTGATGTTTATTGCCTTGTCTTTTCTAGTAAAATTTATCAAAGAACCGAAGATTGGCGAAGCAAGCAAAGAAGCTCCCGTTCGGTTAATTGCCTCCATTAAAACCATAAAAAATGATCCGGATTCAACGACAGGCTTTGTTTTATTAGCCATATTCTTTTGGTTTGTTGGTTATCAAGGGCTAGAAGCTACTTTTAGTAATTATTGTGTTCAATTATTAGGTTTAGATGTTTCTGATGCATCATTTATCTTAAGTTTTTTTGCTTTGGCTTTCTTGATTTCGGCTATTCCAGCAGGTTATATTGGGAGTTATTTAGGAAAAAAACGGACAATTTTAATCGGTTTAATTGGCGATGTAACTGTCTTTATAATTATTGGGACCATAGGAACGGTTTTTCCTTTTAATCAACTGTTAATGATGGGCATGATGCTAATTGGTGGTTTTTTCTGGGCACTAATTAATATTAATTCCTATCCGATGGTTGTTGAACGAACACCAGAAGAAAGTATTGGGACTTATACAGGTCTTTATTATTTTTCTTCATCATTAGCCGCTATTTCAGGACCGCTTATTATTGGTGCTTTTGTTGATGTAATAAGTTTTGAAATTACTTTTCCAATAACAGCTGTATCCTATTTCATTGCCTTTTTATTGATTTTAAAAACAAGGGATACTGTTTCAAAAGCATCCAATCAAACTACTGATTTTGAAGCTTCTTAATTAAAAATACAATCATTAGAAATACCATAGTGATCGTTCTATGGTATTTTTTATTTATAAAATTTAATGAAAGCTTATCCTAAGGGAAAAAAATATAAAAGAGTATTAATCTAAGGATTAAGAAAAATGAAGCATTACAACAACGAAGCAATGAACTGATGAACACATTTAAACTTGAAAAAGAAAGATAAAAAAGTTAATACATTATCTGGCGGTAATAAAGGCAGTTTACCCTGGGTTTTGATATTAGTCCATAACCGAGGGTTATATTTCTTGATGAAGGAAACGGTGGAATGGATCCTTGGTTCATGAAATTTTTTTTTGGGGGGGTTATTACTTTTTTAAATTATACTAATAATCATT
>Ga0306868_1001702_pt1 | contig 11249 bp, 7 predicted proteins | sample AntRauTorckE6832_FD_190411 | JGI IMG/M metagenome (GOLD analysis project Ga0306868, IMG submission 190411) | Saline lake microbial communities from Rauer Islands, Antarctica - Metagenome Torckler E6 #832 (v2) (version 2) | ecosystem: Environmental > Aquatic > Non-marine Saline and Alkaline >... | reverse complement strand
TCTAAATAACTTCCATCTGACCATTTAATAACCTTAACTGCCAGCACATTTTTTTCACCATAATTTAAATGCTGGCTTAAATCAAATTCAGCTGCCAGCCTACTTCCCTGACTATAACCGATATATTCACCGTTTACCCAGAGATAAAAGGCCGAATCAACTCCTTCAAAACGAATCAGATTCTGCTCAGCTTCTAAGTCCGAACTCAAATAAAATTCACGGCGATAAAGACCGGCCGGATTTTCGGATGGTACTTTTGGTGGATCAACTGGAAAAGGATAATTAACATTGGTATAATGCGGTCTGTCATAACCTTCAAGCTGCCAGTTTGAGGGAACTGTTATCTGATCCCAGTCACCTGTAGAATAATCTTTTCTATAAAATTCCCGCTGATATGTATTCTGATTGGCTAAATATTTAAAATCCCACTCTCCATTTAAGGTTTTATAATTATAATCCTTTAGTGTTTCCTGATCTAAAAAGAAAATACGATTTGCATTGGGGAGACGCTTATTAACTGCAAAAACTCTTGGATCTTCCCATTCTTTCATTTAACTCACCTCATTTAATTATTTTAACCAAAAGAGCTGAAGCTGGAAAATAATTATCCCAGCCCAACTCTAATATAATCTTTTCTAATCTGCTGAAAAAAATCCTAGAGATCCTGATAAATATCTATAATTTCTTCTATATCTTCTAAACTCACCTGATCTGCAGCAAAGAAATGGAGCCTGTATAGCGGCCAGGCTTTAAAAAAGCCAATCTCTTCAATCTCTGCTTCAGTTAGTATTTCTTTGACTGCCTTTTTCCCTAATCCATCAGCCAGCCAGTCTTCAAAAGGAGTTTTTGCTGTTAAACTCTTCAGAGTAAAAGAACTTTCAACTTCAATTTCTTCTGTAAATTTAATATCACGGGAAGAAGCGCCAATCATAATTTTAAAGTGATCGGCTTCTACAATCCAGCCCTCTTCTGGATGATAATAAGCAAGATCCTCGTAATCAAATTCTAAATCAAGCCACTCTTTTTCCCCGGGATCCAGTTCGATTTTGCCAAAACCCTTAAGTTCTTTGGGCGGCCTGTCGAGACTAGGATTATCCTGGGAGATATAGAGCTGAACAATTTCTTCCCCCTTAAATTGACCAGTATTTTCAATTAAAACCTTAAGTTTTAATTTTTCTCCTTCTGCTAGATGATCGGGAGCCTCCAGGGCTCTGTAAGCAAATTCTGTATAGGAAAGTCCATAACCAAAGGGGAAAAGAACTTCTTTCTTTTTCTTATCGTAATAGCGGTAACCGATATAAATTCCTTCTCCATAGCGCACACTACTGCTGCCGGGAAAATCAAGATAAGAAGGATTATCTTCTAGTTTTAAAGGATATGTTTCTGTCAGTTTTGCCGAAGGATTAATCTCACCAGCAATAATATCTGCCAGTGCTAAAGCACCAGCCTGACCTGGCAAACCAGCTTCAATGACTGCAGAAACCTTATTAATCCATTCCCTAAGGTCAACAGCTGAACCATTATTTAAAACAACTATAATATTTGGATTAACTGCTGCCAGTTCTTCAATCAGCTGATTCTGCTCTTTTGGCAGCTGTATATCGTCCCTGTCATAGCCCTCAGCCTCTACTTTATCCGGCAGGCCAGCATAAATAATAACATAATCTTTATTTTCAGCAATCCGCAGTGCTTTTTCTTTTAAATTATCATTTTCTTCAGCCTCAGCTTCCGAACTATAGCCGGGTGTATAATGAACTTCCAGTTTTTCTGAAAATTTATCTTCTAAAGCCTCTAAGTGGGTATCCAGTCGGGTGGGGTTGACCTGTGAGCTGCCAATTCCCTGATAACGTACTTTTTGAGCCAGCTCACCAACCACTAGCATTGATTCTTTAGTATCTAATTTTGCTTCTGTCAGCGGCAGCAGATCACCCTGATTTTTGAGCAGTACCATTGTTTCTCCAGCAATTTCTTTTGCCAGCTGATGATGTTCTGCCTCAGGCAGTTCTCTTTCTTCTTTTTTGGTCTCCAGGGCTTTTAAAATCAAATCTAAAACTCTAGCTGCAGCCTGATCAAGTTCAAACTCTGAGATTTCACCGGCCTGAACCGCTTCCACAATCTTTTGATCATTAACCGGATCTGCTCCTGGCATCTCCAGATCAAGCCCGGCTTTTAGTGCTTTGACCCTGTTATGTACAGCCCACCAGTCAGAAACCACCAGGTTGTCATAACCCCACTCATCTCGCAATATGTCCTGCAGCAGATAAGTGTTTTCTGTTGCAAAATCTCCATTAATCTGATTATAGGCAGCCATTACTGTCCAGGGGTTGGCCTCCTTGATAACTTTTTCGAAAGCCGCCAGGTAAATTTCTCTTAAAGGCCTTTCATCTATCTGAGCATCAATGGAAAAGCGCTTATATTCCTGATTGTTAGCTGTATAATGTTTGAGGGAAGTTCCAATTCCATTTTCCTGAACTGTTTTAATAAATTTTATTGCCAGTTCTGCACTTAAAAAGGGATCTTCAGAAAAATACTCAAAATTTCTACCCCCAAGTGGTGAGCGCTTCATATTAATTCCCGGTCCTAAAAGCACATCAACTCCACGAGCTTTTGATTCTTCGGCCAGGGCTGCAGCAGTTTTTTTAATCAAATCTAAATCCCAGCTTGCAGCCAGATTAACTGCTGTTGGAAAACAGGTTGCCTTTTTAGCCGGATCAGCATGGTGGCGGTCAGCAACATAGCGAACTCCATGTGGGCCATCAACTAAAAATATTGATGGTATCTTAAGCCTTTCAACTGCTTCAGTCTGCCAGATATCTCCACCTGAAAGCAGTGAGGCCTTTTCTTTAAGGCTTAGTTCTTTTAATAATTTATCTATATTTTTTTCCATTTTGTACCCCTTTCCTGGTTCTTATCGTAAATCCTCTTACTTTAAATCAGTTTTAATATTTTAAAATTGCTCAAATAGAAAATTATAGCTCCAGCCTTTTCTGCAGCTGAAGCCATAATAGTTTATCCTTTTAAAGCTCCCATTGTAATTCCCGAAATAATATATTTCTGGAAATAAAGGAAGATAATTATTAGTGGAACCGTCGAGAGAGTTGCAGCTGCCATGATGTGATGTAAGGGAATTCCAAACTGCTGACCCTGCAGCTGTGCTATCGCCACCGGCACTGTGTACATAATCGATTTATTAGTAACAATCAGCGGCCAGAAAAATAAGTTATAATTGTTCATAAAATAGATTGTTCCCAAAGCCGCTACTGCTGGTTTAATTACTGGAAAGATAATCTGAAAAAAGATCCTAAATTCCCCACAGCCATCAATTCTTGCTGCTTCAATTAAATCATCGGGAATTCCATCAATATACTGTTTAAGCATAAAGAGACCAAATCCCTGAGCTGCAAAGGGTAAAATCAGAGCCGGATAAGAGTTGATCCAGCCGATTCTGGCCATCATAATATATAATGGAATTGCCAGTACCTGCATCGGAATCATCATTGTTGATAAAATAACAGCAAAGAATAATTTTCTTCCCGGGGCGTCTCTATACTTTGAGAGAGCATAACCTCCGGTTGCTGAAATCAAAACTCCAACAAAAGTATACATGATAGCAACAAAGAAAGAATTAAATAGATTTCTACCATAGGGAACCGTATCAAAAACATCTACATAATTATTCCACATCACCTTATTCGGTATTAAACTTGGAGGATATTCTGAAATTTCGGCCAGACTTTTAAAAGAAGATGTAATCATCCAGACAAAAGGAAGTAAAGAAATAAGAACTCCTGTAATCAATAATATATAAAAAACATAAGTAGATATATTTTCTTTTTTAAACATTGCTTAGATACCCTCCTCGCCAGAACCAATTTTTAGCTGGAAATATGAAGCTACAAAAATTATACCAAATAGGACATAAGATAGAGCTGATGCATAACCCATTCTAAACTGCTGGAATCCAGAATTATATAAATACTGAACCACAGATAATGACGACTGCATTGGTCCTCCACCGGTCATAATATAGGGCTCAGTAAAGATCTGGAAAGAACCAATAGTCGATAGAATAAAAGTAAATAAAATAATAGGCCGCATCATTGGAACTGTAATATGAAAAAATTTCTGAAAGGTAGTTCCCCCATCTATATCGGCTGCTTCATAAAGGGCTTCCGGTATATTCTGCAAACCGGCCAGCATAATAATTGTATTATAGCCAACCCAACGCCAGGTAAGTACTATAACTATTGAAATTTTAGACCAGGCTGTACTTGTCAAAAAAGGTATCTTTTCAAAACCAATACTTTCAATAAAAAAGTTTGCCAGTCCAAAAGAACTATCTAATAAAATAGTAAATATAACTCCGACAACAACTGTTGAAGTAACAAAGGGCATAAAATAACCGACTCTAAAATATTTCAAAAATTTAACCTTTTTTTGGTTAAGCATAACTGCTAAAATAAGGGCAAAGCCTAAAATCAAAGGAGTACTGGTTAACCACATAAATATTGTGTTTTTTAGAGCTGTATGAAAGGTTGAATCACCAAAAATTCTTAAGTAATTTGCTACTCCAGTAAAAGTTGCTTCTCCTAATCCTCCCCAGCGGTGCAAACTCATATAAAAAGAAAATATTATTGGGAAAAGCATAAATACTGAGAAAAACAAAATAAAGGGTACTAAAAAATAATAAAAATGACGATTGTCTTTAATTAGTTGTAAGGTACTTTTATCTTCCAATTACTATTCACCATCCTTTTAAGAAAGCAGGGCCAAAATGACCCTGCTTTAAATAATTTTTTCTTTATTCCATTAAATCTTCAACTGCATCCTGAGCTTCTTCTAGGGCTTCATTTAATTCCACATCACCTGTAATATATCTTGTAAACTGTAAGTTAATTGGAGCACCTTCTGCACCAAAAACCTGAGTAGAATAAGGTGTTGCATTCCAGGTAGCTATTTCTTTTTCACTCATTTCTGCAAGTTCATTCCATACCTGCTGACCACCAAAGAATTCTACTTCTTCGTTAAATGCTTCTGTTTCAAATACCGGTCTAAAAGCAGGCATTACTCCAGCATCCTGGAATAAGAATTCTGTACCTTCTTTTGTAGCTAATACATACTTAGCAAAATCAACAGCAAGCTCTACATTGTCAGAAGTTGAAGGAACAGCCATTGCTGTACCACCCATTGAACCGGTTGCCTTACCAGTAAAGTTAGGTGCCTGCATTACTCTCCAGTTACCTGATGTTTCAGGTGCGATTTCAGTAATGTTACCAATAAACCAGCCACCTGCTAAAATAGTTGCTACATCACCATTCTGGATAGCTGCATTCCAAGGTGTTGTCCAGGGAGTTGCTTCCAGACCAATACCTGAATCTGTGATCTCTTTCATAACTTCCATCAGCTTGTAATTAATTGAAAGCTTATCTACAATTGGATTACCCTGCTGATCAAAGAAGTTTCCACCCGCTGCTCTTAAAGCAGGTTCAAAGTTCCAGTTACCAAGCTCATAGTGAGTTGTAGGCCATGGTAACATGTTAGTTCCTGTTTCTTCTTGTATTTTCTTACCAGCTTCAATATAATCTTCCCAGGTTACAATACTTTCTGGGTCTACTCCTGCTTCTTCGAAAATATCTGCACGATAGAACATTGTATAAGGACCAATATCTGCAGGAATACCATATGTTACATCTTTATATCTTGATCCCGCATAAGCTGCGTCAGTAAACTGATCAGAAATTGGATCAATATACTCAGATAAGTCTGTTAAGCCACCTAATTCTGCAAAACTTGCAATATGTGATCCAAGGTTAATTGTAGCTAGGTCAGGTCCACCTGTACCAGCTGACATTGCAGCCTGTAATCTTGGAACCATATCTCCCCAGCCGATCATTTCTACGTTAATTGAATGTTCTGGATTATCTTCTTCATAGCGCTCAGCTAAAACTTCTAAGGTGTCAGGATAAACTCCCCAGCCCCAGACTGTTATTTCTTCTGCAGCTGCACCCATAGTCAATGATAAAGCAAAGATCAATGTTAAAGTAATAATTAATGTTTTTTTCAAAATAATTCCCTCCTGATTTTTTTGTTTTTTTCTAAATCAACATATTCAGTCGAGCTAAAATCCACCTCCCTGTTGAGATCTTTTTAAAACGTTTTAATAAAAATAGCTTTTTCTTATTTAAGACCTTTTCAAAGGTTTTAAATAAGAAATAAAAAAAGATTTCGTTTCAAGTACATTTCTAGTGTAGCATAAATTATTAGACTTTTCAATAATATTTGCAAAATTTCGATTAAAAATCAAAACCCCTTAAACCCAAGTGGGTAACCTGGGCATAAAGGGGGATAAGGGAGTAAAATTATTTTATTTTTTATTGATTAACAATCTGATTAAATTCAATTATCTTTTCTAAATCCAATTTGAATTCTCTATTTTCATCTAAAAGCCCATTTTTTTCCTGCTCAACATCAGTCAACTGGGTATAGCAGTAGCCTTCAAAATAATCAGCATCTCTAATGATTTCCAGCAGCTGATTCATTCTCTGGCTCAGCTCTTCTTTGCTCTCAACCTGCTCACCATAGCCCCATCCTTCTTTATCCTGGAAGGCAATACCGCCAAACTCACTGAAGATTATCGGCTGGCCCTGATAATAATAATTATCGGCCATGATAAATTTGCCGCCTGTGATATATTCCTGATCATTAAAGACTTTTTTGTTCTGCAGCAGTTGATCTATGCTCTCAACATAAGTTTTTCTGAGCTTATCAGTGCTTTCAACATAATCATGAAAGGTAATTATATCTGAAATTGTATGTTCCCAGCCGTCATTAGCGATTATAGGCCGCTCGGAATCAATACTCTTTGTCAGATAATAAATGCTTTCTGTGAAATGCTGCTGTTTTTTATTCTGTTTGACATCTTCAATTCCCCAGGACTCATTAAAGGGAACCCAGCAAATTATTGAAGGATGATTGTATAATTCTTTAACTACCCGAAGCCACTGAGAGCTGAAGTTTTCTACAGCCTGATCATTGTACTGATAAGTCGATCCCATTTCTGCCCAGACTAAAAGTCCTAACTTATCAGCCCAGTAATAGAAGCGGTCATCTTCAATTTTTTGATGTTTTCTGACTCCATTAAAGCCCATTTTTTTAGTCAGTTCCAGATCTTTTTTTAGTGCCTGATCAGATGGTGGTGTAACTAAAGACTCCGGCCAGTAACCCTGATCAAGTATTAATTTCTGATAAAGAGGTTGATTATTTAAAAATACTTTATTTCCCTCTATAGAAATTTTTCTCATCCCGAAATAGGAATCTATCCGATCTACAACTTCACCATTTTTATATAAGATGAGCTTTAAATTATATAGATTTGGACTGGCTGGCTGCCAGATTTTAATCTCATTTTTTTCATCTTCCAGATTAATTTTGAAACTATAATTTTTTCTATTAACTTTCAGCTCAAATTGATTAATCAGCTTGCCTTCAAATTCTATACTGCTTATTAATTTATAATTTCCAGCCTCAAAATCTTCAGCCTCAAAATTGTAATCCAGCTCAACTTCTTTTTGGTCAAGCAGAGGAGTTATTTTAAGATCTTTAAGATATAGATTCTGATCCATAAACTCCAGCCAGACAGTCTGCCAGATTCCGGTAGTTCTGGTATACCAGCAGAGAAAGTTATCTTTTTTGTAAGTCTGCTTACCTCTGGGCTGAGTTTTAGATCGTGTATCTTCAACTTTAACTACAATATTATTTTCTGCTTCAAAATTAACAAAGTCACTGATATCAAAGGCAAATGAATCATATGCCCCCTGATGGCTGCCGGCAAAGCTGCCATTAATCCAGACTTTTGTCAAATAATCTACAGCAGCAAAGTTTAAAATCACTTTTTGATCTGAATCAGTCTCAACCTCAAATTTTCGCTGATACCAGATCTGATTATGTTCACTCCGATCAGCAATACCGCTGGCTTTAGTTTCGAAAGTAAAGGGAACTGTTATTTTTTTCTGCAGCTCACTTTGCTCAAACCATCTATTTTTTTCACCCTGTTTTTGATCATCAAAGGCAAAATTCCATTCACCATTTAAATTCTGCCAGTTTTCCCGCTTAAACTGAGGTCTGGGATGTTCTGGCCTTGGTATATTTTTACCCATTTTCTTCCTCCTTAACTAACTATCATAATTTATTCGCTTTCTTTTTTAATTTCATTCAATTTATATTTTAACTGTTAATTAACCTTTAATTCCTGTAAATTTAATACCCTGAATAATCTGCTTCTGGAATAATAAGAAAGCTCCAATTGCAGGTAAGGAAGCAATCATATTTACAGTCATTGGGATCGAATAATCAGGTGTATAAGCATCTGTAAATGTTGGTACACCTACTGGTAAAGTAAACATTTCTTTGGACATAATTGCAATAAAGGGCCAGAGGAATGCATTCCAGGCCTGAATAAAGGTAAAGATTCCAATAGAAGCAATTGCTGCCTTAGATAAGGGCATAAAGATAGAAAAGTAAATTCTAAATAAGCCACAGCCGTCAATTCGAGCACTGTCAATTAAATCTCTTGGTATGGCATCAAAAAATTCTTTTAAAATTACTATTCCTAAAGGAATCGCAATCCTTGGTAAAATCAGTCCAGGATAAGTATTAACTAAACCCAGTTTTTGCACAATGTCAAATAAAGCTACTATATTCGCTTCTGTAGGAACCATCAAACCAATTGTAAAAAGAATAAAAACTAAATTTTTATGTTTAAAGTCAATTACAGAAAGCGCAAAGGCTGCCAGTGAATCAAAGATAATAACAACAAAAGTAACACTTGCTGAAACTATAAAACTGTTTAACATCCATTTTAATACAGGTGCCTGATCGATCACTTCAAAATAATTGGTAACAGAATAAGGTGGTAAAAACCATTCAATAATCTGTGAAACATGGTAGCCAGATGGTTTAAGTGAAGCAAAAAGCATCCATAAAATAGGAAATATAAATAGTACAGCCAGCAGATATGAAAATGAGTATTTTAAAACTTTAGCGGTTGGTGAAGTTTTATTTTCCATATTATCCTTCCTCTCTTCTACGTAAATATATTTGTGCCATGGAGACTAAGACTAAAAGAATGAAAAAGGCAAAGGCCATTGCTGCACCATAACCCATACTGTTCTGCTTAAAACTTGTTTCGTAAATATACTGAACTATGGGGCGGGTATCTGTACCCGGTCCACCACCGGTAATTAACCAGACCTGTGAGAAGATCTTAAAGGAAAATATAATTTGCAGTAAAGTTACCACCCAGGTGATCGGTTTTAAGGATGGAAGAGTAATATACATCAGCTGCTGGAGCTTGGTTGCACCATCTACCTCAGCTGCTTCGTAAAAAGACTCCGGAATATCCTGCAGTGCAGCTAAATATAAGATCATATTAAAGCCAACAGTCCACCATAAAGTTGCAAAAACAATTACAAACCAGGCCAGTTTACTCTCTCCCAGCCAGAAAATAGTTTCTTCTACCCCAAAATAACTCTGTAAAATTCCATTTAATAGTCCACTGTGAGGCTGGAAAAAATAAACCATAATTGATGAAATAACTGCAACCGATAAAACATAAGGAAGGAAAAATGCTATTTTGATAAATAATTGCCCTTTAATTTTTTGATTTGCCAGTAATGCTAAAACTAAACCTCCGATAACAATTGTTGGTGTAGAAATTATTACAAACATTAAGGTATTACCAAGCGAACCCCAGAATGCTGGATCTTTAATCATATAAAGGTAATTGTCCAGACCGACAAATCCCATATTACGCACCATAGTCCAGCGGTGTAAACTCATCCAGAAACCTCTAAAAATTGGATAAATTAAGAATATCCCATAAACTAAGGCAAATGGCAGCATGAATGGTAAAGCCTTCAAAAATGGGTATTTATCAGATAATTTATTATAACTTTTCAAATTTGAAACCCCCTTTAAAAATTTTAAATTGGAGCACAGGTGCTTACAAAACACCTGTGCCTTAATATCACTTACTGTTTTATCTGCTCAACAATCTCTCAATACCTCTACTTGCCTGGTCTACTGCTTCTTCTGCAGTGACTTCATCATTCCAGACTCTACTTAAGGCTGTTGTGATTTCAGTTCTAATACTCCAGGTATAGGAGCCAGCACTATCAAAGGTTACATAGTCTGCTGCTTCAACATAGTCCATTCTGTAAGGCATATTTCTAAATGCTTCTTTATCTTTAACTGTTTCTTTACTTGGGATGTGACCCGCTTTTGCCCACAGCTCTCCATTATCTGTAGCCCACTTAGCAAAGATTAAAGCCGCCTCTCTTTTTTCCTGATCAACATTTCTGGCATAAGGAAGTACTAAAGTATGAGAGTCACCCCAGGCAGATCTGTCATTAAAGATCTGTGGCATTGGAATTACACCAAAATCTAAGCCCTCAGTCGCCTCTAAAGTACCGGTAATCCAAACACCTGTTAATAAGGTAGCTGCTTCTCCATTTCTAAATAAGTTTACATTTTCCATATATTCTGAATGAAGTGGTGAATATTCTTGATCATATAATTCCTGCATGTATTCAATTGCTTCTACAGCTTTTGCTTTATCAATTGTCAGCTCATTTTCTGTTACAACTGGTGTTCCGCCGAGCTGATTATAAAGACTCCACCAAACTCTGTAGTGTCCTTCTGCAGTTAACTTGGTCCAGTTAGTCATCGGGTATTTTGCAGAAGAGTCAGACTTTAATTTCCCCAGAAACTCCATAAATGTACCATCCATCTTAGGGCTTCCGTCCTCAGCTAAGAGATCAGCTTCTGCCAGTAACTCTTTGTTATAATAAAGAACTAGTGGATGTGTATCCAGTGGTACTGCATAAATCTCTCCATCAATTTCAGCACCATTTAAAATATTTTGATTATATTCAGTCCAGTCAATGCCTGCATTTTCTCCTAATTCATTTAAAGAAACAATTAGACCTTCATCTGCAAGTTCCTTGACTCTAGTTACATGACTGATTGCAATATCAGGACCATTACCACTTGCTGTTGCAGTTTTTAACTTAGTATAATATTCTTCCCATTCTAATCTTGTTACATCAACTTCGATATTCTCGTGGGAAGCATTAAACTCTGCTACTATCTCATCCATAAATTCTGCGTCTCCACCGCCAAATAAATTCCAGTACTCTACTGTAACTACTTGAGCAAATGCACTAGATGTGAAACCAATCAGCAATGTAATT
>Ga0306868_1001700_pt1 | contig 11258 bp, 10 predicted proteins | sample AntRauTorckE6832_FD_190411 | JGI IMG/M metagenome (GOLD analysis project Ga0306868, IMG submission 190411) | Saline lake microbial communities from Rauer Islands, Antarctica - Metagenome Torckler E6 #832 (v2) (version 2) | ecosystem: Environmental > Aquatic > Non-marine Saline and Alkaline >... | reverse complement strand
CGGTCAGTTTATTTCCAGTAGCTATCGGCATTACGCGGTGGATTTCGACGATGATGGTGTGACTGACATTCTGGACAATCCGGTGGACGCCATCGGCAGTGTGGCTAACTACTTCCGCGAGCACCGCTGGCAGCCGGGTGAACCAGTGGCCGATCGCCTGGATGCGGAACTTCCCGACAGTTCGCCATTGCTGACTAATGGCTTGAAGCCAAGCCTGCAGGTTGCAGACTATCGCAAGGCGGGTTTGCCGGTGCCGCAGCCGGTCAGCGATAATTTGCCGGCTAGGGCGCTGCGCCTGGAAGCCGAAAACGAACATGAACTTTGGCTCACATACCGTAACTTTTACGTGATAACCCGCTACAATCACAGCCACTTGTATGCGATGGCAGTTCACCAGCTTGCAGAGGCCCTGAAGCCTGGTGATGATCATGATGAACAAAAGGCAGGCGGGTAGTTACTTGTGAGCAAGACGTTTTTTTTAATGGTGATAGTGGCAGCGCTGGCGTTGTCAGGATGTGGCACGTCGCCGGCTGATCACTCGTCGCGGTATACCATCAACCAGGACAGGGCACCGAAGGGTGATTTCGATGTGTCCGGCCTGGCAGATGCAACGCCTCGTTATGAGCCGCCCCGGTCGGCTGGCAACAAGTCGTCTTACACCGTTTGGGGTAAATCCTATCAGGTGCTTGGCTCCAATGAACGCTACGTCCAGCGCGGCACGGCCAGTTGGTATGGTGAAAAGTTTCATGGCCACAAAACATCCAATGGTGAAACCTTTGACATGTACGCCATGTCGGCGGCGCATAAAAACCTGCGCATTCCCGGCTATGCCCGGGTGACCAATCTCGACAACGGTCGCTCGGTGATCGTGCGGGTCAATGATAGGGGGCCTTTTCACGGTGACCGCCTGATCGACCTGTCTTATGCCGCAGCCAAGAAGCTGGGCTATCTGGGTAATGGCACCGCGCGGGTTGAGGTGGCGGCGATCAACGTCAGGTCGGATGGTTCGATGACCATGGCCGGCCGGCCTTTTGGTGACGCCCCGGTGCGGACAGCGGACAACGAAAACCGGGCGCTGTTTGTTCAGCTTGGATCATTCAGCCAGCGAGATCCGGCGCAAACCCTGCTTGATCGGGCCCGTCGGGTTGTGGGCAACCCCATGCGTGTGAGAGAAGTGGTCACTGCATCAGGCCGCTTCCACCGTGTACAGGTCGGGCCATTCAATAACGAAGGCGAAGCCCTCGAAGCGCAGACATTGTTGGAGGATCAGGGATTTGACGAGTCAATTCTGCTGACCGACAACCAATAAACACACACTCACTCAATATCGAACGGACCCATGGCACCTATTAGAATGTTCCCCAGATTGTTCTCCAGATTATCATCCAGACTGTTTCCCGGGTTGTTTCGCGTCATCATTGCCTCACTGGTGCTGGTTTCGCTGCCGGTGGCTACTGCCTTCGCCCAGTCGGTGCTGATTCCCTCGTCACCGCAGATTGCAGCCAGCTCGTTTGTCCTGATGGAACCGCTTTCCGGGCGGGTGATCATGGAGGAAAACAGCCACGAGCGTTTGCCGCCTGCCAGCCTGACAAAAATGATGACGGCCTATATCGTCGAGCGCGAGCTGGATGAGGGTCGGCTCTCGATGTCAGACATGGTGCCGATCAGTGTCAATGCCTGGCGCACCCAAGGCTCCCGTACTTTCGTTCAGGAAGGTACGGAAGTGTCTGTGGAAGATCTGCTGCGGGGAGTGGTCATTCAGTCCGGCAATGACGCTTCGGTAGCGCTGGCGGAGTTCGTCGCCGGCAGTGAGGGCGCCTTTGTGGACATTATGAACCAGCAGGCAGAACTGCTTGGCATGAACGAAACCAATTTTGCCAATGCCACGGGGCTGCCGGCTCCGGATCACTTTTCCACGGCCAACGATCTTGCCCTGCTGGCGAAAGCGACTATCAATGACTATCCGGAAACCTATCCGCTCTATGCGGAGAAGCATTTTACCTTTAACAACATTCGCCAGCCGAACCGGAACAGCCTGCTCTGGCGGGACGACAGTGTCGATGGCCTGAAAACGGGGCATACGGAAGAGGCAGGCTATTGCCTGGTGGCTTCCGCCAAGCGCAACGACACCCGGTTCATTGCCGTTGTTATGGGGGCCAGCAGTACTTCTGCCCGGGCGCAGGAAGTGCAGAAAATGCTCAACTACGGCTTCCGCTACTATCAGACCGAACGCCTGTTCAGCACAGGACAGGAACTGATAGCGGCCAAGATATGGGGCGGCCAGAACGACCAGCTCTCCGTTGGTATTCTCGACGACGTTCATGTGACCATTCCCAGGGGCTCCCGCGACTCCCTTGAGTCAGTGATTGAGCTGGATACCGTGATCCAGGCGCCAGTGTCGGTAGGGGATGAGCTTGGCCGGGTAAAAGTGACCCTTGACGGTGAGACAGTGGTTGATCAGCCAGTGCTGGCCCTGAGCGACGTGCCGGAAGGCGGGTTCTTCAAGCGCATCTGGGATGCCATCAAGCTTTTCTTCGTTCAGCTGTTTGAATAACGGTGTCCCTGGCACCGCGGGAGTCAGATCCAATGAGTGATCCGAAAGCGCCGAAAATTGAATTCCCCTGTGATTACCTCATCAAGGTAATCGGGGACTCAGCGCCGGACTTTGTGGAGTTTGTGGTGTCGGTGGTCGAGCGCCACGCGCCCGGTGTGGCTGATAACAAGGTCGCCGTCAAAGACAGCAGTGGGGGCCGTTTTGCCTCTGTGAATCTGACCATATGGGCCACCGGCGAGCCGCAGCTCAAAGCACTGTTCGAAGAGCTTAAGGCCAGCGGCCGCGTTCATATGGTGCTCTGACCGAATGGCCGAGCTGATCATCCGAACGCTGGGGGAGCAGCCGTATTCGGAAACCTGGGAGGCCATGAAAGCGTTTACCGCGGATCGTGGTCCTGCGACAACGGATGAAATCTGGTTTCTTGAGCACCCTCGGGTTTACACTCAGGGCCAGGCGGGCAAGGCCGAGCATATTCTGGCGCCCGGGGATATTCCGGTGATTCAGGTAGACCGGGGCGGACAGGTGACCTATCACGGCCCCGGCCAGCTGGTGGTTTATCTACTGCTGGACCTGACCCGTCGAAAACTCGGTGTGCGCGCCCTGGTGGATGCCATTGAGCAGGCCATCGTTCAGTGCCTTGGTGGGTTAGGTATAGAGGCGTCGCCCAGGCCGGATGCGCCGGGCGTGTACGTTGGCGAAGCCAAGATTGCCTCGCTGGGTTTGCGGATCAGGCGCGGGTGCTCCTTTCATGGCCTGGCGCTGAATGTGGATATGGACATGGAACCCTTTGAACGTATCAATCCCTGCGGCCATGCGGGTATGCCCATGTGTCAGGTGCGGGATTACTTGCCTCATGTCGATATTCACACCATCAGTGAGCGGTTGAGTGACGCTTTGCTCGAGACGCTGGGAGTGCAGGTCGTTTCCCGGGTCAAAGGTTGGTAGCACCGGAGGCTGTTTTGATCCGTATAATGGTTAAGAAGGCTCAGAACCCAAAATTCGTCAGGCCCGAACAGGATTCAGATGTCATCCAATCGCAAAGGCAACTCCGTTGCGCGCATTAAAACCGGAAGTTTCGAACGTCGGCTGTCGCTGACCAAGGCGGGATTGTTTGCAGGCACGCGTGTGGCGTCGCACATGGCAACGAACTGGTTCAGCGACAAAGAGAAGCGCGAAGAACGGCATAGTGCCATGTTGTCCAGCCAGGCTCAGCTTCTGGTAGACGAGTTAGGCAGGCTCAAAGGCAGCGTGGTAAAAATCGGACAAGTCATGGCGCTCTATGGTGAGCACTTCCTGCCGGACGAAGTCACCAAAGCGCTGCACACCCTCGAAGATCAGACAACCTCGCTGGAATGGTCGGCAATCGAGCGGGTGCTGAAAGACGAACTGGGTGCTGACAGGCTGAACCAACTCGAGGTGGACCCGGAGCCCATCGGAGCCGCCTCTCTGGGGCAGGTGCACAGGGCAAGACGCAAATCAGACGGGCTTGAGCTGGTTCTTAAGGTTCAGTACCCGGGGGTCGATAAGGCCGTCGACAGTGATCTCAACTCGGTTGCTCATCTGCTCAAGATTGCCCGGCTGGTGTCGTTCGGGCCGGAGTTTAAAGACTGGCTGGAAGAAGTCCGGAACATGATGCACCGGGAGGTGGATTACGGGCTTGAAGCACAGACCACTGAAAAGTTCCGGCTGATGCTCAAAGACGATCCCCGGTTTGTGGTACCCCGGGTGCTGAATGAATTCTGCACTGCCCATGTGATTGCCTCAACCTTCGAACGGGGCCATTCGGTCAGCTCCCCGGCCGTGCGCGAGCTCTCGCTGGAGCGCCGGAGTGCGTTGGGAAAAGCGGCGCTGGAGCTGTTTTTCCGCGAGCTGTTCGTCTGGAGCGAAATCCAGACCGACCCCAATTTTGGCAACTACCGTATCCGTATCGCCGGCGAAAGCGGGGCCGACGATGAACACGACCAGATCGTGCTGTTGGATTTCGGAGCCGTACAGGCGTACTCGCCAGAATTTCTGGACCCGGTTATCCAGATGATCCGGGCGTCCTACGAGAGTGACCTCAAAGGTGTGGTAGACGGCGGCATAAAACTCAATTTCATGAGCCGAGACTGGCCGAACGAGGTTCTGGACAAGTTTGGCTCAGTCTGTATGTCGGTTTTGGAGCCACTGTCGCCCAATCAGAGCGAGTGGCCCGATTACGCCCTGAACGATAGCGGGGAATATCGCTGGAAACAGAGCGATCTGCCATCGAGAGTGGCCCGCCAGGCGGCGCGCTCTGCCATCAGCCGCTATTTCAAGGTGCCGCCGAAAGAGTTCGTGTTTCTGAACCGCAAGCTCATTGGTGTCTATACCTTTATTGCGGTGCTCAACGCCGAATTTAATGGGGAACCGTTGCTGAAAACCTATCTCTACGGCGACCCGGGAACGCCCGAGGCCTGAAGCACCAGCCAGACCACGAGGGCGTAGCGCAGTCCCTTTCCAATAGCGACCAGTACCACAAAATTCAGCCAGGGTACTCGCATGATGCCGCCGACAAGGGTGAGCGCGTCGCCACCAATCGGCAGCCACCCCAGCAACAGAGACCACTGCCCGTAGCGATTAAATCGGTTGCGGGCCTTCTCAAGCTGCTTATCAGACATCGGAAACCACCGCTTGTGTTTAAAGCGATCCACCTGCCTGCCGATAACCCCATTAATGACCGATCCTGCGGTGTTTCCGGCGGTAGCCCAGAACCAGATCCACCAAAGGGAATAGCCCTGCGTAACCATGCCGCCGACCAGTATTTCGGAATAGGCCGGTAGCAGGGTGGCGGCAGCGAGAGCCGTGAAAAACAGAGTCAGATACGCCAAAGCTTTACCTTGAGTTCGAATGCCGGTCAGAATCGAATGGCTGCTTCGCTCCCCGGCAACTAAGCTGAAAATGAATCCGCACCAACACCAGGACAGGCTGTGATATCAATGAGAAAACGGTCACTGCGCTTCAAACTATACGCTCTCGTGATTACGCTTCTACTGGTCATGGGCGTCAGCATCGTTGTCACCGCCCAGTTGTCACTGGCGACCATGGAACAACGGATCACCTCTGAAACCCGCAGCACGGTAAGAGCGCTGGCCATTGACCGGCTGACCGCAACGGCGGGGAAATACGGCGAGCTGGTCAGCGGCATGTTTTCGACAGCCTACCGGACGCCGGAAGTCGTTCGCAACGTCGTTACCCGTAATATCCGTACAGACAGCTCTGGGCGCATCAGCCGTGTAGCCTTGCAGGAGACCGTTGGTGCAGTATTAGAGGAACAAAAAAGTCTCAGCTCCATTTACGCCCAGTTTGAGCCTGACGCCTACGACGGCCAGGACCGGTATTTTACCGGGGGTGTGGAGGACCACAGCAGCGACGAAGGTACTCTGGAGATTTACTACTATCGGTCATCGGACGGCGAGGTAGTTTTCAGCCGCACAGAGGACCCTGCCACCAAGTATCTGGATCAGCGCGGCGAGTTCGGGATTCGCGAGGCAGAATGGTATTTGTGTTCAATGGACACCAAAAAGCCCTGCATTATGGAACCCTATGACTACCAGATTGAGGAAGGCTATTCCGAACTCATGACCAGCCTGGTACTGCCCATCCTGAAGGGTGGCGAGTTTGCCGGCGTAGTGGGCGTTGATATCAATCTTTCCACTTTGCAGAAAACCATCGAGAAGGTCAGTCAGGAGCTCTATAGCGGTGAATCCCGCGTTACCTTGCTCAGCAATCAGGGGCTGATCGCCGCCTCCAGCCATTACAGTGAATTTCTCGGGCGGCCCTTGGCAGAGGCCCTGCCGGAAAGAGCGGAAAACTTTGCCACGCTGCATCGGGACGAGGGAACCTATGATGATGGTGAGACTCTTGCCGTTTCCTACCCTATCGGCATTACCCTGGCAAATACCGAATGGTCATTGTTGATCGAACTGCCTCGGGAAGCGGCACTGGCCGACGTTGCGGAAATTACCAGTCTGCTGTCAGCGGAAGTCAATGCCACGGCCTTGAAACAGGCCCTGGTCGGTGTGTTGGTATCGGTTATAGCAATTGGTCTTCTGGTTGTGCTTGTGCGCTCGATGACCAGACCGCTAAATGAAATTCGTGACCGAATGAAAAATCTTGCCAGCGCCGAGGGTGATCTTACTAGCGAGCTAAAAATCGATACCCATGCCGAGCTGATTGATCTGGCCCGAGGTTTTAATCAGTTCATGAGTCGGTTACGGAACATGATCAGTGATTTGAAAGGCGTCAACGCCAAGGTCGGTCAGCAGGCGATGGATGTGAATGCGATCGCCCGCGACACCAATGAGCAGACCGAAAGCCAGCATCGGGATATTGAAAGCGTTGTAACGGCGATGAACGAGATGTCAGCGGCTGCAGGCGAAGTCGCCGGCTTTGCTGGCGAAGCGGCCGAAAACGCACAGATGGCCCAGGACGGTATTCGCTTTACCAAGGATACGCTAGCCTTGGCTGTGAACGGCGTCAGTGCGCTGGCAAGCGACATGGACGAAGCAAGCACAGCGATAGGGCAGGTTGCAACCCGCAGCGAAGACATTAACCGGATTATCGAGGTTATCCGCGGTATCGCCGAGCAGACCAATCTGCTGGCGCTGAATGCGGCTATCGAGGCTGCACGGGCGGGTGAACAGGGCCGTGGTTTTGCGGTGGTTGCAGATGAGGTCAGAACGCTTGCTTCGCGCACCCGTGAGTCCACGGATGAGATCAGTCAGATGATCGATGGGCTTCAAAACGACGTAGGTGGCGCAGTGACGGTCATCAAAGGCGGTGTTGACCGGGCTACCAAGGCAGTCGAGGGAACTCGTGAGGCTGACCACTCACTGGCCTCGGTCGTAGAGCGTATTTCCTCCATTGTCGAACATGTAACGCATGTTGCGACAGCGGCAGAGCAGCAGAGCTCGGTGAGCGACGAAATAAACCGTAATCTGACCCGTATTAACGATGCCGCCAGCGATTTACGGGCGCTCGCTCAGAGGATCAATGCAAGTGGACAGACCCTGGATGAGCAGGTCAGAGCGCTGGATTCAGAATTGAGTCGGCTCAAAACCTGAGGCTTCAGCCCGTCAATTTTATTTTCCAGTCACCATTGAGTCATAATGCAATTGTATAAGCGGCCCAAAAATGCCGTCTATTTTCCGGATCAGGAGTTGAACAATGGAACAAGTGACGATTTTTGGCCGTACGTCCTGCGGTTTTTGCGCCCTTGCAAAACAGCTTTGCGAGACCAACAAGTTAGACTACCGCTATGTCGACATTGAGGCAGAAGGAATCAGTAAGCACGACCTGTCCCAGACCACCGGTAAGCCGGTGCATACGGTCCCCCAGATTTTTGTGGGTCAGCAACATATTGGTGGGTTTGATCACTTCTCCGACTTCCTCGAAAGGGCTGGCGCAACGTCCAACTGATCAGCCACTCATAAAAAAGGCGCCATCAGAGTTAATCTGTGGCGCCTTTTTCGTTCTGCAGGCCCGTCAGATCTGGAAGTCGGCCTTCAGTTTCTTTTCGACCAGCTGGTTTTTCAGCTTGGCTACCCGCGGAAGGCCATTGTCGAACGGCGGAAAGTTCTCACCGTAGATCAGCGGCTCCAGGTAATCCCGGCAATCCTGTGTGATGCCATAGCCATCGTCCGTAATGTAGTGGATGGGCATTTTCTTTTCCTGGTTGGCAACTTCACTCAACGGAGCTTCACCAATGTGCCAGCGATACGGGCGCGACTGCTCGCGAACGATGGTGGGCATCAGCGCCTGTTTTCCGGCCAGGGCCATTTCGACAGCTGCCCTGCCGACGGCATAAGCCTGCTCAACATCCGTTGCTGAGGCAATGTGGCGGGCGCTGCGCTGAAGGTAATCGGCCACCGCCCAGTGGTATTTGAAACCCAGGGCCTGCCGTACCATGTTGGCCAGCGCCGGTGCGACGCCACCGAGCTGAGTATGGCCGAAGGCATCTTTTGCCCCGGCGTCGGCCAGGAAACGACCGTCTTCGAATTGCGCTCCCTCGGAGGCAACCACAACACAATAGCCGTATTCCTTCACGCAGAATTCCACCCTCTCAAGAAACCGACTGCGTTCGAATGGCACTTCCGGGAACAGTATGATGTGGGGTGGCTCACCTTCGCCTGCGCCGGCGAGGCCGCCGGACGCAGCAATCCATCCGGCATGCCGGCCCATGACTTCCAGGATGAACACCTTGGTTGAGGTATCGCACATGGAGCGGATGTCAAGGCTGGCTTCCAGGGTGGATGTGGCGATGTATTTCGCCACCGAACCGAAGCCCGGGCAGCAATCCGTGAAGGGCAGGTCATTGTCGACGGTTTTCGGAACACCGATACAGGTCATGGGGTAGCCCATTTTTTCCGCAAGCTGGGAGACCTTGAACGCAGTATCCTGAGAGTCGCCGCCGCCATTGTAGAAAAAGTAGCCGATATCGTGGGCACGGAATACTTCAATCAGGCGCTCGTATTCGCGGCGGTTTTCCGAGAAGTTTTTCAGCTTGTGGCGACAGGAGCCGAAGGCCCCGCCCGGTGTGTGAATCAGGGCCTGAATGTCCTCGTCGTTTTCAAGGCTGGTATCTATCAGTTCTTCCTTGAGTGCACCGATGATGCCGTTTCGTCCAGCGTAGACCTTGCCTATTTGTTCAGGATGCTTGCGCGCGGTCTGGATAACGCCACAGGCGCTGGCGTTAATAACGGCGGTGACGCCGCCTGACTGGGCGTAGAATGCGTTTCGAATGGCCATTTCGGGGAGAAGCTCCTGCAGTTTCATCAGATGCCGCAGATGATACGTCAATCGTCGTTTTTTTTCATGAGCCAAACGTTATAACTCAGCGCTTGACGGCCCGAAGACTATGCGGGAGGCTTTGCAGGTTTCCATCGACCGGTCAAGCGCAAGAGGCTATCAGCACAATGCATATTCACATCCTGGGAATCTGTGGCACCTTCATGGGCAGCCTGGCTGTTATGGCGCGGGAGCTGGGGCATCAGGTGACCGGGTCTGATCAGGGCGTTTATCCGCCCATGAGCACCCAGCTTGAAGCCCAGGGTATTGGGCTGATGGGAGGCTACAGCGCTGATCATCTCAAGCCCACCCCGGATCTGGTTCTGATCGGTAATGCCATGTCCCGTGGCAACCCCGAAGTAGAGGCCGTGCTTAATCGCAATATTGATTACATGTCCGGTCCGGAGTGGCTGTCCCGGGAAGTGCTGCGCCATCGGTGGGTGATGGCGGTTGCGGGCACCCACGGCAAAACCACCACGACGGCCATGTTGTTGTGGATTCTGGAGCAGGCGGGTTTCGATGCCGGCTATCTGGTGGGTGGTGTGCCCAATGATTTCCCGGTTTCCGCACGGCTGGGCAGCAGCGATTTCTTCGTGATTGAGGCGGACGAGTACGACAGCGCGTTTTTCGATAAGCGCTCCAAGTTTGTCCACTACCGGCCCCACACGCTTATCCTGAACAATCTGGAGTTCGATCACGCGGATATTTTCGACAATGTCGAGGCCATTGAGCGCCAGTTTCACCACCTGGTGCGAACGGTACCTTCAAACGGGCTGATTGTGCGGCCAGCGTTGGATCAGCACCTGGACAAGGCGCTGGAACTGGGCTGCTGGACCAACATCCAGGAAACATCTGTGGGCAGTGAAGTACCCTATATGAGCGACTGGCGGGCAGAGCTGCTCAAAGAGGATGGCAGCCATTTCATGGTGGTTCACCGTGAGCAGCCGGTGGCTGCGGTCAAGTGGTCCCAGACCGGGCTGCACAGCGTAAGAAACGGACTGGCCGCGATTGCCGCCGCTCGTCACGTTGGGGTGACGCCGGATCACGCAGTTGCCGCTCTGAGCCGGTTTTCCGGGGTCAAACGCCGGATGGAGTTACTGGCCGATGTGGGCGGAATCCAGGTGTATGACGATTTTGCCCATCATCCGACTGCCATAGCGTCCACCCTGGAAGGGCTTCGCAACAAAGTGGGTGCTGAGTCGATCCTGGCTCTTATAGAGCCGCGTTCCAACACCATGCAGCAGGGTGTTCACCAGCAAACGCTATTGCCCAGCGCTGCCGCTGCCGACCGGGTGGTGTGGGCCAACCTTAACCAATTGGACTGGCTGCCGGATCTGATCGCTTCCAGTGATGATCCGGATCCGCAGCGCCATAGTGTGGAGTCCAGTCTGGAGGCACTGGTTGAGCGAGTTGCGGGTCAGGCAGTGGCACCCTGTCATATCGTCATCATGAGCAATGGAGGTTTTGGTGGAATTCACCAGAAGCTGATTGCTGAACTGGAACGTAGATCTGGTTGAACCTGCCTGAAATGGACCACAAAATATGACCGATGCTTCCAACCAAAAACGTGTAATCAACCTGGCCTTCACCGGTGCATCCGGTGCCCAGTATGGTTTGCGACTGTTACAGTGCCTGGTGGCCGCCGGGTGCGAGGTACACGTGATGATCAGCAAGGCGGCGCAGATCGTGATCGCGACGGAAACCGATCTGAAACTACCCGGCAATACCGCGGCCATGCAGGAAGCCTTGTCAGCCTATGCGACCGCTGAGACCGGGCAAGTGATTGTTTTCGGTCGGGAAGACTGGTTCTCGCCACCGGCCTCCGGTTCCGGAGCGAAAGCGCCACTGATCGTTTGTCCGTGCAGCACCGGGACTCTCTCGGCACTGGCCACCGGTG
>Ga0306868_1001699_pt1 | contig 11268 bp, 8 predicted proteins | sample AntRauTorckE6832_FD_190411 | JGI IMG/M metagenome (GOLD analysis project Ga0306868, IMG submission 190411) | Saline lake microbial communities from Rauer Islands, Antarctica - Metagenome Torckler E6 #832 (v2) (version 2) | ecosystem: Environmental > Aquatic > Non-marine Saline and Alkaline >... | reverse complement strand
CCGATCAGCCTGTCTGTTATAGTTGGTCCGATCACAACTCTGTAGGAGACTATGATTGACAGTATGGTAAAGAAGATAGCAAGTCCAATAATCATCTAAAAATCACCCCTACCCAGCGCTCAAAACGAGCAATTATTTTCTTTTTTAATTCGGCCTCTTCCACTGTTTCTACATCGATCCAGTGAATATAGTAGGCTTTTTCGCTTCTATCATAATCGAGTGTTAATGTTCCTGGTGTTAGTGTAATCAGATTAGCCAGCAGGCTCAAACCGGTAATATCTGTTAGTTCAGTCTTTACTTTGACGATTCCAGGATTAAAGGAAGGATTTTTTTCAAAAACATGTTTAGAAACCTTTAAGGCAGCAGTTATTGCTTCATAAAAAAATACTGGTATAAATAATAATAAAAGTGCAAGCTTACGCAGATAGTGATACCAGGGAAGTTTGCGGTGAACTTCCCTGAATAGCATATCACTAAAAAATAAAGTTACCAGAAGTGAAGCTGCACTGCCTATTATTAAAACATCTACTGTTATTCTCCCCGCAAAGATAAACCAGACAATTAACAAAAAGATAAAGGCAGAAAATTTCTGCAGCATTTAAGTACCTCCAGTCATTATTTTAATGCACTCTGATATATATTTAAGACATCTTCAGTCTCTAATTTAACAAAATTACCGATTGGGCCATTTTCTGTAGCTTTTTCTGCCATTTCCTGCAGACGATCAGCTGGAATATCAAGTTCTGCTAAAGTAACCGGCATGCCGATAGAGCTAAAGAATTCCTTTGTCTTTTTAATTCCCTGACGAGCAGTCCATTCTAGATCTTTAAAATCAGGATCCACATCCCAGACCCGTACCGCAAATTGGGCAAAACGCTCTAAATCATGCTGATAGACATAATTCATCCAGGCCGGGAATACTACAGCCAGACCTGCACCGTGAGCGACATCATAAATACCACTCAATTCATGTTCCATTCCATGAGAAGACCAGTCTTCTTCTCGACCAGTACCCAATAAATCGTTATGAGCAATAGTTCCAGCCCACATAATTTCGGCTCTAGCTGCATAATTCTCATTGTTTTTAAGAACCAGTGGTACATTTTTAATAATTGTTTTTAAAGTTGATTCGGATAATCTATCTGTAAATTCTACATTTTCAGTATTGGTAAAATACCTCTCCATAATATGAGCCATAATATCCACTGCTCCACAGGCTGTCTGATAATCAGGAAGAGTAAATGTAATCTCAGGATTCATAATTGCAAACTTTGGCCTCAGTAATTCAGAACCAATATCTCTTTTATACATTCCATCCATTTTGGTAACTACTGCCCCATTACTTGATTCACTACCAGCAGCAGGAATGGTTAAAACAACACCAAGCGGCAGCGCCTCAGTAATTTCTGCTTCACGAGTAAAGAAATCCCAGACATCTCCCTCATAGAAATAACCAACAGCAATCGCCTTAGCCGAGTCAATAACACTACCCCCACCAACCGCTAAAATAAAATCAACATTTTCTTCCTTAGCCAGTTTTATTCCTTGATTAACTAATGATAGTTTTGGGTTGGGTTCTACTCCACCCAGTTCAACATATTCTACACCGGCTTTTTCTAATGATTCTACTACTTTATCATAAGTTCCATATTTTTTGATACTACCTCCACCATAGTGAAGCAGCACTTTATCTCCATGTTCTACGGTGTATTCTCCTACCTCTTTTTCGGTGTCTTTACCAAAAACAATCTTGGTTGTATTCTGAAAAGTAAAGTTCTGCATAATAATTAAGCCTCCTATTTATTTTCATCCTAATTGAGTCAAGTAATTGCTTAAAGTGAAAATTTTAAGCAAAATCTATTAATTTAGTAGTTGCTATCGCTTTAATTATATCATAAACTTTTTGCATAATTCCATTGATTATAGAAATTAATTTTAATCTTTTTCGTCAGGCTCAGGGGATTCATCTTTTTCTGAAACTGATTCTTCATCTTCTTCCAGCAGCCCCTCCCCGATTTCACCTAAACTTTCTCCAAACTTCTGAACTCTATCGTAAAAATTAGCCAGCAGCTCTGGCCTATCAGTAACATAGCCATCAGCACTAAACCAGGAAAATATTTTTAGCTGCCAGGAGCGGTTGATTACATAGGGGAAAACAAATAAGCCTCTTTTGTGAGCAGCCCCAATATACCAGGGGAAGCTGACATGTCCCTTTGGGCCTATCCCATCAGCAACTTCTTCAGTGATATCCAGCCAGCCCTGCCAGCGCTTTGGCGAAACAAAATTTCTCTTAGTCAGCAGAATCCGCGGTGAATCCGGGCGAAATTCCGAAAGCCTTTTTAAAGCAGCCGGAGAAAATGAAAGAAATAAGATATAAGGAGGTAGATCTTCCTGTTCCCTAATCTCTTTTTCTGCCAGCTGATCTACAATTTCTTTTTCTATTCCCTCATATAAATAAGGACTTTTAAGTTCCAGAGCCAGCCCAACTCCTGTATTAACAGGATCAACAAAATCTAAAACTTCTTCTAAAGTCATGATTGTTAGCTCGCTGAAGGAATCACTGGCCCGCTCAGAATATCTAAGATTAAACCAGGCTCCATAATTTAAGTTTTTAAGTTCCTCTAAAGTAAAATTATGCAGCTCATAATTGTCTTTATCAGGAAATACATGTTTAGCATTAGTTAAACGAAGAAGATTGGTGTCGTGAAAAATTACAAGTTTTCCATCTTTAGTCCGCTGAACATCAAGTTCGATATAGTCAATACCACTTTCCAGCGCAGCTTTAACTGCAGGGAGAGTAGACTCCGGTGCATCAAAAGATGCTCCCCGGTGTGCTACCAGTACCGGATAGTCAAAATTATATTCTTCAATAATTTTCTTACCCAATTTAGAAGGTCGAATTAAATAATAAAACTCAAAATACACTAAGGCAAATATCAAAATAACAGCTGAAATAATTATAAAATACTTAATTATTCCACCTCCTTAAAAATTTTTCCCTGATTAATCATAAATATACTGCGCATATAATCTATTATCTCTCCCAGCTCTTTTATTTTCTGTTCAGAAATTATAACTTCTTTTTCCTGATTTTTTAAGTGTCCGACTTTAATTAACTTATCAAGTTCTTTAATAAAGAGCTGTCCCTCTTTGAGTATATGAGGAGTTTCATGTAAAAACAAAATTGGCTCCTTATTATCTAAAAATAATGAGCTGCCAACAAACTGTTCCGGTAATTCATTAAAACCTAAGAGATTAAGAATAGTAGGTGTAATATCAGTAGTAGTTCCTTCTCTATCCATTACTTTATTTTCAACTTCTGGATGTTTAATAAATAATGGTATATTATATGGAGTTTTGACATTACGCCAGAGTGTAAACTCTCTGCCTGACTGATATTCCATTGTTTTTATTTCTGACTCATGGTCTCCATAAATTATCAGCAGTGTGTTATCCATTATTCCAGCAGCTTCAAGTTTAGAAATGAAATTTTCGATTGAACTATCCAAAAAGTTAATTGATTTAAAATAGTTTTGCACAAGACTATTATTAACTTCTGCAAAATCTTCTACTGCTGCTTCTGGATAAAAATTAAAGGGGGTATGACTGGTTAAAGAAATCAGATAGGCAAAAAATGGCTGATCTTTTTGAGCTGCTCTCTTTATTATTTCTGCTGAAGAATTAAAGAAATCATAATCATTTACCCCGAGACCCTTGCCTTCGGGTACTGGATATATTTTCTCGCTAAAATAACGCTCACTGTAAAAACGTTCAAAACCTAAATCTGGATAAGCTTCAGCCCGATTAAAAAAATTGCGATCATTATTATGAAAGGCAAGAGCCTGATATCCCTTTTCCTTTAATAATAATGGTAAAGACTGAAAACTGCTTAAATCAATATCTCTAAAAACATAACTTCTATTTACAGGATAAAGTGAAGTTAAGGTTGATAAATCAGCATCAAAACTTCCATTGACCTTTTGAGCGTAAAAATTTTCGAAATAAAGGCTTTCTGCCTTCAAGTCGTTTAAAAAAGGTGTGACTTCCTTACCCTGCTGCTTATAATCTATTATTTTAGCATCAAGTGATTCAACCTGAATTAAAATTACATTTGTCTTATCCGACAGAGTCTGAATTCCACTCAGCTGTTTCTGCTTTTTATAATAGGGAATATTCTTTAGTTCAGGACGAGGTTTTTCCTCTTTCCGGGTTGCAAAACTGTAAGCTTCCATTGTATATAAGGGTAAGATACCATAAACAGAAGCAAGATATGAACTCCCTGACTGATAAAGCTCTGCCGGCCCTTCCCCTCCCATAATATAGCTCCCTACCACAACCTGAATCAATAAAAGCAAAATTATCAAAGCAACGGCAGTTGTGTTTTTTAGAGGAAGATATTTTAAAGTTAAATTCCATAATCCCCAGTCAGAAATAGACTCCAGATCAGACAGAGAATTAAAGCCGCCAGTCCCCAGTAAAATAAGATCTGCAACGAAAATTAGATCCCAGAATTTAAAAATCTGGATAAATATCACTTCATACATTGAAAAAGTACCTATTCCTCCACCCGAGGAAATATCACTGATACTTAAAAAATTACCAAAGTGGCGATTATACCAGTAATTAGCGAAGAAAAAAACAGTAAAAATTATCAGCATGAAAAACAACCTCTGTCTTATCTTTCTAGAAATAAACAGAGGTTCTACAAATTTTAAGTAAAAAATAACAAAAAATAAGTTTCTAATAATTAACGCTGTCAGCGATGGAGCATAAAAAATCTGCAGCATTAGATAATTATATTTTATAATAAAACTTAGAAAAAGAATCAGTGATAAATATCGCAGACGTTTTTCCAGTTCAAAGTTACTTAACAATTAAAGTCCTCCTGAATGTTAATAAAATGTTAAATTGTTTTCGTTTTAATCATATCATATTTTGGTACCAGGTACAAAAGGGCGCTTTTGTACCTGGTTAAAGTGAAATATATAACAAAATTACAAACTGCAGGATTGCTCTTGGAAAATCATTTTGTATCCAAAAACTTCCATCTGACTTTTGTTTTAGTTTCATTAGATTTAATTAAAGCATATTCTGTTGCTAAAGAACCAAATATTTCTGTGAAGAAAGAAGTAAATAATATTATATTTAAAATTAACATAGAAATATTAGAAACATCTCCTGCTAGATGGATAAAGTCCTTTTGGATTATAAATGCCAGATCTATTGTGATTCCTATTTGAGGTATTAAACCAAAACCAATATAATCTTCAACATGCTTTGGGGCAGATGACAATTTAGCGCCAAAATGAGCGCCTCCTACTTTACCAAGAGCCCTCATAAATGTATAAGCAAAAGCTATAATCAAAAAACTTTTATTAAATAAATTACTAATATTAATTTTAGTTCCTGCTAAAATAAAAAATGTTGCAAAGAGGGGAACGGTTAAAATATCTATCTTTTCAGAAACATTTAATCTTCTTTTGGGTACATTTCTATAAATAAATCCAACAGTTAAGTTTGCGAATAAAGGTGAAATATCTAAAAATACTGCAGCTGCAGTTGTGCCAATTATTGTAGCTAAAATTAATAATATTTTTCTGTTTTCCGAATCACAATTAACCATGAAATGTTGAGAAATATAACCCAGGATTAGCCCAAGTAATATTGCTGCTAATACTCTAACAAGCGGTACTATAAAAATATTAATTATTGTTAATTCTAGTTCTGGAGAAGCTAAAATATATGATAACGGCTCCATAAAAGAAAAGATTAATAATGCTAAAAATTCATCTAAAGCAAGTACGACCATTAAAGTTGCAGAAAATTCCCCTGGAATACCATATTCTTTTAAAACCATAACAGTTGCCGCTGGAGCTGTAGCAGTTGCAATCGTTCCAAATAATATTGCCACAAAAAGATCTTTACCCAGTAAAATCATTATTCCTGATACTAATACAAAAGCCCCTATTGATTCAAATATTACAATTAAAGTTAACTCTAACTCTAATTGTTTTAATATTTTTATGTAAAGAGATGTTCCAATTCCAAATGAAATAAATGAAACTGCTAAAACCGTGATGAAATTTAAAGTATTTAACAAATAATTATACCAGGCCAAAAATTCCTTAGGTAAAAAAGATAAATTTCCAACCACACTCTGACTAAAAATTGTACCCAGTAGAATATATCCAACTACACTCGGGATTCTAAATTTATCTGTGATTGTTTTAATTATAAAAGCTAATATAAATAAAAGACCAAATAAATAAATTAATTTATGGCTTTTATGATTGAGTAACATCCAATATTGTAAGTTATTTAAATGTTCAAGAATATAATAGTTTTGAATGAGAATCATCTCCTTTTATCTAATACTTTACAGCTCTGTTATTTTAACTAATTTGGGGATGATTAATCTAAAAAAATAATATACCGGACAGTAAAAGCAAAAATATAAAAAAATTATAGGAATAGCTGAAAAAAGAACCGGGCGATTGGAATAAATCTCCAGGCGCCCGGTACAATTACTTACTGTCTCACTATTACTGAAACTCCATCTGGAATTGCTGTTATAGAAGGGTTTTTCTTTTCAAGCATACTTTCTGCTTTTTTGACTGCAGCATCTATATCTTCAGCCCAGTCCATTCCCATATCTTCTACAATTTTTCGCTTTTTGGAATCAGTGATCATAATCACTTTAAACTTGATCATGATTCTTGCTAAAATCTGTGTTTCCCACTGATCAGGAACTGTTTCTTTGCGGCCTCGGGCCAGAATATCATCCATTATCTGCTGTACATTATCTGTATCTCTAAAGGTTTGATAAAATTCTTCGCCTCCATGACCATCAGAACATTCTGCAGCAATAATGATTACTCCCCCCTCTTTGCAGGTAGCCTCAGCTGCTGTCATTCCTTTAACTGACTGATAAATATTCTGATCAAGAGGATAACCGCCATTGCTGGTAATTGCAATATCTGCTGGCTCTGCGTCGACTCCAGCCAAAGAATCAACAAACTCTGTTCCTTTTAAGTGAGCTTTTTCTCTGTGGCCGGCAAAGGCATTAATTACTTTCTTTTCAGCATCAATCACAACATTTAAAATATAGCTAAGTCCGGCTGCCTTTGCTGCATAAAGCATATCTTCATGCATCGGATTATTTTCTAAATTACCTGTTCTAGCATTGGGGCTGTCAATAAATTCTGCGCAGTGGTTAGCCAGAACTGTAGTCTTACTGGCCACTCCTGGCAGCACACTTTTACGTCCTCCCGAGAAGCCTGCAAAAAAGTGAGGCTCAATAAAACCTTCTGCTATTAAAAGATCAGCTTCTACTGCTGTTTTGTTTAAGAGCATATCTCCACCTGAGGGCAGCTTACCCAGATTAACCATCTGTGATTCATCCCTGCTGTCATGCATTTCGATATTAACACTGTCAACAATTTCTTTGCCATATTTATCTCTTAATTCTTCATCAGTTGAAGCCCGATGAAAACCGGTTGCTACTAAAATTGTTACTTCAGCCTCCGGAGCGGTTTTTCTAATTTCTTTTAAAAGTATAGGCATTGTGATATGGCTGGGCACAGGCCGGGTGTGGTCACTGGAGATAATTACAATCTCTTTTTGGCCGCGGGCCAGTTCAGATAAATGCTTACTCTCAATTGGCTTGGCCATTGCCTCTTTAACCAGTTCAGATTCAGATTTTTCGGATTTAAATTTATGGGCCTTTGATAATAGTACTCCATTGAGCCGCTCCTCTTCTACTTCAAGCTCTAACTCCTCTCTTCCGAAAGGAAATTTAATCTGCTTCATCTTTAAGTTCACTTCCTTAATTAAAATTTATTAAAGGTACCGGGTACTTAGAAAATAATTCCATATTGTATCCCAGATACCAGGCCAGGTACCTTTTATCAATATTTTAAGTTTAAAAATCAAATTCTAATTTTAGCAAAATAACAGTAAATCGACTGACTTATTCCTTTTTTATAGCTAAAACTTGATGATTATGAACAGCAAATTAGACCAGAGAACATTATGTTCTCTGGTTACCGCAGAACAAGGAGGTTCTGATCGGGAAGGGAGGCTGATTTGCTGTAAAATAAGAGTCTTAGTTTTTCTTGAAAAGAATTTGGAAAGAGATTTACTGTTTTTTGCTAAAATTTTATTTAGAGTTAAGCTCTAAAATTACTCCATATCAAAGATTTTACCGGGATTCATAATATTATTTGGATCAAAAGCCTTTTTAACACCGCGCATTAAATTAAGCTCAGCCGGGCTCATCATCATTTCCATATATTTTTTACGCTTGGAGCCGATACCGTGCTCACCACTTAAAGTACCACCTAGTTCTTTAGTTGCCTGATATAAATCAACCAGAGCCTTATCTTCAATCTCAAACCACTCTTCCATTGAGTGTTCAGGGTTTTTAACTAAGGTAGCATGTAAGTTACCATCACCTGCATGTCCATAACAGGGAACCTTGATATCATATTTGGCAGAGATATCATCAAGATAAGGCATCAGTTTCGGGATATTAGCGGTTGGAACCACAATATCTTCCAGACTCTGATGAGGACTTATAACTATAAAGGCCTCAGCAATATTTCGGCGCACACTCCAGATCCGCTCACGGGTTGTATGGTTATCTGCAACATAAACCTCAATTGCACCATTTTCCAGGCAGAGTTCACCAATTGTCTCACTGTCAGCATTAACCACATCTTCTTTAATACCATCAACCTCTATTAAAAGCATAGCACCTGCGTCCTGATAGGGTAAATGTTCATTTAAATAGTCACAGGAAGTTTTAACAGAAAGTTTATCCATAAATTCAATACTGGTTGGAATAATTCCACCTTCTGTCATAATCTTAGGTACTGTAGAAATAGCTGTTGCTTCATCTTTAAAAAGAGCTAATAGTCCGACTCTCTGAGTTGGTTTAGGCATTAGCTTGATAGTAGCTTTAGTTACAATACCTAAGGTACCCTCTGAGCCAACAATCAGCTGTTTTAAGTCATAACCGGTTACATCTTTAACCCGCTTACCACCAAGCTGAACAATTTCTCCGGTTGGAGTCACAAGCTCCAGACCCATTATATAGCGGCCAGTAACACCATATTTAACTGCCTTACCGCCACCAGCATTTTCGGCAATATTACCACCGAGATAACAGGTTTCCACACTCATTGGATAACCGGCAAAAAAGAGGCCGCTGTCTTCGAGCATTTCATTTACACTGTTCATGATTACACCAGGTTCTAAGACCATCATCAGATTATCATAATCTATTTCTATAACTTCGTCCATATTTTCTACTGATACTACAATTCCACCATATTCTGGAATAGCTCCCCCGGAAAGTCCACTGCGGGCACCAGATGGTGTTACCGGAATCAGTTCTCTATTAGCAAGCTTCATCACTGCTGCAATTTCTTCAGCTGTATTTGGTTTTAAAACAACCTCAGGCATATGAGCATACTGCTCTACCGGTGTTTCATCATGTGAATAAGCTTCAATTTTTTCTTCATCAGTTAGTACATTTTTCTCACCAACAATTTCTCTTAGTTCTACTAAAATTTCCTCAGTTACAGGATTATATTTCATTATTTTACCTCCTCAGCCAGCTGCTTGTTCAGTTCAGGTACAATTTCAAATAAGTCGCCTACAATACCGAAGTCTGAAACCATAAAGATATCTGCATCAGGATCTTCGTTAATTGCAATAATATTTTCCGAAGTCTTCATCCCAGCCAGATGCTGAATGGCTCCAGAAACACCAACTGCAAAGTAGAGTTTAGGGGTAACTGTTTTACCACTTAAACCTATCTGATAGGGATAGCTGATCCAGTCACGATCAACTGCATCACGGGAAGCACCAACTGCTCCATCAAAGAAAGCGGCAAGCTCTCTAATCATAGCAAAGTTTTCACCTTTTTTCATTCCCTTACCTCCAGCTGCAACAACATCTGCATCCTGGATATTAACTGCATCTCCTTCATTTTTACGGAAACCGAGCTTTTTAACTCGACCGTCTAGAAGTGAGCTGTCAAGTTTAAGATGTACTATCTCACCGGTGCGGCTTTCGTCTTTTTGTGCAGGTTTGGTTGAATGTGGTCTTACTGTTGCCATCTGAGGTCTGTGGTTAGGTGATTTAATTGTAGCTAAAATATTACCACCGATAGCCGGTCTGGTCTGCAGTAAGTTTCCTGTATCTTCTTCAATATCTAACTCAGTACAGTCAGCTGTTAAACCAGCATTTGTTTTAATTGCTATATAGGGCATAACTGTTCTACCCATTGAAGTTGCAGCTGCCAGAATAATCTCCGGCTTATATTCTTCTATTAAATCTTCTATAACATTACTGTAATTTTCAGCAATAAAATCTTTTAAAGCAGGAGCATTCATTAAAAGTACCTTATCGGCTCCACTTTTAATTAATTCTTCAGCCTGCTCATCTGTGATTCCGTCCCCAATTATTAAAGAAACCAGTTCTTCGTCCAATTTATCTGCTAATTTGCGTCCTCTGCTTAATAACTCAAAAGACACTTCTTTGATTTCGCCGTCTCTTGCTTCTCCCAGAGTCCATACACCATTATATTCCATTTATATAACCTCCTATACCAGTTCTTTTGATTTTAAGTAGTCAATTAATTTGGATACTGCCTCTTCTACATTACCATCTTCTCTGACATCGATAATTGTTCCACCTCTGGTAACCTTAGGATGATCAATGTTAACCACTCTGGTCGGTGAACCCTGTAATCCGAGAAAGTCTTCATCCAGATCAAGGTTTTCTAAATTCCACTGAGGAATTTCAGCTTTGCGTGAGCGCTGCTTCCCCCTTAAAGTAGGCAGGCGCGGGAATGAAATTTCCTTAACCACTGTCAGTAAGGCCGGAAGCGGCAGTTCAAGTTTTTCATACCCTTCTTCTACCATTCTTTCAACTATAATTGAATTCTGTTCAGTGCTGGTGTAATCAACTTCTTCGTCTATTAAATTAACATCAACTACCTTTGAGGTATAGGTCGAAAGTGTAAGATCAAGCCAGGATGCAATACCAGGACCAACCTGTCCTGTATCTCCATCTGTTGCTCTTTCCCCTGCTAAAATTAAATCGACATCTTCAATTTCCTTGATAGCTTGCGATAAGGCGTAAGAGGTGGCCCAGGTATCTGAACCGGCAAATTCTCTACCTGAAAGTAAAATACCATCATCACAGCCCATAGCAATCGCTTCCTTTAAAGCTTTGTCAGCAGTTGGAGGGCCCATTGTG
>Ga0306868_1001697_pt1 | contig 11273 bp, 8 predicted proteins | sample AntRauTorckE6832_FD_190411 | JGI IMG/M metagenome (GOLD analysis project Ga0306868, IMG submission 190411) | Saline lake microbial communities from Rauer Islands, Antarctica - Metagenome Torckler E6 #832 (v2) (version 2) | ecosystem: Environmental > Aquatic > Non-marine Saline and Alkaline >... | reverse complement strand
TAATTAATTGGCTTGATGAGTACAGCAAAGAATATAATATACCGCGTGATGAAATAGAAATTTATAACTTTGAAGGTCTTGACAAAATTCTTCCCAATCTCAGTGATGAATTTGTCGAAAAAGCAATGAATTATATGAGAAAGAAGGGAGTAAATGTTGAAACTGGTGAGTTTGTTGATAGAATTGAAGAAAACAAACTGGTTTTAAATGATGGTGTTGAAGTCAATGCTCGGACCATTATCTGGACCTGTGGTGTTCAGGCAGCTGACTTTGCTGCAAATTCTGGTCTGGCTACTGACCGGGCAAATAGAATAAAAGTAAATAAATATCTGCAGACAAAAGATTATGCCAATGTATATGCTATTGGTGATAATGCAGCAGCTCCCTGGAAGGATGATCAGATCTTACCTGCATTAGTCGAATCTGCTCAGCAGACAGGTGAGTGTGCAGCTGAAAATGTTGTAGCTGAAATTAAAGGTGGTTCAAAAGAAGAACTTGAACCAAACTTACATGGAGTAATGGTTTCAGTTGGAAGCAGCTATGCAGTAGCTGAAGTTATGGGCTTATCTTTATCTGGAATTCCAGCTATGTTTATGAAACACTCGGTTAATATGTTGTATCGTTTTGAAATTGGTGGACTAAAAGAAACCTACAGCATGATTACTGACTATATGAAAGAACAGGCTGCTCAAAAAGGTTTATTGCCAAGTCTATTTGGTTTTGTCAGTCAGACATCAAGATCACTCTGGCTGGTTCTTTTACGGGTTTTTGTTGGAATCATGTGGTTCTATGAAGGTTATTATAAGATAAATGGTGGCTGGCTGATAAATGGTGATAAACTAGTTTCCGGAGCCTCAGCTTCACCGATTGGTGATTTTGCTGTTGGTTGGTATGTCTGGTTAAATGAGGCTATCGTCTTTCAGTTCCCACTTTTCTTCCAAATTGTAGTAACTTTAAGTATGATAGGAATCGGTCTTTCCTTAATCTTTGGTTTATTTGCCTCACTTGGTGCCTTAGGTTCAGCCGCATTTTCAGTCAACTTTTTACTGGCAGGTCAGTATGCACACTGGTCCAGTGACTGGCCCGGACACTTTAGTCCCTTATTCTGGTTCTTCTTTGCTTCTATTGCACTGATTGGTTCTGGACGTTCCTTCGGCTTAGATTATTATGTACTGCCCTGGCTAAAAAGTAAGATCTGGAGCAGACCAAAAAATAAAGATCAGGATCTGCAAAAAGTAGTTAAAAAATAGATTACAAAGTAAATAAATCTTAGTTAAAAAATTAAATAGAATAAACAAAGCAGGAGGTAAATAAACCCTCCTGCTTTTTATAATTTAAATCTTTTTTAATTCTATTTTCATTTTTCGTCAGACAGTTTATTTTTAAAAATACTAAAAAAAATATTTTAAACTAACTAAAAAATAATCAACTCGATTTTTAGCTCCATAATATAATTTTTTCAGCTTAGCCTGATTATTCTGCAGTCTATTTGCATCCCGGGCAGCCGCAAAATATAACCGATCTGAATTATTTTTTCCTTTAGCAAAGCTAAAAGCATTATAAACATCTACAGCCTGAAAGCCGCTATTTTTGAGCAGTCTTAAAACAGTCTGGATTTTATATCCCCGCTCACTGTGAATTTCTTCAAAACAGGGAAGCTGATCATTATCCGGGCATATTTTTAATTTAACCTGCCACAAATTTTCTTTTGCTTTTACAATATCCTCCCAGAAACACTCATAACTATCTCCTTCAATTACAAAAGACTTTTCCTCAATTGAATTAATTCTACCGATTGAATTCATATCAAAAATAAATAAACCATCATTATTTAAAGAAGCAGCTGCACTTTCAAAACAGTTCTGAAGTTGATCTATGTCAGTCAGATAATTTAAGCTGTCAAAAAAAGATGTTATCAGATCAAATTTATTCTCAAAATAAAAATCTGTCATATCCTGAGACTTAAAGTCAATATTGATTTGATTCTGATCTTTCTGCAGTAGATAATCCATTTCTGTCTTTTGAACAGAAAATTTTTTTAAGTCCGGAGACTCCTTTAATTTAATTTCTAATTTTTCTGCAGCCCGGGCAAGCATTGCTGAGGATAAATCAAGAGCCGTAATCTTATTTACAGACTGCAGATTAATTAATTTTAAGGTCATATTAGAAGTTCCTGAGGCAAGTTCCAGCACTGACTCAGGTTGATGATTATAATATTTTAAAAGATCTTTTAAATATCGAAACCAGTATTTATAGGGAACATTTTTCATTACATCATCATAAATTTCAGCAAAATAGGTGGTATAGCTGTGCTCCATTTTTATTTCCTATCTTTTGCCAGCTGCATTAAAAAATCAAGATATTGATAGACCTCTTTACTTCCTTCTCCTGTCTGAGCAGAAAAGAAGGTAAAATTATCTTCTTCAATCAAATTCAATTCTTTATAGATTAATTTTTTCTGCTTCGCTTTTTTATTATTTGAAATTTTATCTACCTTAGTAGCAACAATTAAATAACTTAGGCCACTTGCCTGCAGCCAGTCGACCATCATTTTATCATCTTTGGTCGGCTTATGCCGTGAATCAATAATTTGTACTACTCCAATTAAATTTTCTCTATAATTTAAGTAGGTATCAATTAATTCTGCCCAGTCATCCTTTACTTTCTGAGGAACATTAGCAAAACCATAACCGGGTAGATCTACTAAGTAAAATTTATTCTCTACATTAAAATAATTTAAACACTGAGTTCTACCAGGAGTATTACTGGTTCTGGCTAATTTTTTTTGTCTGGTCAGCCTGTTGATCAGAGATGATTTACCGACATTAGAACGTCCACTAAAGGCCACCTCAGGCTGCTGCAGCCTGGGGCAGTCTTCATATTTATATACACTTTTATAGAATTCGGCATTAGTGATCTGCATGATTTTCATCCTCTATTAATAAAATATCCATTACCTCATCCATATGAGAAACAAATGTCACATTTAAGCCTCTAATAATTTCTTTTTCAATTTCTTTAAATTTATTTTCATTTTTCTTCGGTAAAATAAATTTTTCGATCCCTGCTCTGCGTCCTGCAAGAATTTTAGTTTTTAAACCACCGATCGGCAGTACCCTACCTCTTAAAGAAATTTCTCCAGTCATTGCATAATCTCCTCTTACTTTGCGGCCGGTTAAAGCAGAAGCTAAGGCTATTGCAATAGTGATTCCTGCTGAAGGTCCATCTTTGGGGACTGCTCCCTGGGGAACGTGAATATGAATATCATATTTTTCATAAAATCCATCAGTTAAATTTAATTCTTTCTGCTTGGAGCGGACATAACTTAAGGCTGCCTGAGCAGATTCTTTCATTACATCACCTAAAGAACCGGTTAAGGTCAGCTCTCCTTTTCCAGGAACTACTGCAACCTCAATATCTAAGATATCTCCACCGGCCTGATTGTAGGCCAGACCTGTAGCTACACCAATTCTATCTTCCAGGTTAGTTTCCTGGTGTTCATAATCAGGTAAACCAAGATGTTTTTCTACACTATTAACTGCAACTAGAGCTTTGTGATCTCTTCCTTCCACAAATTCCTTTGCTACTTTACGAGTAATAGCAGCCAGTTTTCGCTCTAAGTTTCTTACACCAGCTTCTCTGGTATATTCTCTAACCACCTTGAGAATGGCATTAGAAGAAATATTAATCTGATCTTTTTTTAAACCGTGGTCCTCATAAATCTTCGGCAGCAGATGACCTTCTGCAATTTTAAGTTTTTCATCTTCTGTATAACCTGGAATCTCAATTAATTCCATTCTATCTAGTAGTGGTGCGGGAATTGTGTGAGCAACATTAGCAGTTGTCACAAATAATACCTGTGAGAGATCAAAAGGTACTTCCAGATAATGGTCACCAAATTCCTTATTCTGCTCTGGATCTAAAACCTCGAGCAGAGCAGAAGCTGGATCGCCTCTAAAATCAGAACTCATCTTATCAACTTCATCCAGTAAAAATACCGGGTTTTTACTGCCGGCATCACGCATTGCATTAATAATTCTACCGGGACGAGATCCAATATAAGTCCGGCGGTGGCCTCTGATTTCTGCCTCATCTCTAACTCCCCCGAGAGAAAGGCGGACAAAATCTCTATCTAAGGCTCTAGCAATTGAGCGGCCGAGAGAAGTTTTACCAACTCCAGGTGCTCCTACCAGGCACAAAATAGGACTCTTTTTAGCTGGTGCCATCTTACGTACAGCCAGGAATTCTAAAATTCTTTCCTTCACATCTTTTAATCCATAATGATCTGCCTCTAAAATTTCTTCAGAATTTTTAATATCAATTTCTTCATCTTTTTCTTTATTCCAGGGAAGATCTAAAATACAGTCAAGATAGTTACGGATTACTGTAGCCTCTGGAGACATATTGGGAGTTCGATCCAATTTTTCTATTTCTTCTTCAACCTTTTCAGCTACTTTTTCCGGCAGCTCTGCCTCTTCTAGTTTTTCGAAATATTCATTTATCTCATCAGTAGTACTTTTATCTTCATCAAGCTCATCCTGAATAACCTTCATTTTCTCGCGCAGATAATATTCTTTCTGGTTTTTTTCTACCTTCTTTTTTACTCTTTTGTTAATATCAGACTCAATTTTTAAAACTTCAATTTCATCCTGCAGCAGACTCAGCATCTTTTCTAAACGCTGAATAATATCAGTTGCCTCTAATAATTCCTGCAGCTGCTGATATTTTAATTCAACCTGAGAAGAAATAACATCAGCTAGACGGCCGGGTTCTTCAATGTTACTGGCTGACATAATAGTTTCAGCCGGTAAGTTGCGGTTATATTTGATATATTCTTCAAATTCCTTGATAACTGTCCTCATCAGAGCTTTGACCTCAGTTGTAACCTCAACCTTTTCTTCAGGCCGGCTTTCTGCTTCCACCAAAAAATATTCCTCTGTGTCTAGATATTCAATAACTTCAGCTCTTTCTAAACCTTCTACTACAACTTTAATCATTCCGTTAGGAAGTTTAACCAACTGTTTTACTTCAGCTATTGTTCCAAAGCCATAAATATCATCTATTTCAGGTTCTTCTACTGACTCATCTTTCTGAGCTGCAATAACTATTTTCTTTTCTTCCATCATTGCTTCCTCCAGAGCAGATACAGATTTATCTCTGCCCACTAAAAGAGGAATTACCATATGTGGAAAAACAATTACACCACGCGAAGCCAGTAGAGGTATTTGCATTACTTCCTTAATTTCATTTTCTTCAGCCATTAAATTTCACCTCTATCTATTATATTTAAGTGAATAATTCACTTATAAATTATCCTATTTTTATATTTCGGGATAAATTAACTTTCCCCTCCAAAATTATTTAAAAAACGAAAGAGATAATACCACTCACTCTTTAGGAGTAATATTATCTCTAGATCTCATTCTTACAGCTTAATTTACATTAAACAGTATCTATTATTTAATCTTTTAGCTGTTAAGCGCTTTCTTCCTCTTCCAGACTATCATCTTCAATTTCCAGAATTGGATCAGCATTTTCTTCTATAACTTCCTTAGTTATTATACATTTTTTAATTTCAGGTCTTGATGGCAGCTCATACATAATATCTAAAACAGTATTTTCTACTACTGATCTTAAGCCGCGAGCACCTGTATTACGATCTAAGGCTTTAGCAGCAATTGCTATTAAAGCATCATCTGTAAATTCAAGCTCAATATCATCCATAGCAAAAAACTTTTCATACTGTTTTACTAAAGCATTACGAGGTTCTTTCATAATCCGAACCATATCTTCTTCCTCAAGCTGATCTAAGGTTACCTGAACCGGCATTCTACCAATAAATTCAGGAATTAAACCATAATGCAGTAAATCCTGAGGTTGAATATGCTTTAGAGTATCTCCAATATTTTCATTCTCTTCTTTAGTTTTGATATCAGCACCAAAACCCATAACCTTTTCGCTGATCCTGGAGTCTATCAATTTCTCCAGACCATCAAAAGCTCCACCAGCAATAAAGAGAATATTAGTTGTATCTATCTGAATAAATTCCTGATGAGGATGTTTACGTCCACCCTGTGGTGGTACACTGGCAACAGTACCCTCTATAATTTTAAGCAGAGCCTGCTGTACTCCCTCTCCAGAAACATCTCTTGTAATAGATGTATTCTCAGATTTGCGTGCAATTTTATCAATTTCATCAACATAGATAATACCTTTTTCTGCTTTTTCTACATCATAATCAGCAGCCTGAATTAACTTCAGTAGTATATTTTCTACATCTTCACCTACATAACCAGCCTCTGTTAAAGAAGTTGCGTCAGTTATTGCAATAGGTACATCAATAATCTTAGCCAGAGTTTGAGCCATCAGTGTTTTACCACAGCCTGTAGGTCCAACCATCATAATATTACTCTTCTGCAGTTCAACATCATCAACCATCATATTTGAGTTGACTCTTTTGTAATGGTTATAAACTGCTACAGAAAGTGATTTTTTCGCTCTTTCCTGACCAATTACATACTCATCTAAATATTTTTTAATTTCCTTAGGTTTAGGAACACTTTCAAATTCAAGTTCCAAATCCTCATCTAATTCTTCTTCTACAATTTCATTACAGAGTTCTATACATTCATCACAGATATAAACTCCTGGACCAGCAACTAATTTTTTTACCTGATCCTGATTCTTACCACAAAAGGAACATTTGAGTTCCCCATCTTCGTGATCGTGGTCACCAAATTTGAACATTTTATCACCTCTTGGGCTAAATTACTTTTCACTTAATTCATTACGGGTAATTACTTCATCAATTAATCCATAATCTACAGCTTCTTCTGCAGTCATGAAATAATCTTTCTCTACATCCTGACCAATTTTTTCTGCACTTTGACCTGTGTGTTTGCTGAGAATATTGTTTAATAGTTCTCTAATTCTCATTAACTCTTTAATATGGATTTCAGCATCAGTTGCTTTACCCTGAGCTCCACCGGCTGGCTGATGAATCATAACTCTTGCATAAGGAAGAGCATAGCGCTTTCCTTCTGCACCAGCAGCAAGTAAGAGGGCACCAGCACTTGCGGCCTGACCCATACCAATTGTTACAACATCAGGCTTAATGTACTGCATTGTGTCATACATTGCCAGAGCAGCAGTTACTGAGCCACCCGGACTGTTTATATATAAATAAATATCTTTATCTGGGTTATCTGCTTCTAAAAAGAGCAGCTGAGCAATAACAGTGTTTGCAACATCATCTGTTACTGGTGAACCTAAAAATACAATTCTATCTTTTAAAAGGCGGGAGTAGATATCATAAGATCTTTCCCCACGGTTGGTCTGTTCAACTACCATTGGAATAAGGCTCATCGATTAAAACCTCCTTGAATTTTTGGTACCTGGTACCCGAAAACGATTTTGGTACCTGTTACCTATATTATATCTAAAAACACATTAAAAAACAGTTAGTGTTTAACATTCTAATCAAAATTTAATTATTTTCTGTCAGGAATTCAATTGTTTTTTGTCTTCTAATATCTTCTTTTAGCTGTGACAGCTGTCCCTGCATCTGTAAAATCGCCTTAATCTGTTCAGGCTCCTGATCATGCATTTCTGCAATCTCATTAACTTCTTCTTCAATTGCTTCATCTGTTACTTCAATATTTTCTACATCTGCAATTGCTTCAATTACAAGCAGTTCTTTTGCACGCTCAGATGCTGTTTCTCTATTCTGATCTCTCCAGCCGTCTTCATCCATTCCCATATACTCAAGGTAATCTTCTACATCCATACCCTGCTGTGAGATGGACTGAGATAATCTCTCAAACATCTGATCAAGCTGCTCATCTACCAGAGTATCTGTCATATTCACTTCAGCATTTTCGCTTGCCTTTTTGATAATTTCTTCTCTAAAATTATTTTCTACTGACTCTTTTTTCTGTTCAGCTATTTCTTCTTCAATACTTACTCTTAATTCATCTATTGTCTCATAATCACTTGCCTCAAGAGCAAAGTCATCATTGAGCTCTGGTCTTTCTTTAACTTTTATTTCTTTTAAAACCACATCAAAGGTAGCTTCTGAACCAGCAAGATCATCTGCATGATAATCTTCCGGGAATGTTACCTCAACAGTTTTTTCTTCTCCTACACTCATTCCAATTAACTGTCCTTCAAAACCTGGAATAAAGCTTTCAGAGCCAATTTCTAAACTATATTCTTCTGCAGATCCACCTGGGAATTCTTCCCCATCAACATAACCGGTGAAATCAATTATTGCAAAATCACCTTCCTGCAGTTCTTCCCGATCTGCAGTCATTAATTGACTGTGCTCATCCTGCATCTTTTCTAAACGCTCATTTATTTCTTCTTCCTTAACTTCAGCATCTTCTTTTTCAACACCTAAATCTTTGTATTCACCAAGCTCAACCTCAGGTTTAACCTCTACTATTGCTGTAAATGTAGCAGTCTCTCCTTTGGAAATATAAAAATCTTCTATATCAGGCTGTGCTACTGGCTCAATATCAGCTTCTTCTACAGCTTCACTATAACCCTGTGGAATTAAAATATCAAGTGCATCTTTATGCAGAACTTCTTCCCCAAATCTCTGTTCAATAATTTTTCGTGGTGCTTTTCCCTTTCTAAATCCAGGAATCTCTACATCTTTAACTACCTGACGATAAGCCTGTTCCAAAGCCTCGTCTACACGGCCACTTTCTATTTCGACATCCAGTTTAACTTTATTACCTTCTAAAACCTCTTTTTTTACTTCCATTAATATTCCTCCTAACTGATATTTAAATAAAACTTTTTTAAAAAACTCTCTATATGTTAATAATCCCCGATCTGGCACCGGGCCAATATCGGGGTCAATGACAGAATTATTAAATGGTGCGAAAGGTGGGACTCGAACCCACATGGGGATTGCCCACTAGATCCTAAATCTAGCGCGTCTGCCAATTCCGCCACTTTCGCATAGTAAATAATGCTGTGAGTGAAAACTTCTTTTTCTTTTTCACAAAAAGCACATATAATGGTAACATAGCTTTTTGCAGTTGTCAAGGATTTTTTAGAAAATTATTAGATTCAACATTTTTTTGCAATAATTTAATCCCTGAAGTATATTTTCACCTTTTCAAGTATATAATAAATTTGAGAAAATATCCAGTATATTTATAAATTAATTTATTCTTTTTCGATTTCTATTGTTTTTGATTCCAACTTTTTCCAATTGCGAAAATGTTCTAACTCCTGTGCCAGCTGTCTAAATGCAAGAATAAAAACTGCTGCATCATCAGTAAAACCAATTCCAGGTAAAAAATCAGGGATCAGATCTGTTGGTAAAATTAAATAAGCAAGGCTTGCTACAATCCATCCCACCGCTGCCTCATTTAATTTAAAATTACCTTTAGAGTATTCACTCAACATCTCCAACAATTCGCTTACTTTATCAATAAATGAAAGTTTGTAGTTTTTAGAATCAATAAAATTACGTGTCTTATCCAAAATTTTAGTTACACTTTCATGCCCTGTACCCCATTTGTTGGTCAGACGGCCTAAAAAAGCTAGAAGCTCCTGATTATTAAAATCTTTTTTCATATTTTCACCACCAGTATTTAATCTTCAGGTTTCATTAAAGATAAATCAACTTTTCTGTCTTTAATATTTAAAGATCTATTTAATAATTCTTCTACTGCTGCAAATTTATCTATATACATTTCTTCTGTCGTAAACTTAGCATAATGTCTGTGCAGAAAATTATCAATACCCATAAATAAAATCTCAGTAACTTCTTCCGGGTAATCAGTCTCAAATTCTCCTCTTTCTACTCCTTCTTTTACTATATCAGTAAAAATAGGCATGAATTTATTCCAGAACTCCTTATTTCTTTCTTTCATAAATTTAGCATTCTCATCAATTTTAAAGAATTCATAAACTTTAAAATTACCTCTCCTACTAAAAATTAATCGCAAAATTACTTTTTCTAGTTTTTCTAGAGAAGACATCTTTTGATTTTCTAAAACATTTCTTGCTTTTTTCTCAGTTTTTTTATATCTTTTTTCTAAAAGAGAAGAAATTATATCTTCTTTAGTATCAAAATAATAATAAAATGTTCCTTTAGCAACTCCTGCTTTTTGAGCAATATCTTTAACAGTTGTTTTTTCAAAGCCTTCTTCTATAAATAATTTTTCTGCTTCATTTAATATTGTGTTACGCCTCTTAAGCGATTTTTTGGTTTGTTTGGCCACTCTTATTAACCCCCACCTATTTTTTTGACTTTTAGTCATATAGAGTGAATACATTATAGCATAACTTTTCAATTAATTAAAGAGCGCATAAAAAAAATACATCCTAAATAGATGTATTAAATGGGGTGGATGATGGGGCTTGAACCCACGGCCTCAGGAGCCACAATCCTGCGCTCTAGCCAACTGAGCTACATCCACCATATTAGGTTTTAATTTTAAAATGGCGCGCCCGACAGGATTCGAACCTGTGGCCTACGGATTAGAAGTCCGTTGCTCTATCCAGGCTGAGCTACGGGCGCAAAAAAATGGAGCGGGAAACGAGACTCGAACTCGCGACCCTCAGCTTGGAAGGCTGATGCTCTAGCCAACTGAGCTACTCCCGCTCAAAAAATTGATATAATTAAAAATGGTCGGAGCGAAAGGATTTGAACCTTCGACCCCCTGCTCCCAAAGCAGGTGCGCTACCAAGCTGCGCCACGCTCCGACGTGTTGTATGCCGCAAAAATTAACTTTCTTTTTTCGCGACGACAAGTAATAGTATATAGTAAATACCGCTTTCGGTCAAAAAAGAAAACGGCATTTACAATTGCTTAGAATAAATTAAATTCATTATTCTTTTTTTTACTCGTTGTAGCTCGCTTTTAGTCTTCTTTTCATTTTCTTTAATGCACGGCCTCGGTGACTAATTTTATTCTTTGCTGACTGGCTAATCTGCGCCATTGTCAGCTCATATTCAGGTAGATAAAATATTGGATCATAACCAAAACCATTTTCTCCAGCCGGCTCTTCTGCTATAATTCCCTCACATCTACCCTCTACAGTAATTTCTAAATTTTTAAAAGGGTCAACAAGTGCAATTACAGAAATAAAGGCTGCTTTTCTCTCTGCCTCAGGCTGACCTGCCAGGAGTTTTAATAGCTTTAAATATTTTTCTTCATCATTTAAGTCTTCCCCACCAAAACGGGCTGAATATATACCTGGGGCACCATCTAGATAATCAACTGAAAGACCAGAATCATCAGCAAGTACAAT
>Ga0306868_1001692_pt1 | contig 11300 bp, 7 predicted proteins | sample AntRauTorckE6832_FD_190411 | JGI IMG/M metagenome (GOLD analysis project Ga0306868, IMG submission 190411) | Saline lake microbial communities from Rauer Islands, Antarctica - Metagenome Torckler E6 #832 (v2) (version 2) | ecosystem: Environmental > Aquatic > Non-marine Saline and Alkaline >... | reverse complement strand
CGGCGGCATTGCCGGCATGTTCAACGCCCCCATTGCCGGTATTTTTTTCGCCTCGGAAATCGTTTTGCTCGGCACCTTCGAGGTCTCCTCCTTTGCCGCGCTGGTTGTCGCCTCGTCCATGTCGACGGTGCTCACTCGGGCCTACTACGGGGCCTATCCCGCATTTTTCATCCCTGAATACAGCATGGTGAACCCCTATGTCGAGATTCCTCTCTATGTTTTCATGGCGGTGATCATCGGCATATTGGCGGCTTGCCATATCCGCATTTTCTACTTTCTCCGGGATGCCTACGTCCGCTGGAATATCCACCCTCAGCTCAAGCCGATCAGCGGCGCGCTGCTTATAGGCATTCTCGGCATGGGATTCCCGCAGGTCATGGGTGATCGCTACGATTTTGTGGAAAGTGTCCTGCATGGTGAGGGTATTGCCTGGATCATCTTCGGCCTTATTTTTATCAAGATACTCGCCACCGCCATCACCCTCGGTTCAGGCGGTGCCGGCGGAGTATTCGCCCCGGCCCTGTTCATCGGCGCCATGATCGGCTCCACCTTCGGCACCGCCGCCAATGCTGTGCTGCCGAGCATGACCGCCTCCCCCGGCGCCTATGCCACGGTGGGAATAGGCGCTTTTCTCGCCGCTTCGACCCATGCCCCGATGACGGCCATTTTTCTGCTCTTTGAAATGACCGGCAACTATCTCATCATTGTGCCGGTCATGCTCACCGCCATCATCGGCACCCTGGTGGCCAAAACCTTCAACAGCGATTCCATCGATACCGTCGACTTTTCCCGCGAAGGCATCGATATACACGAAGGCCGCGAAGCCGCGGTAATGCGATCGCTGCGCGTCGGCGTAGCCATGACCGAAGACGTCGATTACATCAGCGAACGTGCCAATCTCAACCAGCTCTTCGAGATCTTCCGCATGGCCAAGCGCAGTTTCTATTTCCCCGTAGTGGACGATACCGGGAGGCTCACCGGTATCGTCTCGCTCCAGGATATCAAGGCGCTGATCCACAGTGACTATCGCGACCGCGTCGACCAGCTGGTGGGCTCTATCTGCAACCGCGATGTCATCATGCTGACCCATGAGGACACCCTCTATACCGCCATGAAGATGTTCGATATCAAAGGAATAGAAGAGATCCCGGTGGTCGACGACCTGGAAAGCAAATGGGTGGTCGGCATGCTCAAGCGCAGAAACGTCATCAACGCCTATAACCGCGAAGTGATCAACCGCGGTATCAGCGATAAGGCCGAATCAATCAATATCACTCACGGCTGATTTTAAAAACCGTTTTTGCTTCTCAAGAGCAACCAACTTAGATATTGAATTGTTCCTCCAAACATGCTATCAACATGTTCACAGCGCACCCGTAGCTCAGCTGGATAGAGCACCGGACTTCGAATCCGGGTGTCGGGGGTTCGAATCCCTCCGGGTGTACCAATAAATTCAAGCGATTGGCCAGATATTCAACTGGTTAATCGCTTTTTTTTATTATTTTTGGTCACTCTTATGGGGGAAGCGGCGTAATGTAACTACCCCCGGTATTTGTAACGAGGAGCCAAGAACCTCCCCGAAACCGATAACAAACTCTTTGATCCTGGCAAAATACCTGTTAGGGAATCCTTCGTGTCGGCAATCAGTTTAGTCTTGATCCGCAGACCCTTCAGGTTATTGCTGAAATCAGTACCTGTAAATGGTGTCAATAGCCACTTCTCACCCTATGCCACAACTCGGCATGACCAGCAATTGTTCAAACCCTTTCAACAATACATTTGTAAAACATCGTGAGGCTGTTTATCTTTGGTGGAACATGCGCCAACTACCTTGTATCAATATGGTAATGGACATCCAATGTATTTGTTGATCTCGCAGCAACTCTGGCCTCAGTCAGCTATTCATTGGTCTGCATCGAATTCTCTGGTATTACAACATACTTTTAGAAACTTTTCAACGTTGCCAGTGGATATGGGGATACAGAGCAACCTGTAAAGGTATCCTGGCTCAACGATGCTTGATCTTCATGAAGTTGAAAGTAGCCAAAGGATGCGTAGCCCATCTCACCTCGGGAGAACAGTCCAATGATTTTGGCGGCTCTGGCGGTAATTTCAGGTTTGTTGTTGCTGGTCTGGAGCGCCGATCAATTTGTTGAAGGATCGGCCGCCACAGCCAGACACTTCGGCATGCCATCCTTGCTTATCGGCATGGTTATCATCGGTTTTGGCACCTCGGCACCGGAGATGGTCGTCTCCGTATTGGCAGCACTGCAGAAAACGCCAGGCATAGCTCTAGGTAACGCTTACGGTTCAAATATCACCAATATCGCGCTCATCCTTGGCATAACGGCAGTGATAAGCCCCATTGCTGTCCAATCTCAGATATTGCGCAAGGAGCTGCCTATTCTCACTGCCATCACCCTGCTTGCCGGCTGGCAGGTGTTTGACCGGGAAATAAGCCGCCTTGATGCCATCACTCTGCTGATGATCTTCGTCCTCTTTATGGGCTGGACAATCAGGCAGGGTCTGCGCCGGACTCCGGATAACCTGGGCACCGAAGTAGCAAACAAGATGAAAAGTGAAACGACACCGCTGCCCAAGGCAATATTCCGGCTCGTGCTCGGTCTTCTCCTTCTGATTGCGAGTTCACGCCTTCTTGTCTGGGGAGCTGTGGTATTGGCACGCAAATTCGGCATCGGTGATTTGCTGATAGGCCTGACCATTGTTGCCATTGGTACGTCTCTCCCCGAGTTGGCCTCCTCCATCATTGCGGCCCGCAAAGGTGAGCACGACATCGCCCTGGGCAATGTCATCGGCTCGAACCTTTTCAATACCATGGCGGTGGTGGGAATTGCCGGTTCAATTCACCCTATGACCTTTGGCCCTGAAGTATTTTCAAGGGACGTGCTGATCATGACTGCCCTGACCGTCTCACTGTTCATCATAGGCTACGGCGTTCGCGGGCCGGGGAGAATTAATCGCTACGAGGGGGGAGCACTACTAACCTGTTATTGTGCCTACATTATTTACCTGGCCAGTTCCGTTGTCATCAGCTGAACAGGCACAGCAGGTACAGACATCAAAGCAGCTGAAAACGGTGTTTTTCTGCCCGTGCTGCTGGTAACCGGCACAAAAGATATCGGCATGCTGACGGCGGGCATCCGGCGAGACATCGATGAGGTGATCTCAAGCCCTGTTCATTTTGGCGTGCTGTCTATCCGGCGCACCGATCCGTAATCATCACGATGTCATCATCGGCATTATAGCTACTCTGGAGGATATCACAGCCCGTAAACATACCGAAAGGCTGCTGATCGAAAGTGAAACCCGGTTCCGTAGGCTGTTCCAAAATAATCACGCAATCATGCTGGCCATTGCCCCTGCCAGTGGCGCCATCGTCGACGCCACCCCCGCAGCATGTGCCTATTATGGCTGGTCTCACGAGGAGATCACCCAACTGAACATCGCCAATATCAACACCCTCTCACGTTTTCAGCGAACTATTATCCTAAGCTCAAACAATACAGCCACCTTCATGGAAATTACGAAAATGCATGGTGGCTTCAAAAAGCGTTCAAGTTAGATGATATTAATGATCTATAGATCTCTTTCGATATCGCCTGGTATGAGCAAAAGGCAGTCCTTGTATCAGTTCTTGTATTATTGGCTCTGCTTTCTCTTGGTGTAAAAGGGATACGACTTGGACCTACACTCCCAGGATTTTTATCTCCCGGGGTTGCAAGTTACTTTTTCAACCAGAGGCGCAGTCCGGTCAAAGCGGCGGCGGCGATTGCAACCACTGCTACCAGGAGCAGATAGCTGCCGAGATCGGGATTTCGCAGCGAGGCTGCAAGACGGTCAGTAACCGCTGCCAGCGCAGTGATAGCCGGCAGCATACCCACCAGTGTGCCGAGTTGATAGTCGCGCCAGCGGATGCGAGATATCCCAGCGATGAGATTGATCACCGAAAACGGTGCCACCGGGGCGATGCGCAGTCCGATCACTGCAATCAGACCGGAATTGGAGAGCCGACGGTTGAGACGGTTGACCAAGCTACCGGCAAACCGATCAACCATATCTTTCCCGAGAATACGACCCAGGAAAAACAGGCACAGCGCGCTGAACTGAGTGCCGAGCAGTGCATAGGCAAAGCCCCACCACGGACCCAAAATGATCAAACTGCCGATCACCATCAAAGTAACCGGGACGGCGGCACAACCACCAATGACGAAAGCGGCCAGGACCAGCAGCGGCGTCAACGGCTCTTCTTTAAGCCAGGCCCCCAGCGCTTTTAGCGTTTCGATGTTGAGCAATTCGCTCAGCGGCGTCCAGCGCCAGGCGGCAGCCAACCCAAGCACGACGGCAATCAGAAGTCCGCCGGTAACAAGGTGCCGATAGGCGGGTCTTCGCTGCTTGGGACCGACAAAATAGTCGAACATGCTGGTCGGTTCAATCGGTTTTTCCGGATCGAGAAGTTCGGATTCCGGGATCAGGCGATCTATATCTTCAGCAACCGTGCCATCAAGTGAAACAAGCGTCCGTTCGCCGCCGCGAAGCGCTTCTATGGCCCCAATCAACGAGCCCTGCTCAGTGCGCTGCCTGGCCACGTCCGCGGCGGAAACTCCGAGATGCTCCGCCAGCAGGCGATTGCACAACCCGCCGATGGTCTGTTCGTCGGCGCTGTCCGGGTGGGCAGCTACGGCAAGGTCGCACTCGGAATCGAGTCCCATGGAGCGGTTACTAAGATTCGATGAACCGACGCGAACCAACCTGTCATCGATCACCATGAGTTTGGCATGTACCATCAGGTCGACGGACGGGGCTTTAGCCAGTCGCGGATAGTAAATTCGTAGACGGTCATTGCAGTCCGCCTGGCGCAGCAAGGAAAGAATCCGCCCACGCAGCACATCCATGGTGTGCTGCTCCAACCAGCCTCCGGTCTCTTTCGGCAGGACGATCACTATTTCCGGACCACCATCCTCGGACAAAGACGCCTGCAACGCCTCACCGATCCGGCAGGAACTGAGGTATTGATTTTCGATATAGATGTATCGGCGCGCCGCCCCGATCATATCAAGATAGAGCCGCTCCACTTCACGTATTTCAGACTGCCCCTGAAACAACGGCACGGTTCGGGAAATCGCCACGTCGATATCGTAAAAATCCGGCTTGACACTCTCCGGCCAAGGTTCACTGCCTTCAGGCGGCTGAATATCCGGTAACCGTTTTCCAGCAGCTCGCTGCCAATGTTTTCGGGCCAACTCGCCGAGGGCGGCAGCCGCCGGCCCATCAACAACCATCTGGATATCGTGAAACGGCGGATAGGGTTTGCCTTCGGGATCGACGCGCCGCGGATCGTCCGGCATGTGCTCGGATGTATCCCAGCGCCATTTGCTCACATCAAGGCCGCCTGCAAAAGCGAGTGCATCGTCGATCACGACCACTTTCTGGTGCTGCGAGCCACCGACTGGATGACAATCATCGAGACGGAAATGGACATTACTATGACTGCGCCAGGTCAGCTTGTAGCGCGGAAAAAATTCGCGCTCCAGCGCGTAGATCATGGCAAAATCCCAGCTCAGCAGATAGATTTCGAGTTGCGGCTGTCGCTTGGCCACGAAATCCAGAAACCTGCCGAGCGTGTTCGGCGTATCGTCATCATCACCGTTGCGAATTAAACGTACTTCGCTATGCAAATCCCAACCGAGGATAAAAACAGACCGGCGCGCCTGCAGTATGGCTTCATACAGGGCCTGGTAATACTCCTTGCCATCGATCAGTGCAGCAACGCGGCCGGCTCGCTGCGTCTGCCAGCAATTCTTTGAAGGTTTAAAGTATTCGCTCATTTCTCAATCGATACCCCAAAACACCGTCGCAGACCCCCAGATCCTGGTTTTCCTGAACATCCAGCATGAGAAGCACCGGAAAAGAGGAAGATCAAATCTGAAAGATTTTTTTCTCAAGCCTGAAATGCTTAAATCGCCTAGATTTCAGGCGTCTGCTCAAATGACATGTTCACCTAAAGGGTACATAGGTAGCTCATTGCAGGTTGCAGATATGAAATCGCAGGAAACGTTCTTCTGCAGGAGGTTACACTGCAAGGTAAAATCATCCGTTCCCTACGCCGGTATCAGCCGGATCAGGTTCAAAGGGTCGTTTTGCTAGGGCAAAACTCTCAGTCCGAAGACTCCCCCAGGTTGGCAATCATTTATGGCGACCCTACACTGTTTATATGCCATGCGTCAAGCCCGGAAAGACATTTGGGTTTTTCCGGAAACTGCTACTTCACAGGCACCGCCTCATGCCTCATATACACGACCAACGCCTTGCCGCTGTTCCTCACAATTTAACTGCTCCAGACTCCATTTTGAACCATGTTCTAAAAAACACACCACACCTCTTGAAATACGCCGGAACGCCATTATTTTTACATCTATCCACCTGAAATATTGCACAAAATAACTGAACAACTACTGCAATGAACAACGGACATACGGTATTAGAAAACATGACGCTTCTCGACGGCAAGGGAGGCTGTATCAACGATGCAAGTCTTGTCTTCGAAGATGGGGTGATAACTGCCGTGGGTGAGAAATTAAACGTTGTAGTTCCCACGGATGCGCATCGTTTTGACCTACGCGGCAAATACGTCCTTCCCGGCCTGATCGACACTCATATCCACCTGGATATGCACGGCATGTCCGACAGCTACCATGAAAACCTGGTGGAAGATAAGCTGCGCACCATTCGAGCGACCCGCCAGATGGCCAACACCATTCGGGCCGGCATTACCACGGTCAGAAACGGAGGATCAACCAATTATATCGATATCGCCGTGAAAAGGGCCGTGGAAGAGAAGCTGATAATCGGACCCAGAATCGTGGCCTCGGGTCGGATCATCTGTATGCACACTGCCGGAAACGACTACTTTCGAGGACTTTATCGGGAGGCCAACGGGGTTGACGAGAGCCGCATGGCAGCCCGGGAACAACTCAAAGAGGGAGCCGATTTTCTCAAGGTCATGGCGACCGGGGCCATCATGAATCCGGGCGGCATTCCCGGCGCGCCCCATCTGGACAAAGATGAGATGCGTGCCATCGTCAATGAAGGCAAAAAGGCCGGGAAACACACGGCCGCTCACGCCCACGGCGTCCAGGGCATTAAAAACGCCATTTATGCCGGGGTACGTACCATAGAGCACGGCACCCTGGCTGACGACGACGCTTTAAAAATGATGGTTGACAACGGCGTTTACATGGTTCCAACATTGAGCAGTAACTTCTGGATGCTCTACCACCGCGATGGGCCGAACCAGATCCCGAGGTTCATGTTCAAAAAAGCGGAAGAAATCTCCAAAATCCGCGTGGAAAATCTCCAGCGAGCCCTCAAAGCAGGAGTGAAAATCGTCATGGGCACTGATGCCGGCACGCCGTTCAACTACCACGGCAAAAACCCCATGGAGATCGTCCATTATGTCCAGTACGGCAGGATGTCCCCCATGGACGCCACCATCGCTTCCACTTCCCTGGCGGCCGAAGCCATCGACATGAAAGACAAGATCGGATCCCTGGAGAGAGGCAAACTTGCCGACTGCATAGTACTGAATGCCAACCCACTGGAACACATCGACTGCCTCGCCTCTCAAGAACAAATCCATATAATATTCAAAGACGGCAGGCCCGTTAACGGTAAAATCGATACCAGCCAGTGGACTCCCTCGTCATCTCTGGGACTGCAGTAACCGCCCGGAGACGGCAACGACACGATAGTAACACCCTCAACATTGCCAGCTGCAACAGTTTTCTCTGCGAAGATCTGATCGAAGGTGACCAGGTAACGGTTGACGGCTATGTTTTTCGAAGGCAAGGCTTTCTTTTTCGGCACCACCAGAGCCGCCTATCATGAAAACTCGAACAGCTTCTTCTACCACGCTTTTCCCAGCCCATTTCCGCAAACAATGCAGGAAAAACTCGAATCGACGCTCAGACGGTTGATTTTTGCACTCGGCATCAACAACAGTTTTTTCAATGTCGAACTGCGCGCCGATGAGAAAAACCAGACCTTCAAGATCATCGAAGTTAGCAGCCGCATCGCCTTCCAGTTCGCCAAAACCATCGAGGCAGTAACCGGCTTTGATCCACTCTATCTCCTCTGCGATGTTGCCGTCGGCAAAAAAAATCGACCATGGCGCCAGTACCAGCAAGCGCTTCAACTTCTGTTACAACTTCGAGCTCCACCATTTCGCCGATGCCAGAGTACTTGAGACACCTACCCGGAGCGCTTTCGAAGAAATCCGTATGAAGTACCCCGAAGTTTACATCCGCAACCTGGTCCATGAAAACGCCAGTCTTTCCGGCTTCAAGCACAATCCACAGAGCTTTCGCTACGGGGTTGTCGATGTCCCGGGGAACAGCCACGATGAGATCATGACGAAATACTATGATGTCGTCGATATGCTGGGCTACAAGTTTGTCGACCTCCCGGAACGAATGGAAGACGAGCATTACATGCCCCAGCAGCCGCCGCCGCGGGCCGAGGGCAGAAGTTACCAGTTGGATTCTCACCCGCACTCTTCAGCTGATGGATAAAAATACAGCTAATCGACCCTTGAGATGAGACAGGGTACCCTATAACAAGTACCAAACTGCGCCTGGCTAACTAAGGCGAGGGTCCGCTTAGTTACCACATAACTATATTCATAACAAAACCCGCGGTGATTGCCATAAAAAAGACTGCCGCCAGAAAGGCGGCCAGCAAAGGAACGCGAAACAATCCCTTCAACATGGTCACTTCAGGAAGGCTGGCCCCGGCGCCCCCCACAATAAGAGCAATGACAGCTCCAAAACTCATGCCCTTGGCGACCAGCGAGGCCGCGATGGGCAACATGGTGCTGGCTCTGATATAAAGAGGAATACCAATTACCGCTGCTACCGGAACAGCCAGAGGATTGTCTTTTCCAGCCAGTTGCGCGACAAGATCGGCCGGCATAAACCCATGTACCAGAGATCCGATTGCCACACCTACTATGATATAGGGGAGGAAAGTACGAAACTGCTTAACCGCCTCATTAAAAATTCTTTTCCAGCGATTCTCCGCCACTGCTTCTGCCATCGTTGGAGTCGCACAACAGGAGACCGCCGACCCATCCGATTGCTGAGCTATCGACGAAAACTGCGTGAGTGAACCAAGACTCTGGAGCTGCATTTCAGGCTGTTCACTGGTTTCACAGCCACATCCCTTTTGTTCCCCGCCCATGGCCTCTTCTTTGACAAACCGTGAAAAACCGGCTTTTTGCAGAACATACCCAGAGAAAATAGCCAGACAGAGTGCCATAACGCTGTACATCACTGTAATCTTGGTACCGAGCAAGGTAAGAAACAAGCCGATCAGAATCGGGTTGACCAGAGGAGAGGCGAAAAGAAAGGACATGGTGGGGCCAAAACCGGCACCCGCCTTAAGCAACCCCACCATCATCGGGATGGTGGAACAACTACAAAAAGGTGTCAAGCCACCCAGGATGGCCCCCATGAAATAGCCCCGCCCTTTTCTGCCGGACAACAGTCTTTTTACCTTTTCCTGGGGTAAAAACTCGTTAATCACCCCCACCACAAAGCTGATACCGATAAAGAGCACGGTCAATTCGACCATGGCAAATACAAAAAACTCTAAGGATTCTTTTCCTGTGTTTACAAAACTCTCAAATGCCACAGCCAACCTCCATACTTCTAGATATTTAGAAATTAAAGCTCGTAGAGTAACTACTTATGGGGGAAGCGACGTAATGTAACTACCCCCGGTACTTGTAACTGCTTACAGGGGGCCGGAGATTTTCGCGATCAGACTGGTGAAGCGTATTGGTCATACGTAAACCAGGCTGATCGCGGGAAGATCTGGTGCCCTGTGAGCAGTTACCTCGTAGAAACTCATTTCCACCACGAGCAGCGGCTACAACCTGTTAATGGAAATATCTCCTTTACAGCATTCAGACAGAAGATATTCAGTAAGTTCTCTGACAGCTTCAATCCGGGGAGTACAAAACAGGACATTGCTTTCCCGCTGTTGTTCCACCAACCCCACATTGACCAGGCGGCTGATATGATGGGAAAGTGTAGAACCGGGAATATCCAACATCTTCTGCACCTCGCCCACACGCAGACCGGCCGGGCCGCTTTTTACCAACAAGCGAAAAATTGAGAGGCGGGTAGTATTACCGAGCTCCGCCATTTTTTTTGCCGCATCTTCAATCTGCATATCCCACTCCTAGTCTTTTACATCCTTCCATCTCAGCTAGATTACAGATGCAGTGTCCAGCTGTCAACTATTTTTCTAGAATATTCGAAATATTTTTCGAAATACTCTGTGGCGCTGACTTACAAAAGCAGAGCAGGTTGCCGTATCCGTTCATAAAAATTTAATTTCTTGTAACTATTCAGCAGCACCCCATCTGCGCTTCCCTATGAACAGTTACAGTTCAGGGTAAACTGCTGGTTTTTAGCTCTTTGCTGAATAGTTACAATTTCTTTTTATACAGTTAACGTAAGGAATTCGGATAATAGAAACATTTTCATCAGTAAAGGCAGAGTTACCTGTGACAACGACAGCGTTTTAGGGGGCTCACGGACTTGTTGCATTTTCTGCAAAGAAGACCATGGCATAGAACCATTTTTTGATAGGCTGTCTCCGGAGAAGCCACATTGCCACATTCAGGACAGACTGCATACCTTCCATATCCAAGCTCTGTCATGTGCATAATATAGTTACATCTATACACACTTTGTTTGATTTTTTGTGCCATGACTCACCCAAAAAACCGAGGGGCGAAAGAAAGCTCCTCAAGTCCCAGAAAGAGATATCAGGAGGGAACGTTTTTTTTAGCAATTCAAACCGCTTTCGCAAAAGAGTGCTTTTTGTTTGGATCAGGAAAAGTAATATAAAAATAGAAACGAGAAGTCAATCAGCAAAAAGCCTACGTTGGATAGGCATTTTTACCTACGCGCAGACTGATTTTGAATTTTCTTGTTGTTGTTCAGACATGTTACATAACAATCTGGACATATGTTTTTTTTGCCAACATTGTCTTACATTATAGGCCACCTGATCTTATATACAAAAATCTCATTTTCCAAGAAACCTTTAGAAACACTTTACTTTAAATTTTAAGTGATATCACAAAAAGGTGCCAAGAGGGGTGCAGCCATTAATAAAAGGTGTTGAAAAGAATACACTATAGTTCAATAAAAACAGTGACATAAATGCAAAAAGCCTCTATAATGGACGAATGCTCCTCACAAGAGAATTCA
>Ga0306868_1001688_pt1 | contig 11308 bp, 23 predicted proteins | sample AntRauTorckE6832_FD_190411 | JGI IMG/M metagenome (GOLD analysis project Ga0306868, IMG submission 190411) | Saline lake microbial communities from Rauer Islands, Antarctica - Metagenome Torckler E6 #832 (v2) (version 2) | ecosystem: Environmental > Aquatic > Non-marine Saline and Alkaline >... | reverse complement strand
AGCTGTTACGCATTCAACCAGCCACTAACCATACCAAGCAGTGTTACAAGCATTGGAGCTTACTTCCTTTACAACTGTAACGCATTCAACCAGCCACTAACCATACCAAGCAGTGTTACAAGCATTGGAGCTTTTTTCCTTTACAGCTGTTTTTCATTATCAACAATTATATATGAAAGCTCAACATACCCTACTGACAGTAACGCACTTGCTCAAACATCGAACACCAAAACAGACCAAATAAACGGTAGTGGAATTATAGTTTATGGAACCAATAGAACAGGTCTACTTACAGCACTGCCAAATAGCACAAGCAGTCCATATAGATATTTAATTGACGGAGGATTTTAAAAATGAGTATAGTTAAAGAAACAATTATGATAAATGATAAGCCTGTTTATAAAGTTCACAGTGATAAAAATGTTTATATTAAAAACAAAGAAAATGGAACTCTTTGGAGTTCGGTTAATAGTTGCGTAGACTTTGAATATGAAGAAACTGATAAATTAATAGAAGAAAGCCCACAGGAGGCTGACAATGTGTAATTATGAAGAAAGCTAAAATAAAATTGTTAATTCAAAACATAATTATAATAGCACTTATAATAGCTAATATGGTTGTTATATCAAACTGGGACTTTGGAATGCCAGAAGAACAACAGCAATACTATAACGAAACCTTTGTTGAAGAAATAGAGGTGGCTTATGGTTAAACTAGAATATAGAGGCGAAGTTATAGGGCATTACGAAAGCCAAAAAGAAGCTTTAAAAGTAATTAAAGCTAGAGAAACAGTTTATAAGTATGCCAGAGTTTTAACTATTAGTGAAACACAAAAGCAAGTAGACTTTGGTGGCTATCATAGATATTACTATTTAACGGAGGTAGAGAATGAATGTTAATAAAAAATATAATTTAATAAAAAACTCTAAACAAAACCAAGTTTTTATTAAAGAAGGCGAAGTTTTAAAACCTGTTAAACTTGAAGATTTAAAGCACAATGGCGAAAAAATAGGCGAAAAAATAAAACGCTTGGAAATGAAAAAAGAAGTTGTTAAACTTTTAAAAGAAAAACTAAAAAGCAAGGGTTATAATATTGAAGAATTTTATTACTCATTAAGGGAAAGTAAAATTAAAAGCTATGAGAAAGTTAGAAGACAAAAAATATTAAAAGATTTAATTAATAAAGGAGTTTTATAATGGAAATATTTGGAATACAGTTTGGAGCAGTTGAATGGGCTACATTAGGCACAACAGCGGTTGCTATATTAGCTACAGCTAGAAGTTTTATAAGAGCCTTAAAGGCAGGAACTGAAACGGTTAAAAACATTGCACAAGATAAAATTGTACAATATGAAGCAAAAATTGAAGAAATTAAACAGCTTGCAGAAGACAAAATGCAACTAATTTCACAAGAGCGCGATAAGTTAAGAGAAGAAATAGCAAAAATTCACACAGAAGCAGTAAGAAGAGAAGAACTAATAAGAGAAGCTTTAGAAAATGAATAAGTTTTTAGTATTTGTTTTTAAAACACTAATACCCTTTGGTATATTAGCATACCCTATAGTCGCTAGTTTTGAAACTGCGTGGGACTATACTATAGGAAGTGCTGGAATTTTACTTGGTTTTTTTGCAGTTAAGAAAATGTTTAAGGTATTTAAAGAAATTGAGCATAAATATTTAAATGAGAAAATAGCTAATGAGTTAACAAAATTAACAATAATTAAGTATGAATTATCAAAGCTAGTTAAGTATGCCATTGTAATAGCTATTTTAGCGGTTACACATATATTTATAGCTGATATATTTAAATTAATAGGTTATATGTCTGCAAGTTATATTATAGGCGTTGCAATACAATTAAAAGGAGTGTAAAATGTTTAAGTTTTTAAAAGATACAAAAGCTGTTTTAATGGCTCAAGTTATAATTTTAGGAATACTTTTAGTTTTTGGTGCTTTTGCTGTATACATAATTGTTGACGGTGGAGATTTACAAAGCATATTAGAAAATGTTAAATTTATAGGCTCTATTAGCATTATAGGTGCTTATATGGGTTTATCAAGCATATGGACTTCGCTTATGGCTTATAAGCAAGCAACCTTTGAGGTTGAAGACGAAGAACAAGTTAAAGTATTGCAGGATGAAAATGCAACTCTTAATAATAAAATATCAATTCAAAAAGCAAATAAGTTTTTTAAGTTCTACAATAAAGAAAAATTAAAAGAAAAACAAGAAGAGTCTAACGAGCAACTTAAAAGAAAGCTTACTGCTAAAATTTATAAAATGGAAGACCAACCAAAAATTGATACTTTAAAAGCAAAATTAAAGTCTACTAAGTCAAAATTTAAAAAATTTATATTAAAAATTAGAATAATGCTTAATTCTAAGTCTGAAAAGTATAAAAAACTACTTAATAAGCTAGAAAAAGGGCGTTTAAATGCCAAAGTTAGTAATTATAAGCCAACTAAGCGACATGAAGTTACAAGTGTTCAAGTAGAAACTACTAGAGATAAGCAAGATATGAAGCTTAAGTCAAATTTAAAAAGAAAAACATTCGCAAAAAGTTTTATAAAAGCATTGTTTACTAACTTTATTTATTCTTTTGGTTTGGTGCTAGCACTACAAGGTTTATTTGATTATAACTTTAAAGAGCGCTGGATAGGCTTAGCTGTGTTCTTGCTATTTTACATTTTAAGCTTATGTTTACAATATTTGGTTTATTATATTAGCACTAAGAAAAACTACAAGCCAGAAGTTTTAGAAATTTTAAACAACAGAAAGGCTTTGTTAACACAATGTGATAATTATGAGCAAGATTAAACGTGGTTTAATAGTAATAGCTGTTTTAGGCTCTGTAATGGCTCTTTTATGGCAATTAGGTTTTTTTGGACTAGTTGTTCACGGTGGAGAGTTTCAAGCTAATTTGGGCGGTTACACGGCTTATATAGGCACATATATCGTCGCACAGCTAACTATTTTTGCTCCGCTTGGCTTTTTAATAGTTGGAATGAGTTTAGTTGCTGAGCCTCTAGCGGTTATAGTTTTAACTTTTATTGCTAACTTTATTGCAGGTATGTTGTTGTATTTAATTGGAATGTACGGTGCTAAAAACTTAATTCAATGGGTTTTTGGCAGTGAAAAGGCTATAGAAAAGTGGCAGAAGGTTATGGAAAAGGGCAAATATACAATTTTCTTAATGATACTTTTTCCGTTTTCGCCTAATCAGTTAATTATGATATTATGCGGAAGTGGCAAAATGAGGCTAAGAACTTATATAACAATACTTACAGTGGGTCAAATGTTCGGTATAGCTACAATAGTGTACTTAACTAAGTTTATATCGGTATTACAGCCTTTGTGGCTCTGGGGGTCTATTATGGGCTTATTATTAGTAAGTGCTATGTATTTAAGTTTTAAGTATCAAGATAAGATAGATAACTTCTTTAAAAAACTGAAGAGATAAACAGCTCTTCTTTTTTTGTGCAATATGTACATAAAAAATATTAATTATTTTTGCAAAAAGGGTTGACAAAAGGTTTTTTATGGTATATACTTTAGTTATACAAAACAAAAATGGCAGAAGATAGAAAAATTATGTTAAAACTGTATTTTAATAAAGATGCAAAAAAGAAAGAACCAAGAGAAATAACTTCCTCTACTTATATTAGAGCTCAAAACAGATTGCAGAAAGAAATAGATAGTTTTTTAAATATAAAAAAATAATTTCAAAATAATGCATAATTTAGTATACTTGCTCATATTAATAATGTTATTATGGGTTATCAAAATAAAAAAAAGGAGAATAACAATGTTTAACAAAAATAAATTATTGATGTCGCCCTGCAAAGACTGCACAAGCAGAACAGCAGGTTGTCATAGTAACTGCTCTAAATATGAGAGTTACAAAATAAAACTGCAAATGATTAAAGACCAAATTAAAAAAGAAAAGTTTTTAATTTTGCAAGAGGAGGGTAAAAAATGGATAAACTTATAGCAAAAGCCAAACTAAGAATACTAACACAAAAAGATAAGTATTATATTAATAGTTATCTTGGTATGACACTACAGCAATTTGAAAGTTTATGGAATTAAAAAAAGGAGAATAGAATATGGATTTAAAATTTAGAAAACTAAAAGATAATGAGGTTGAAGTAAGGATAGGCTCGGCAAAAGACTTGGCGGAAGGTATATCATTATTACTTTATAAAGATGCGAGATGCGATATGAACATACTTGATGAGACTGTGGGAAAACTTAATTGGCAAAGAGCTCATATTAGAGATAATGCTAATTGCATTGTTTCAATATGGGACGAAGACAAAAAACAGTGGATTAGCAAAGAAGATACTGGGGTAGAAAGTTTTACCGGAAAGGAAAAAGGGCTTGCAAGTGATAGTTTTAAAAGAGCGTGCTTTAATTGGGGTATTGGAAGAGAGCTTTACACTTCGCCATTTATATGGCTAAAAGCAGGGCTGTTTAAAAACAAGTATGATAAGTTTAAAGTCACTAAAATAGGATGTGATGATGACGGAATTATAAACAAGTTAGAAATTTATAATAAAAGCCTTAAAAAGACTGTTTATAAAATGGGAGAATTTATAAAGCCAAAAGAAATTGCCCCATACTTAATAGACAAAGCAGAAGAAGGTGGAGTTGACTACAAAAAACTTGCAACCTATTTAAAGAAAAACACAGGCGAGTTAACAGAAGAAGATGTTGACAAAGCAGTTAAACAAAAAAAGGAGACAAAAAATGTTAAAGTTTAATGAAGAAACACACACTTATACATTAAGCGGCAAAGAACTTATAAGCGTTACTCAATTAATGGCTAAACACGGACTAGGCACTGACTACTCTGGCGTTAACCAAGAGTTTTTAAAAAAGTATGCAGAGCGTGGAAAATTAATCCATAAAGAATTAGAAGAGTACTTGCTTGACGGGACTATTGGTTTTACGGAAGAGTTGCAACAGTTTATTGATTTTGAAAATGAATATGTTTTAAAAAATTGCGTTACAGAAGAAATTGTGTATAATTACTTAGTTGCTGGAACAGTAGACTTACAAGCAGTTTATAATAATGGAACTTTACTAGCTGACTTTAAAACTACTTCTAAAATACACACAGAGGCTGTAAGGTGGCAGTTGTCAATTTATGAATATCTTATAGGTAAAAAGTTTGACACGCTAGCAGTAATACATTTTAAGGACGACTTGCATTTTGTAGAACTTGAAAGAATACCACATAAAGAAGTTGAGTCGCTTTTTGAAGCTGAAGCAAATGGCGAAATTTACAAACCAAAACTTGAGGTTGACAGTTCGCTTTTAGAAAAGTTAGAAGTAGCAGAGTTTGAGTTACAACAATTTGAGTTGGTTAAAAAGGAACTTGAGAAAACTGCAAAAGAGTATAGGGAAAAGTTAAAAAATGCTATGGCATACAAGGGCATAAAAACATTTGAAACCGATAAAATTAAAATGACTTACATTGCACCAAGTGTTAGAAAGACTTTAAACTCAAAAGCATTAAAAGAAGATATGCCAGATGTTTATAATGAGTATTTAAAAGAAAGTAAAATAAAAGATAGTATTAGAATTACTATAAAGGAGAATAAATAATGAATAAGGCAATATTAATTGGAAATTTAACAAAAGACCCAGAACTTAACACAACAACAAACGGTGTAGAGGTAGCAAGCTTTACCATTGCAGTACAAAGGAAATTTAAAAATGCACAAGGCGAATATGAGGCTGATTTTATTAACTGTGTAGCATGGAGAAAAACAGCAGAATTTGTACACAAATATTTTAGCAAGGGCAAAAAAATTGCTGTTGTTGGAAATATTCAAACAAGAAGTTACGACGCACAAGACGGTACAAAACGTTATGTAACAGAATTAGTAGTAGACGAGGTAGAGTTTGTAGAAAGCAAAGGAAACACGCAAGAGAAAGAATTTACACCTTTAAAAGACAGTGAGTTTTTACCATTTTAATAAATAAAGAGGAGAAATAAAATGTATACAAAAAAATTTAATGTTTATAGTGCAAACACACTAGAACTAAAATATATAGGAAAACACGAAAACGGATGGAGTATAAAAGGCGAAATCCACGAAGACTATTTTTATTGGGTAAATGAATTTGAAGCAAGAAAAAAAAATATGTGGGTTAAGGGAGACTTTGAAAAAATAGTAACGGCTTCATCTAAAAAAGCATATGATGAATTTATTGAAAATTTTCCACCAAACGAATGGGATTATATGGATATTTAAAGGAGTAACAAATGAAACTAAAAACAACAGTTAAAAACTTATTACAAGATATAGTTAAAAATTACCCTAAGCTAGAAAATGATTTTGAAGATAAGCCTATAACTATTGAAATAAAAAAGTGGCACAAAAAACGCTCACCAGACCAGAACGCATTAATGTGGGTTATACTTGATAAAATGGCTAAAAGCCTTAACTTAACCCCTGATGAAGTTTACTGCAATATGCTTAAAGATTATGGCGTAACAGCAGATAGACCGCTAGGGGTTGAGAAAGACCACCCACAATACAATGAGATACTAGAACAGTTTAATTATTATGTTATTAGAGATGGTAAAAACTCAAAACTAGATTATGTTTATATGGTATTTGGAAGCTCAACATATAACAGCGAACAAATGAGTGTTTTGATTAATGGTATTTTACAAGAATGTGAGAATATGCAATTAGATGTGAGCTATGAGAGTGCGGAGTTAAAAAGTTTATTGGAGGCAAACAATGGGAGTAAATAAAAGTAAATCAATTATACAAGATGAAATGGCTTGCTATGTTACAGGTAGAACTGATAATTTAGACCCTATGCATCACGTGTTTTTCGGTATTAGAAGACCAGCCAGTGAAAAATTTGGCGTTAAAATTTGGCTTACAAGAGAAGTACACGATGAATGGCATTGTGCTAGACCTAATGCAAAATATATTACGCAAGAGAAAAAAGAAGAATACGAAAAAGAAATTCAACTTCTAACTATGGAATATTATAATTGGACTGTTGATGAGTGGATTAAAAAATTTGGAAAAAATTATATTTAAGGAGAAAAAATTATGTTTAAATGGAATAAAACAAAAACACACAAACAAAGAGTGTTAATGCACTTAAAGAAAAAAGGCTCAATTACAAGCTTAGAGGCAATTAAAAAATATGGCAATACAAGACTAGGAGCTTATATTTTACAGTTAAGAAAAGAAGGTTATATCATAAAAACACAAAGAACTTCTGGTAAAAACCGTTATGGCAAAAAAATTAGTTTTGCTAAATACATTTTGGAGGCTTAAAATGGGCTTTAGACAAATAAAAGCTATAGAGGCAAGCAACAAAAAAAGACTTATAAAACATTTTGGAAACATCCCAGACACAAGCGGAATTTATATTTTAACTAGGTTTGAGAAAGGTTTTAAATACGCCTACATTGGTCAAGCTAAAAGAATTTTAACAAGAATGGCACAGCATTTGGTAGGCTATCAGCATATAGACTTATCAATTAAAAAGCACGGACTATACACGGAAGAAAATATGACAGGTTGGTATTTTTCTTATGTTGACTTACCAGAAAGAAGACTTGACGAAGCTGAACAAGAATTTATAAAAGACTATGCCGATAAAGGCTACCAATTACGTAATAAAACGGTCGGTGGTCAGGGTAAGGGTAAAACCAAGCTAAACGACTTTAAACCAGCTAGAGGGTACAATGACGGGCTTAAACAAGGTAAAAAGAAGTTAAGAGAAGAACTTAACTACATAATTGACAGTTATTTAGATATTAATTTAATAAAAAACAATAAATTATCACAAAACGCTTTAGAAAAGTTTAATAAATTATTAGGGAGAAATAAAAATGAGCTATAAAGAAGGAACAAAACAATAAGGAGATTAACTATGACACAAGAACAAAACACTATGGTAGAAAAAAATTTAAAACTTGTATCAAGCATTGCAAGGCATTATCATAACCCTTTTATAGAATATGACGACCTTTATAGCATTGGCTGTATAGAGCTAATTAACGCCGTTAAAACATACAAAAAAAAGCGTGGAGCTTTTAGCACTTATGCAACAGCTTTAATACAAAATAAATTTAAAACTGCAATTAAAAAAGAAAAGCAAGAGCCTTATATAGGCTATGAGCCTAACTTTTATGGCGAAGGGTTTGAGGAAAGCTTGGAGCTTAAAGACCTTATAAGCAAAATTGACAAAGACTTACAACCTTACTTCTTAGGTCAAAAAACACAAACGCAAATAGCAAAAGAGTTAGGTGTTGACCAAAGTACTATTTCTAGGAAAGTGGCACTTGAAAAAAAAATATTAAAAAATGAGTTGCATAGGTAGGTTATTTGTGATAAAATACTAAAAAAGGAGATAATATGCAGGATAGTAATTACATACAAATTCAAGGATGGATGATTAATAAACTGGGTTTAAGCGACAATAAGTTATTGATGTTTGCTATAATTTACGGCTTTTCTCAGGACGGAGAAAGTAAATGCAAAGCTAGTTTAAGTTATTTTGAAAAAGCACTTGGAAAAACTAGAAAAACAGTTATATCAGCTAGAAATTCATTGTTGCAATATAATTTAATAACAAAACATCAAAATAAATTAACAGATAGTTCTGAATATACTGTTAATTACGATTTATTAGCTAGTATAAAAACTACACCACCTAATTTAATAGCTAGTGGAAAAATTACACTACCATTAGTGGAAAAATTACACTACCCTAGTGGAAAAACTACACTAGTAGCTAGTGGAGAAATTACACCCAATAATAATATATATAATAATACTAATAATAATAGTAATAAAAATAGTAGTAGGGCAAAGCCCAACGCCGACTTCTATAAAAATGTTATTGATTACTTAAATGAGATACTAGGAACAAGTTATAAGTATACTTCAAAAGCAACTCAAAGACTAATAAATGCAAGAGTTAATGAGGGTTTTACTTTAAAAGAGTTTAAGGCAGTTATTGATAATAAGCACAATGATTGGCATAAAAGCGAAAAAATGAAGCCTTACTTGCGACCTCAAACGCTTTTTGGAACTAAGTTTGAAGCTTACCTTAATGAGAGTAAAGACACACAAAAGTCGGATTATGAGGGAATGAAATTTACAACATAGGAGTAAAAATGGAATTTATTAATAGTTTTAAGGGAAAAATAGAAATTGATAAAGAAGAAGAGTTTTGTGAAAATGACACATTAATTTGTAAAAAGTGCAAAACACCTAGAATATTCACTTCGCCTGACAAAAAGTTTATCACAAGAGTTTTATGTGAGTGTCAACAAAAAGAATTGAAAGAGCTGGAACAAAAAGACTTGGCGGAAAAGAAAAAGCAGTATTCGCAAAAAAGATTGCTAGATATTGGTATAAATGCTGAAAAATATGCTGACAATAAATTTAACCAGTCAAAAGACTATCAAAAAGTTATGGTTAAAAAAGTACAAGAGTTTTTAGAAGCGCCTAAAAAAAATATAATTATAACAGGTAAGAGCGGAGCTGGTAAAACTCATATATTAACTTCTGCATTAATAAACTTAATTAACAAAGGTTTTAGGTGTGAGTATTTAAAATGGCATGAGCAGGGTAAGTTTTTAAAGTCTATAATAAACAACACTTATGAGTACAAGCGAGAAATTAACAAGTACAAGCACGCTGGAGTGCTATACATTGACGACTTTTTAAAAGCTGGTAAAAATAACCCACCAAGCCAAGCAGATGTTAGTTTAGCTTATGAGATAATAGATTATCGCAAAGAGTTTGGCCTTACAACTTTAATTAGCACAGAAAGAAACTTGTTGGAAATTGACCGAATAGACAGTGCTTTAGGTGGAAGGCTTTTAGAGCTTTGTAGAATTAGAGTAGAGCTAAAAGACTTTAAGTCGGTTGATAATTACAGGCTTAAACTTTAATTTAAACTATTCGAAAATATCGAACAGTTGAGTTGTTCGAAAATACCGAACAACTGAAAAAGGAGAATAATATGTTAACTGAAAAACAATGCAAATTAATTATTATTAGTACTAGGCAACACATTGAACATAACGAAGAATTACTAGAACAAAATGAGTTCCAAGATTTTTGGGATGATGAAACAAGGACTTGTGTGGTTAATCAAAATGAAGAATTGCGAAAAATAAAAAAGCAACTCAGCGAAATATACAACGCTGTGAAAGGAGAGTAGAGAGATGAGTATAATGTCAATTAAAAAAGATGGAAATGGAGATGAATATTATACACCAAAATAACTTGACATCGGTTTGTTTATAGTGTAAAATTAAAATAAAAAAGGAGAGATTATGAAAAAAAATACACACAGAGAATTGGAAATTATTTTAGAAAACCATAAAAAATGGTTAACTAATGAGGGAGGAAAAAGAGCTAACCTAAGTGGTGCTAACCTAAATGGTGCTTACCTAATGGATGCTAACCTAAGGGGTGCTGACCTAAGTGGTGCTAACCTAAATGGTGCTTACCTAATGGATGCTAACCTAAGGGGTGCTGACCTAAGGGGTGCTGACCTAATGGGTGCTAACCTAAGTGATGCTGAACTAAGGGGTGCTGACCTAATGGGTGCTAACCTAAGTGATGCTAACCTAAGTGATGCTACATATTCAAATATTCAATGCCCAGGAAAAGGTAGTTTTACTGCATTTAAAAAACTTAATAATAACATAATTGCAGAGCTTATAATACCTGCAAAAGCTAAAAGAAGTAGTGCAACTAACAGGAAATGTAGAGCAAGTGAAGCAAAAGTTGTAAAAATGTGGGATTTGTACACTAAAGAAGAAATGTTAGAATCATACTCAAGGCACGACAGTACTTTTGTATATGAGAAAGGTAAAACAGTTAAGCCTACAGAGCCATTTTGTGAAGACAGGTGGAATGAGTGTGCTAGTGGTATTCACTTTTTTATAACATTGAAAGAAGCAGAGGAATATTAAATTGTGACACTCAAGTATCACATAATAAAATAATATATAAGTTGTTTATAGTGTAAAATTAAAATAAAAAAGGAGAGATTATGCAAAAAAATACACACAGAGAATTGGAAATTATTTTAGAAAACCATAAAAAATGGTTAACTAATGAGGGAGGAAAAAGAGCTTACCTAAGTTATGCTAATCTAAGTGGTGCTAATCTAAGTGGTGCTAATCTAAGTTATGCTGAACTAAGGGGTGCTTACCTAAGTGGTGCTAATCTAAATGGTGCTAACCTAAATGGTGCTTACCTAATGGATGCTAACCTAAGTTATGCTGAACTAAGTAATGCT
>Ga0306868_1001682_pt1 | contig 11345 bp, 14 predicted proteins | sample AntRauTorckE6832_FD_190411 | JGI IMG/M metagenome (GOLD analysis project Ga0306868, IMG submission 190411) | Saline lake microbial communities from Rauer Islands, Antarctica - Metagenome Torckler E6 #832 (v2) (version 2) | ecosystem: Environmental > Aquatic > Non-marine Saline and Alkaline >... | reverse complement strand
CCATCAAATTTCTATCAAGCTATACAGAACAAAGAATTTGAACCAAAAGAATTTATTGCTTAAATCTGAAATCCTAAGAAAAATGGAGTTCAACATACTTTTTCTCCATTATTAGGGGGTTGGACCGACCTTTTTATAGTACTTTCAACAATTTTAATTATATTTTTATATGTTCTCCGCTATTATTAAACTCTTCCAATGGATTAAAAGAATTAAAATTCTTCTTTAGATCTTCAGAAAACATATTCACATATCTTCTAACAATTTCCATACTACTGTGCCCAAGGATCTTCTGTAAGCGATAAGGATCACCGTTATTTAAGATCCACTTTTTCGCGAAAGTATGCCTGAATAAATGAATGGACGTCTTACTTAATCCCTTACTATTATTATATCTTTTAATAGCAGATCTTAAACCTGATCTAGTAAGCTTCTGGCCCCTCTCAGTGCAAAATAGATAGTCCTTATCTTCACCCTTCCTGTAACGTAGATATTCCTTTAAAACACTATCTAGTTTCCTGGATAGAGGTATTAACTGCTGCTTCCTATTCTTAGACTTCCTAAACAACACACACCCCTCATCAAACCTTAAATCCTTAATCTTAACATTCAAAAGTGATTTCGACCTACAACCTGTTCCTAATAAGAAATTAATGGTAACCCAATTTCTATAATGTGCAAAAGTACACTCATCCAAATCAGGCTTATCCAATAATTTTCTCAACTCTTGATCAGAATAAGTTTCTTTGATTTTTTCCTCAGTCTTGATCATTTCTATTTTAAACTTCTCTAACTCACCATTTTCCATAGCATAATACAAAAAGGCCCGAAGGGCTCTTAAATAAGTATTTACAGTAGTTTCAGTTATATCAAGGTCTTTTTTAAGATGTAAGATATATGAATTAATATGTTCTTTCCTTAAATCATCAATTATATTTTCCGAATCATAAAACCTACTAAAGATCTTAAACTGATTTTGATAATACTTTATTGTTTGTTCTGACAGATTTTTCACTTCACAATAATTGATAAAATCATTAAAAACATTTTCAATTGTTCTTTCTTCATTATTATTTTCTAAACCTAACATTTAAACCACTCCTATTTTTGTATTTTGAGTAGTCGTTTTTAAGTTTTTCACCCCTAAAAATACAAAAAATTGAACACAAGACTACCCCAAAAAAGGGCAAATAATCTTGCGTTCAATTTCTTAATAAATGTCAATATATGTTTTATAAGGATATTTATACCAAATCTATTAGCCTTATCATAACAGTCTTTATAGCAAATTAGACATAAAAATGGCACGGGCAGGAGGACTTGAACCCCCAACACCAAGATTTGGAGTCTTGTGCTCTACCAGATTGAGCTATACCCGTGTGTTAGATTTATTTATTTATTATTTTGGTGGAGGTGGTGGGAATCGAACCCACGTACTATATGACTCATCCGTCAAGCAACTACGATCGTAGTTTGTTATTTAATTTCGTTATATAAGCTCCAACAAACAGGATCCTATATAACTAGGTTGTTATTGTCCCATTTTCCTACAACCATTAGAAAATGGTGAGCCTGCTAATTATGACACTTGAACACCATCACAGACAAATGATGAACAAGCGTTAACAACCTATGCGGCTGCTAAAGTTACGTTATTATCGTTTGCAGATAATTTTATTTATCCAGTGTTTTGCGAGTGAAAGGATATCCTCGGACCGCTCTTAAAGGATTCGCCACACAGGCGAAACCAGAACACCCCCGAAAAGGGTTTCTTTTTACAGCAATTAATATTATAAACTAAAATTGCCTGATTGTCAAACTATATTGAGAAATAAAAATAATTTTTAAACCCTTTTATAATAAGGGTTTATGTCATCTATTAACTATTGATTTTCTACATAGTATTTCATCAAATTATCAGCAAATTCTGCCTTGAAGTTTAAAGTGGCTTGTTCCGGTAGTTCTTCTAGATCTTCTTGATTGATATCTACATCTACTGATTGATATGGTAACCAAATAATTTGTAACCATTTACGATAAGTCTTAAGTTTAAAATCTTGGTCTTCTAATGTAAATGTTGAAAAACCCGGATTAAAGGTACTACTTTTGTTTGAATTATAAGATACCTCAATTTTATAGTTCGGATTTATACTTGCCATCTGTAAGTTAAGACCTTCGTCTTGTTGATAAACGTTTACCATAATATTATCATTAACAAATTCACTTTGATTTATTACAATATCATCCCCACCATTATAGGTAATAAAAAAACTAACTGCTAGTACTATTGCTATTAAAGCAAAAATTATGTAATTCATTTCTTTACTCATACTGAACATCTCCTTTTGTAAATAATAGATTTTATAATCATATTTTTATATCCACTATCATTATGCCAATATTCAAGCTTATTTACATCAATCTTTTCATCTACTAAGATAGGCCTTCCATTATCAAAACCAGCTGGTCTTAAAAAGTATTTATATGAAATGCCGAAGCCTAACTTTGAATTAGGAAGTTCATCTCTTATAATATCACCATATGATGAAGGTAGTCCACCTGTGTTTTCCCCCATTATTACTCCTGCATCATGGTCTTTAACCATAGCTGCAAAATCTACAGCTGTTGAAAAAGTATAATGAGAAACCACAACATAAACATTACCTTCAAATCTATTTATTAATTCTTTAGGTCTTGTTTTATCTGGTTTAAATACCACTAATCCATCTCTATTTTTTCTTAAGTTATAGTATGTATTTGTAAAAAGATTAAACCTCTTTTTTGTAGCAAATATAGAATGTTTTACCCTGACTTCTTTAAATAAATTATATGGTTTATCATATAAATATTCAAATAAGTATTTTGCTAAATCTGTATTGCCACCACCGTTTTCACTAATATCAATAAATAGGTTTTTTATATCTCTATTATTTATTTCTTCAAAATATTGATCTATATCTTTTTTGAACTCATCAATTAATGAACCATCAAATGAATTTATAGTTAGATATGCAGTACCTTCAATAGGAAAATGGAGTGACCAGTTTTCTCTTTCATCTTCTTGATTTTTATTTCTTTTATCTTGAGTTGCACCTTTAACTTTTAATTGATAAGTTTTTATATTGTCTTTTAGTTTAACAGTATAATTATTGTTTTCAAACTCATAATGTACCCAGAGATAGATTGAAAATAATCGTTCAATTTTTGCATTACTAAACCCGACATTTTCGCTGCTAATACTTTTTTCAAATGTATTTATTATCTCATCTATAGGAACATCATTTATTGCAAGAAGTTTTGTTCCTTTATTAATCTTATAATCAGTGAAGTTTTTATATACTAAAACTTCATTATCGATGATCTTTATATCAAATGGAAAGATCTGACCACCATTATTATAATACTCATTAAACTTATCCCAGATTAATAGCCCTGTATGCCCATCTTTAAAAGATGCAACAAAAGGAGAAAGTATTCTATAAAGTTCAACATCAGACCATTTTTCTTTTGTTTTAAGTTCTTCTTTGATATCTAAAACCTTTTTTGAGTTTCTTCTCTTGATTGATGAAAATATATATTAGGATGTACTTCTTCTATTCGATTAAATAGATAGTCTAAATCTTTTACTGCTTCATTTTGTGTTACCTCTAGTGAAGATACCGGATAAGTAAAAGTCATTACCAATATTAATAATATTAAAGTAACTTTAATATTCCTTTTCACAGCAATACCTCCACAATTTTTAATTTTCTAGACATTAAACCTAAAAGTACAAACATCTCCATCTTTAACAATATAGTCTTTACCTTCTAGACGAAGATTACCATTATCTCTTGAATTACTTAAAGAACCATCATCTAATAATCTTTTAAAATCTACTACTTCTGCGCGTATAAAACCTCGCTGCATATCAGTATGAATCTTTCCGGCTGCCTCAGGGGCTGAAGAACCTTTCTTAACCGGCCAGGCTCTTACCTCTTTTGGACCTGCTGTTAAAAATACTATTAAATCTAATAGTTCATAGCTAGCCTTAATTAATTTATCTAAACCTGTATTATTTATTCCTAACTCTTCTAAAAAGTCTTTCTTTTCATTTTCATCTAGTTCAGCAACTTCAGACTCAATTTTTGCACTAACAGTAATAACTTTTGCTCCCTGATTATGGGCATAAGTCTTAAGTTCCTGCACATACCTGTTTTCTCTATTCATTATTAAATCATCTTCATTAACATTACAAACATATATAATTGGTTTAGCTGATAGTAGTTTTAGATCTTTAATTATTTTTTTAGTAACTCTATTTTTCTCTATTTCTCTAATATTTGTTCCCATTTGTAAGTTTTCTTCAATTCTTTTTAATTCTTTAAGTTCTTCTAAAACAGTCTTTTCTCCACCCTTAGCCTGTTTTTCAACCTTATCTTTTCTTCTTTCAATTGACTCTAAGTCTGCAAAGATTAGTTCGGTGTTTATAATTTCAATATCTCTTACTGGATTGATATCACCTTCAACATGAGTAATATTTTCATCTGTAAAGGTTCTAACAACCTGGGCAATAGCATCAACTTCTCTAATATGTGATAGAAACTGATTGCCTAATCCCTCACCTTTACTTGCTCCTTTAACTAATCCTGCTATATCAACAAACTCAATTGTAGCATGAGTTTTTTTATCTGGTTGGTAAATCTCATTTAATCGTTCTAACCTTTGATCTGGTACTTCTACAACCCCTACATTTGGATCAATTGTACAAAAAGGATAGTTCTCTGCTCCCACTTGTACACTGGTCAAAGCATTAAATAGTGTTGACTTTCCTACATTTGGTAAACCTACGATTCCAATCTGCATCTAAATCTTGCACTCCTTTATTGTTTAAAAATTTATTAAGTCATTTTTTTATGACACCAAATGCCATTATACACTATTTAATTGAAAAATCAAAGTAATTAGACTACTTATTTCATCAATATTTTACTCAATCCAGTCTGAAAATTTATCGAATTTTGTTTTTGTTTCTTTTCTACCTCTTTTATATAGTCTTAAAAGAACCTCAGGCTTAATTTCTAAGCCATTCATATTTAAATCAGTTTGTGGTCTAAAAACAAATACCTTGTTTTGCTTTTCCATCTTATCAATTAGATCCATTGTATCATTATATATTTTATAACGGTTTCTTAATTTTTCAACCAACTGAGGATAGTCCCTAATTAATAATTTAAATAGTATACTTGACCTTCTTTGTCTTAATCTAAAGCCTTTGTGTTTAGTTAATACTATAACATTTTTTTCATACCCATCTTTAATTGATTTTTCCAATGGTATAGGGTCTGCTATACCTCCATCATAGTAATACTTGCCAAATATCTTAACCGGTTTGGCTATAAGAGGAATACTGCTTGAGGCTCTTAAAATCCTCTGGCTAAAGAACCTGGGATCAAAATCGTTTGCTTTATAGTACTCTGGCTCAGCTGTATTGCAGTTTGTAACTGCTGCTTTAAATACAGTATCAGAATTAGCAAACGTCTCATAATCAAAAGGCACAATTTCATCAGGTAATTTTTTGAAGATAAAGTCCATTCCAAAATAGCTGCCGTCTTTGATTAGATTTTTAATTCCAGCATATCTATTATCTTTTACCATCTCTACAAATACTTTTTGGTTTCTATCTCTTTGATCAGCAAGATAGTTTGCTCCATTGTTTGCTCCGGCTGAAACACCAATGACATAAGGAAATCTAATGTCTTTTTCCATGAGATAATCTAAAACTCCGGCAGTATAAGCACCCCTCATCCCACCACCTTCTAAAACTAAACCTGTCTTTTTTACATCCATCAAATACATCTCCCAATTTATTATAATATAATTTCGATTTTTTAAATTAAATATAATCAAAGATTTATTATAGTATTTTTAAAATATAAACATATTACATTATTTAAAAATTAAAAGTTCTCAATCTATATTTTTATACATGAATTTCAAATCAGATTTTTCAGTAAACCCCCGCTTTTTATAAAAGTCTGCTGCAGGTGAATGAAGATCAGTTAATAAGACTATTGTATTAATATTATTTTTCTTTAATTCTTTATTAAGTTTATCCATCATTTTACTACCTATACCATCACCCTGAAAATCAGGGTCTACGAAAAACTCTTTTATAAAGTATTCGTCACCTTCCCACCATCGGATTAGATGACCAAATAATCCTGCAATAACTTCATCATTACTAATATATAGATAACCTTCAAATCCAGGTATGTTAATAATATCTAATAAATATTTTCCCGCCTGTTTATTTGAAAACCAGTTATCATTCCAGGGTTCTTCTTTGAATACATTTATAAATAGCGTTATTATATCATCTAAGTATTTTTCTTGATATTTAACTATAGAGTCCATTTGAATTCCCCCTTGCTTTTTAAGGTATATATTGATAATCAATACATAACCTAGGTTGTAATGCATCATCTTTTTCTATTAGATCAAATTTTTCTTTTACCTTTTCAAACTCTTCTACAGCACATTCACCCCTCATGTTCCAGCAGTTAAAACCTTTTTGTAATAACTTATCTTTTAATTCCACATCTGGTTTTACACTAAACTGCCAGTGCCTTTCTATCACTTTCATATCAAGCTTTTCATAGTATTTTTGAGCTCTTTTATCCTGACTAAACCAAATACTCTTATTTATATTATATTTTTCTCTTAAGATCTGATGAGTTTTATCAATTAGTTTCTTACCTAATGATAAACCCCTATAATCTCTATGGATACCAAACTCCCAGACAAAACCATAGTCATCTTTTATAAAATCTATTACTTTTGAATTGATCTCTGTAGTAATAAATCCAACAATATTATTATCTTTTTTCATAACTAAATCTATTGTTTCATTATCATATTCCGGCTTTTTATGTATTACTATCCACCAGGCATAAGAATCAACCATTACACTAGCATGTACATCAAGCCAGTTTAGTTCATCTTTTGGTATGTATTCCTCTATTTTAAACTCACCCATTATTTAAAACCTCATTATATTCATCATTTGTCATACTAAACATAAAAGAATCATGCCAATTTCCATGATGAAATCTATAGTTTCTAAGTTTTCCTTCATTTTTAAATCCTACAGAAGTTAATACTTTTTGTGCAGCATTATTTTCTACATCTGTATCTGCTTCAACTCTCACTAGTGGATAGTTATTAAACAGATGTTCTAATATTAAAGTTAATATCTTTTTACCTAAACCCTGACCTCTTTTTTCACTTCTAGTTATTACTAGACCAAGATTTACTATTCCCTCTCTTTTGAACTTTACAAATAATAGTCCGATTCTTTCACCTGTATTTATTTCTACGATTAATACATTTAAATCATCAAAAATTAATCCGTTTTCATTAAACTTTTTCTCTAGGTTTACTTTTGATTTAAAATGAAACTCCTGATACCTACCTCTAATCTCAGGTGTCTCCCACTTAATTAATTTTTCTAAATCATTTTTTCTTAATGGTCTTAATATTATATTATTATCTTTAATCATTTATATCATCCTCTTTATCTAAAAAACGTCCATCATCTTTTTTATGTTCCATCTTATGAACATTTTGATCTAACCAACCCTGTTTTGTCATTTCTTTAACATCAAATTCTTTCACATAGGGTTTAATATCTAAAACAGGTGTACCATCCAATATGTCTACATCTTTAATTTTAATAATATTATCTTTAACATCTAATAATCTAACAACTGACAAACCTATTGGATTAGGTCTGCTTGGCGCTCTAATAGAAAAGATACCATGTTCTTTATCATCCATAAATGGTTTTCTTAATAGTTTATAATCTCCAGCTTTATGGCAGTGATAAAGAAGTATAATATGTGAAAAACCATCTAAATCCTTTAAACCTTTTTTAAACTCTGGAAGTACTCTAACTTCTCCCTCTATATTTTCAGCAGCACCGGTCTGAATCGGTGTACCTTGAGCTTCTTTATGTGGACTCTTTATAAAACCAATTGCTTTATATTTAAATTCCATTATTTATTTCACCTACTTATATTTTTCTTCCCAAACTTCTCTTAAAATAATATTTTTATTATCTTCTAAACAATCTGTAGCTAAAATTCCATATAGATGATCTATTTCATGTTGGAATAATTCAGATAAATCATCTTTAAATTCTTTGGTAATATAATTTCCTTCTATGTCCTGATATTTAACTTTAATATTCTTAGCTCTTTTTATCTTAACAAAAAATGCAGCATCAAAACTAAAACAACTGTCCCATACTTCAAACTCATCTTTGCTTTTTTCTATAATTTCAGGATTAACCATTAATATCTCTTCATTATTTTTATTATAATATATAACTTTCTTTAAACAACCAATCTGGGGAGCTGCAATTGCTCTTCCCAAGTTGTGTCTCTTTTGAAAATCAAATAAAGTATCTTTTAAATCTTTAGCTATTGTTTTTAAACTATCATTCTCAAAATTATTAACTTCTTTAGATTTTTTCCTTAACATTTCACTACCTATCTTATAGATCTTTTTTACAGCCACTATCTGCTCACTCCTCTAGTTCTCTTTATTTGCTTCTTTGGCTTTAATCCATTTTTTAGCAAAGTCAACAGCTTTTCTTTGTTTAAATAATTTACTGGTAGCTAAACCAATCTTACCTTCTATTATATCATTTTCTTCTTCAAAATCTCTACCAATTTCATTAAATACATCTGAGTTAAAAGAAATATCTTTGAAACTTTTCCAAACTCTTTTACCGTCAACTAGAATTGGAGCCGCATTTTCAAACTCTTCCCTAGCTTCTGAACGCACTTCAGAGAGATGAAATGATGTATTACGATCATAGTCAACTCCAAGTAAGAGTATGTGTCCATCGAGGTTATAGAGCTTTCCTAAAGGTGAGTTATCTCCCAAACCAAAGTTGAGACTGTGATTTTTAGTTACATATTCAGCATTTTTACCCCAAGCTGTAAAAGAAAAGCAGGGATGATAGCTCCTTAAAACATCAGGAAATGTTCTAAAAATCTCTGGGATAATTCCAATCCCTCTTGTTGGAGTAACCTCCTTATTAAAGGCAGGCATATTTTCTTTAATATCATAAATCCAGTTTTCAGGAACAGGTGGATTTGACCAGTTATCTGGATCAGAATAATTACCAGAATGTGCCGGCATAATTATTGTACCCTGTTCTGTAATTATATCCATTAATGAATATATTACAGCTACTGGACCGCCTGTTACCCAGCCGATTTTACTTAGTGATGAATGAATAATAAGATTCATACCTGGTTTTAGACCAAGTTTTGTAAACTCTTTATTAAGTATTTCTCTTGTATATACTTTATCAGACCTTTTTATTACTTCTGTTTCCCCCATACTTACCACCTATCTCAATTAAGTTTTATAATTCAACTTAAGAAACTAACTTAATAAACTTTTTATTGCTAATTTATATAACCAAACCTGGTTATTTTTTTGATAAATACTTTCAGCCAAATCCTTTAATCTTAGGTATAAGATATGATGCGTCAAATCTTTTTAAGATATAGATATATAGTATAAAAAGAACTATTGAAACTATTAAACCGGCTTCTGGGATTTGTTTTGTACCTGCCCAGATACCTTTCTCAATATTTAATACAATACCACCTATTTCAATTTCTAAAAATATAGTTTGTATTAAGTTCCAGAAAATATGAAAACCCAATGCCCACATAATTGAATGAGTTGATATAACAACAACAGATAGTAATATACCTATAAAAAATGCATTTAAAAGGCCAATAACAGTTAGATTTCCACTACTTAAATAACCGAAGATATGTAACAGACTAAATAAAATTGAAGATAAAACAATCGCTTTTTCTGTACCAAACCTTTTTCTAAATTTATACAGTAGATAGTCTCTAAATAAAGATTCCTCAAATAAGGATACCGCTATAAATACTAATAGATATGCTAATACAACATATACAAATTCAATACTTAAAGTTAGATTTAATTCAAATTCGCCCAAGTTGAAAAATATTATTAAAAAAACATAGATATGAATTAGGATAAAAGCTATTAAAGAGCCTTCCCAAAAAAGTCTGTAGTTTTTATTTTTCTTTAATACTAAAAAACTACTAACCGGCTCATTAGAAATTATCTTTCTGGCTATAATTACTAAAATAAATAATATTAAATTAATTACAGCTGTAATTATAACATTTTCAACCATTGCTTAATCCCCCTATTATAGGTAATCTTTATTAAAAGAAATAGCATTTTCTAACATACCTAGACTTATATAATGATTCATCCTTGGTACCTCAATTAATCTAATTTTATTTTTATTCTCATAAAATTCACTTGCTTTTTTATAAAAATACCTTTGAACCTCAATTGGTATTGCAGTATCATTATCACCATGTAACATTAGAATTGGTCTTTCATTAATTTTATCTAAATTCTTATCAGGATCATATTTAACAAGTTCTTCCTGGTATTCTAAATTTCTTTCAGTATTATTTTCTTCAATAAATGTTTTAACCTTCTGCCATGCACAGGCACCATTAAATACAACTAAGGTCTTAAACAATTGATATTTAAAAAATAGCCCCGATGAAGTAAAACCACCCATTGAAGTACCCATTATAGAAATCCTCTCCTGGTCAGTTGAAGAAAGGTCTTTAATAAAATCTATAATTGAAGGAGCCTCTTTAATTGAACTATACACAGTTTTTAACAAATACTTTTCAATAGTATTCTCTTTGGTAAAATCTATAGAATTTCTTTCACCATGGTATTTTGAATCAGGTACAATCACTTGATATCCATACATTGCCATAACATTAGCTTTAAATCTTTGAAACTCTTTATTGGAAGACCAACCGTGATAATATAATATTGTAGGGAGTTTCTTTTGTTTTGTATTAGCTTGGAACCTTAAAACCGGAATATCATTGACTACAAATCTATCTTCTTTAACAAAGTCATTATCTATTTTCTTTTTGGAATAAACCATTTATTTTTTCACCTCTACTATAATTTATTATCTTTTAGCTAAATTTTCCCTGTTTATTTATTAAAATAATGTTAAAAACTATACCTCAACTCTTATTGTATAATTTATTGTTAAAATAATCTATAATTTATCCTTGAGTATAATAAACTACTTAGTAATATTAATTAAAAAATTATAGTATCTCTTTTTAATAGTTAAGCAAATTTCATAAAAATGAGCCTTGATTTAATAGTAATTAAAACAATATAAAAAAGGCTTCACCCCATTTTTTGTAGAATATAATTAATAGACAAATCAAAAATATACACAAAAAGAGGTGAAA
>Ga0306868_1001680_pt1 | contig 11363 bp, 11 predicted proteins | sample AntRauTorckE6832_FD_190411 | JGI IMG/M metagenome (GOLD analysis project Ga0306868, IMG submission 190411) | Saline lake microbial communities from Rauer Islands, Antarctica - Metagenome Torckler E6 #832 (v2) (version 2) | ecosystem: Environmental > Aquatic > Non-marine Saline and Alkaline >... | reverse complement strand
AATAAAGCTGTTGATCAGGTCAGACGCAATGAACAGTCTGATAACAAGGAACTTAAAAAAACAAGATATATCTGGCTTAAAAACAAGAGCAATCTAACCAAAAAACAGCAGGAAAAATTAAAATCATTATCTGAGATGAATCTAAAAACAATGAGAGCTTATAATCTTAGATTAGCCCTGCAGGAATTCTGGGATATAGATGACATAACAACAGCAGCAATCTATCTACAGAAATGGTATCTCTGGGCGATCCGCAGCCAGCTGGAACCAATGGTTGAGATAGGTCAATTTATTAATAGACACTGGCAGGGTATAATGAACTATATTGAAAGTCATATTAACAATGGTATCTTAGAAGGTTTAAACAGTATTGTTCAGACCATAAAAAGAAAAGCCAGAGGGTTCAGGAACTTAAATAATTTCATGACAGCTATATATTTACAGTGTGGCAAACTTGATTTTGATTTACCTCAGGCCTTTATTTAAAACTAAAATCTATGCTGTGTTTATGATATATTTAAATTCCGTGTTACCATTAATGTTAATATATGACATTTGTGTTACCCACACTAAATAGCGAAGAGCCGAATATTAATTATAAGCTGAATGAATTCGGTCAGCTGTCAGCTGCTTCTAGTCTACCAAATATAAATCAATATCTTCTGCGAGATTAAACTTGATATAGATAAAGGTTAATAATTTAACTAAACCTGTCAGGAGTTAACTGGCAGGTTTTTGCTATTTTATTAATTAAATTTTTATGTTACAATGAAGATATAATTAATAAAAGAAAGGTACTGGTGAAATAATGAGAAGTAGTGAGATTGATACAACAGGAATTGAAGAGGCTCCAGAAAGTGTAGAGTTTAGTGAAGGTGATAAGGCAGATATTTTAGTATATAAATTTACTGACCTGGGAGCAACAGTAATTATTGAGGACAAATATTTCGGCTTAGTTTATGAAAATGATATTTATAAAGAAATTACAGTTGGAGATAGAATGAAAGGTTATATTAAAAAAATAAGAGAAGATAACAAAATTGATGTCAGCCTGCGTAAGATCGGATATGGTAGAATAGAAGATGCTAAGGAAAAGATACTGGCTCGTCTTAAGACTAAAGGGGGCTCTTTACCTCTAAATGATGACAGTTCACCTGAAAAAATTAAAAAAGCATTACAAATCAGCAAGGGAAGTTTTAAAAAAGCAATTGGTGGTTTATACAAGGAAAAAATTATTGACATAACTTCTAAAGGGATTAAGTTAAAAAAATAAGCAGAGAAAAGAGTTGTTTAAAAGTGAAGGTTAAAAATTCTTTTTTTGATTGCATTAACTTTAAAGTTATAATTTTGACTGCAGCTGTTTTCCTTTTCCTGACAGCAGCTCCGGCCGAAGCCCTGGAGATAATTTCACTTCCAGTTGAAAAGACGGAAAAAGATCTTTATCAGATCGAAGCAGAAATCCCAATTTTAATGGATCTAAATCATAAAAATATAGCTGAAGAATATAATGATCTTTTTAGAGATAATATTATGACCTTTATTGAATATACTATAGAAATGGCCAGACAGAGTCAGCGAGATTTTGCCGAGGCAGAGTTTCCGAGACGGGAATTTGTAGGCAGAGTAGATTTTGATCTGAAAAACAGCAGTCAAATATTAAGTATTAAATTTAATTATTACCAGTATACAGGTGGGGCTCACGGTAATCCTTACAGTTTAAGCTATAATATTGATCTGGCTACAGGTGAAGATCTAAACTTAGTTGATTTTTTAGAGCGGGAAAAGATGATTTTGTCTGAGGTAGAAGAAGTTATTAAATCTGAAATAAAAAAAGAACAGGATCTTTATTTCCAGGATGATTATGGTTTTCAGAGTTTAGCCGAAGATCAGTGTTATTATCTTGAAAATGGTGAACTTGTTGTTTATTTTCAACCATATGCCATAGCACCATATTCAACTGGAATGCCAGAATTTAGAATTGAATATTAATTAACCAGACTGCTGTATTAATTTACAGCAGTTTTAACTTTTAAGAGGCTGTTTTTGCAGCTGCTATTTTTTCACCTCTTTAACGAACTTATGTTTGTAAAAAAGCAATAAATATGCTAAAATGTAATTAAACTAATGTTCGTACGAAAAGGAGGAAGTTTATAATGCAGCCTGATTATAGTGATGTACCGCGGGATCAAATTTTATGTGTTGATATGAAATCATTTTATGCCAGTATAGAATTAGTAAAAAGAAATATTCATCCACTTAAAGGTTATCTGGCTGTAATTGGTGATAAAAAAAGAAAGGGATCAGTCGTTTTGGCAGCATCTACTGCACTAAAGAAAAAATATGGAATTAAAACAGCCCACCGTTTATTTCAGATTCCAGATAAAGAAGAAATCATACTGGCTGAAGCTAATATGGAACTTTATCTTAATCTTTCAATGAAAATAACAGAAATTTTTAATTCTTATTTACCTTTAGAAGCAATTCATATCTACTCGATAGATGAAGCCTGGCTTAAACTGAATGGGAGCAGAAAAAAATATGGTGATCCAGTTGAACTGGCGGTAAAGATTAAAAAAGAAATCTGGAGTAAATACGGCTTACCCTGCAGTATGGGGATCGGCCCCAATATGTTTATGGCCAAGGTGGCAATGGATAATGAGGGTAAAAAAACCGGCCTCTGCCGCTGGGATTATAAAGATATACCGGATAATTTATGGCCGCTCAATCTTTCTGACTGCTGGGGAATTGGCAGCCGGACTGAAAAAAAGTTGAATAAAATTGGGATTTATACAGTCGGTGAGCTGGCTCAACTGCCCTTAGATTATCTTGAAAACAAATTTGGGATTATCGGTAATCAGCTTTATTATCATGCCTGGGGAATAGATTATTCGGAAGTAGAAGGACATTTTAATGATCAGAAAAAAGCGGTTGGCAGAGGGATTACCCTCTACAGTGATTATACAGCTTTAGAAGAAATTAAAACAGTGATTTTTAATCTTACAGAAGAGGTGAGTAAACGAGTCCGCCAGCATAACTTAAAAGGAAAAACGGTCTCACTTTCCCTCAGCTATTCTAAAAGTGAAAATAAAAAAGGTTTTTCCAGACAGCTCAGTCTGGAAAAAAGAACAGATATGACTAGAGATATCTATCAGGCTGCAGTTAGTATTTTAAATAAACATTACCAGGGCGAAAAGGTAAGAAAAATCAGTCTCTATCTGACTAAATTTACTGCAAGTGATTATCAGCAGTTAAACTTATTTGAAAATGATCTAAAAAGAGCAGAAATTAATCAACTCCGGGATCAGCTGGCCCAAAAAATGGGAAAAGATGTTCTTTATTATGCCCGCAACTTAGAAAAAGGAAATATTAAGGAGAGAATTCAAAGCACCATTGGCGGCCATCATAAATAATTAAAGCTCGAGTTCAATAATCTGTTCGAATTTTAGACTTCTAATTTCTTTGTTTATCTGTTCAATTTTCAGTTGTTGTTTATATTTCTCAACTATCAAAATTTTTCCTTTAATAATTTCAACTTTCTTATTTTCATAAAATTTGATTCTAACAGTTAAATTACTATTTAAAGCTTCTTCAATTTTAAAATTAATTTCATTAAGCTGCTGCTGATCAAGTTCTGGTTTTTCTACTTCTGTTTCCCTCATTTTTAATTCTTTTAGCTTTTTTTGATGTTCAACTAACATTAAAGAATTCCATTTTTTATTACCTCTGTCTTTAAAGTTCATATTTTCAACTCCTAATTATATCTAGTATAATTTTAACATACATTTGTTCTTCAAGCAAGATCTATTCAAAAAAATTGCTTGATTAATGTAGAATTAAGGTTCAGTATGATATAATTATTTTAATGAAAATTGGCTTTTAAAAACAAATTTTAATTCAAATAAATTTCAAAAAAATTATAAACAGCAGAGGAGTTGAATTAGATGAAAATTTTAGTTACGGGTGGAGCAGGTTTTATTGGCAGCAATTTTATTCACTATCAGCTTGAAAATTACGATGATCAGATTATCAATATTGATAAATTAAGCTATGCCGGTAATCCCGATAATTTAAAGGATCTAGAATCCAACCCTGATTATGAATTTAAACAGCTGGATATCTGTGATAAAGAAAAAATTGATCAGATTATGCATCGCGGAGTAGATTACATTGTTAATTTTGCAGCTGAATCCCATGTTGATCGGAGCATAGAAGATCCTTCAGTCTTTGTCAAAACAAATATTGAAGGAACTCATAATTTACTAGATCTGGCCCTTAAATTTGGGATCAAAAATTTTGTGCAGATTTCTACAGACGAAGTTTACGGCAGTCTGGGCGAAAAAGGTAAATTCCGAGAAGACAGCCCTTTAAATCCGTCCAGTCCTTACTCTGCTTCTAAAGCAGCTGCAGACCTTTTAGTTAGCTCATATGCTAAAACCTATAATTTGACGGTTAATATCAGCCGCTGCTCAAATAATTTCGGTCCCTATCAGTATCCGGAAAAATTAATTCCACTTTTTATTATTAATGCTCTTCATGATAAAATATTACCTCTCTATGGTGATGGAAGTAATATCAGAGACTGGATTTATGTTAAAGATCACTGTCGGGCGGTTGATTTAGTAATGCGCCGGGGAAAAAAGGGTGAGATATATAATATTGGAGCCAGTAATGAGAAAAGCAATTTAGAAATAACTAAAAAAATTCTTGCTCTATTGTCTAAATCCGAACTTTTAATAAAACATGTTGAAGATCGTAAAGGGCATGATTACCGCTATGCAGTCGACAGTAGTAAAATTAAAGATGAACTTGGGTGGGAAGCAGAGTTTGATTTTGAAAAAGCGATGGAAGGAACTTTAAACTGGTATCTTGATCATAAAGAATGGTGGCAAAAACTTATTGATACTAATTAATATTGAACTTGAATTCAATATTTAAGTTTTGCGATTAACTCTTGTTATTTGATCTGATTAATAATATAATTAATTAAGAACATTAGTTAAAAACAATATTTATTAAACTATATTTTATAGATTATGAGAGGGTGTATTTATGCATATTGAAAGTCTTAAATATTTTCAAGAGATAGCAGAGGTTAAAAGCATCTCAAAAGTGGCAAATAATTCGCATATTTCTCAACCCGCCTTAAGTCAGCAGATACAAAGGTTCGAAGACTCGCTGGGAAAAGACCTTTTTATTCGCAGCAATCGAGGGGTTAAGTTAACAGAGTCAGGTGAGGTAGTTTTAAAATATGCAGATAATATAATAAGAACTTACAATAAGATGCTTTCTGATTTAAATGATCAGGAAAGTAAAGAAATAAAAATAGAGGGAGAGCATACGATTGCAACTTACTGTCTTCCCTGTGCTATTTTAAATATGAAGTTTAAATTTCCAAATCATAAGTATAACCTGGTTGCAGCTTCTTCGGATAAAATAGAGCAGGATGTTTTAAGTGATATCTGTGAGGTAGGATTTACAACTCATCCTGCTCAGGCAGAAAATTTACATTCAGAAGAGGTGATTAACGAAAAAGTGGTATTGATTTCTCCACCCGCTTTTGATTTACCGGAAAAGATAGAGTTAGAAGAAATTTTAGATCATAAATTTGTGATTTTAAAAGAAGACTGCATAATTAAAGAAAATTTCAAGGATGCTCTGGCAGATCTGGGCCACAATTTTTCTGAAATAGAGATTATTTCCCAACTGGATTCTACAGAGGCAATTAAAACTTTAGTTCGTAAGGGTTATGGAGTTGCTTTTGTGCCATATAATGCAGTTAGAGATGAATTTAGTGCCAAAGAAATCAATGTTTCTCGAATTAAAAATTATGATTTTGATTATGATATTTATATGATAAATAAAAAAGCTGAATTTTTATCTGATGATGTCAGAGAGTTTATATCAAACTTTAAAAAATTGGGTAAACATATCTGTTATTAAATTAGATCTTAAGCTTTGATAGTTGGAAACGGAGTAATTTATATGCGCGAAATAGCTTTTAATAAAATATATTTAAGTGGAAATGAAAAAGATTATATTGCAGATGCATTAAATAGAGGCAGCATCAGTGGTGATGGCTTTTATACCAGCAAAGTAAGTCAATTCCTGGAAGAAAAATTTGCCTTAAAGAAGGTCTTAATGACTACATCAGCCACTCATGCTCTAGAAATGGCCGCCCAGCTGCTTAATTTAAAAGAAGGTGATGAGGTTATTATGCCCTCGTTTACTTTCAGTTCTACAGCTAACGCTGTAATTAAAGAGGGAGCCAGGCCGATATTTGCAGAAATTAAGGCTGATACCTTTAATCTGGATCCGGCTGATTTTGAAGCTAAAATTACTGAGAGAACTAAAGCTGTAATTCCGGTTCATTATGCAGGTATTAGCTGTGAGATGGATCAGATTAAAGAAATAGCAGCTGAAAATGAGATTAAGATTATTGAAGATGCAGCTCATGCAGTTAACAGTTTTTATAAAGGTAAGGCAGCAGGTTGGCTCGGTGATTTTGGCTGCTACAGTTTTCACGGCAGTAAGAATTTTGTCAGCGGTGAAGGTGGGGCTCTAATTATTAATTCTGAGCAGAAAGAACTGCTTAAAAAAGCAGAAATCATCAGAGAAAAGGGAACAAACCGCTCTCGTTTTCTGCGGGGAGAAATCGATAAATACAGCTGGGTTGGAGAAGGCTCCAGTTATTTGCCATCTGACATATTGATGGCTCTTTTATTTGCCCAACTGGAGAATTTGGATTATATTACTGCACAAAGAAAGAAAATATTTGATTATTATAATCAAAATTTGAAAGAATTTTTAAGTCAAGGCTTTTTGGAATCAATACCAAAAGTGCCGGCTGATAGACAGAGTAATTATCATATTTATTATTTGAAATTTAAAAATAAAAAAATAAGAGATTATCTTTTAAAAAAGCTTCACCAAAAAGGTATAGAGGCTACTTTTCATTTTCAACCCTTACATTCTTCACCGATGGGGAAAAAGTTAGGTTATCAAAAAGAAGATTTTAAATTGACAGAAGAAATTGCAGGCAGTCTGCTAAGACTACCTATTTATCCAGATCTTTCCCAAAGAGATTTAGAATATATTATTGCTGCTTTAAGAGATATTTTCAGTCAATTAAAGCAAGTAGGTGTTTAGAGAATGTCAGATTTGCTTTCTATAGTAGTTCCGGTCTATAATGGAGAAAATTCTTTAGAGGAACTTTATTCGGCTATAAAAAAAACAGCTGCTGTTAATAATTTTGATTTTGAATTAATTTTAGTTGATGATCATAGTCCAGACCAGAGTTATCCAAAGATATTAAAGCTGCACAATCAGGATAGTAGAGTAAAAGGCATTCGTCTGGCGCGTAATTTTGGTCAGCAGAATGCTATTTTTTGCGGCTTTAATTATGCAGTTGGAGACTATATAATTACAATAGATGATGATCTGCAGCATCGACCTGAAGATATAAGTCTGCTTTATCAGCAGATAAAAAAAGGTTATGATGTTGTTTATGCAATTCCAGAAGCAAGAGCACATAGTTTTTATAGAAGACTGGGTTCAAAGTTAACCAACTGGCTTTTTAATTTAATTACTCCTAAAAGTGAAGGAATTAGGGTCAGCAGTTTTAGAATAATTAATAGAAAACTGCTCAATAAAATTACCATTTCTGATAAATCTTTTATCTATCTTTCGGCAATTATACTGGATCAAAAACCTGAAATTGCAAATATTTATACCAGACAGGAAGAGCGTAAATATGGGCAGTCAAATTACAACTTTTTAAAACTCTTAAAATTATTTTTAAAACTTTATATTTATTATGGGAAATTTCCATTTTTGAAATATTTTAGATCTGAAAAACAGCAGTATCTGATTGCAGAAAGTACAATAAAAAAGAAAGAGGAATCTATATGAGATTATTAATTCTGGGTGGGGGCAGCGGCCAGCTTAGTTTAATCAAAAAAGCAAAAGATCTGGGATATGAGGTAGTTGTTTCTGATTATTATCCTGATGCCCCCGGTAAAAAAATTGCTGATTTTAGTTCTGAAAGCAGCACCTTTGATTTCGAGTCTAACCTTGAAACAGCTAAAAAATTTAAGGTAGCTGGAGTTTTAACAGCCGGTACTGATCAGCCAGTTTATACGGCTGCTCGAGTGGCTGCAGAGCTTAATTTAAATCATCCTCTTTCAGTTGAGACATCAAAAGCTGTAACTAATAAAAGGGTAATGAAAAACAGATTTAGCCAGTCAGAGATTCCAACTGTGAAATATAAAATAGTGGACTCAGAATTTTCTGAGCAGGAATTAGCTGATTTTAAAAAACCTTTTGTTGTCAAACCTCTTGACAGCCAGGGCCAGCGTGGTGTTTTTAAACTAAATTCTATTAGCCAAATTAGAGAAAAATTTAACGAAGTTCTCTCTTTTTCCAGAGAAGATCAGATTCTGGTGGAAGAATATTATAAATCTGATGAGATAACGGTCAGCGGCTGGGTAATTGATGGTCGAGCAGAGATTTTAACGGTAACCGATCGTCTGCGTTTTGAAGAAGATATTCATATTGGGATCTGTTCTTCTCATCTATTTCCTTCAAAACATTTAGAAGATCAGATAACTGAAATTGAAAATTTGACCCAGAAAATTGTAAATAAATTTGGAATTGAAAATGGACCCCTTTATTTTCAGTTTTTGATTGGGGATGAAGGAATTAAAGTTAATGAGATTGCCTGCAGAATAGGGGGAGCCTATGAAGGAGATTTTATGCCAGATTTGACAGGTGTTGATATTTTAAAAATGATGGTAGAGCTGTCAGCAGGACAGCCAGTATACCCGGAAGCGTTCCAAAATTATTTGCTGAGGGATAATTCTAAGCATCTATCTTCACAGCTCTTTTTTGCTGGCCCGGGTAAAATAAAAAAAGTTACAGATAGTTCTGAGCTTTTAAAGCTTCCTGGAGTTTTAAAAGTTGGTTTGAATTATCAGCTAGGAAATATAATTCCAGAGATAGAAAATGCTACTGCCAGAGCCGGTTATTTTATAGTTATAGCAGATAACAAAAAAGAACTGCAGCAGAGAGTGCAAGCAGTATATGATAATTTGAAGATTATTGATCAGAGTGGAAAAAATCTGGTTTTAAGAACAATGGGAGAAAATTTTTAAATGGGAGCCAGGAGTGTAATTATGAAAAAATATATTTTAATTATTATAATTTTAGCATTAAATTTGTTTTTAATAAGCGGCTGTGCGGGTAATGAGCAGAGCGCTCAGCAGAGTATTACTATTGCTGAACAGTATGGACTGGCCTATGCTCCGGTACAGCTGATTAAAGAACTTCAGCTTTTAGAAGAATCTAATCCTGAATTAAAAGTAGAATGGAAGCAGTTGAGCAATACTACTTCTATTAGAGAGTCAATGCTGGCCGGAGAAGTCAATATAGCTTTTATGGCTATCCCACCTTTTTTAATTGCTAAGGATAAGAGGATGGATTGGAAGATAATGGCTGGACTCTCAGAAAGTCCTCTGGGATTGATGACTAATCGGGAAGATATTAAATCTCTGGCTGATTTTAAGGCTGAGGATAAGATTGCTTTACCACAGCCGGGAAGTATTCAGCATATCTTACTTTCCATGGCAGCTCAGCGAGAGTTTAGTAAACCAGACAAATTTGATGAACAACTTTTAACGATGAGTCATCCAGATGCAATGAATGCACTGCTTGCAGGGAGAGAAGTAGCTGCTCATTTTGCCTCACCTCCCTATTTGTTTTTAGAAAGTAGAGAAGAAAACATTAAAGAGATTTTAAGCGGCAGTGAGGCTTTTGGTGGTGATTTCACCTTTATTATTGGGGTCAGCACAGAGGAATTTTACCAGCAGCAGTTTGAGAATTACAAACTTTTTTTAAAAGCATTAAAAGAAGCAATTAAATTCATTGAGCAGAATCCAGCTGCAGCTGCAGAACTTCTGGCTGACAATTATGATCTAAGTCAGGCAGAAATGAAAGAATATCTGAGCTGGCCGGGAATGAAATTTACTTCTGAGATTAAGGGGCTGGAAAAATTTCTTGATTTTATGACTGCTGAAGGTTATTTAGAAGAAAATAATTATCAGCGCTCTGAGCTTATTTTTGAAAAGAGAGCAGCTGTTGGGGAGAAAAAAAGCCCAGAAACTGGAGCTGTTCCAAATGACAAATAAATATCGTCAGCGTCTGCTCTGGATAATAGTTCTGGCCCTGATCTGGCAGTTGACAGCAGTGAGTGGTGTTTTTTCTGAGCTGATATTTCCTGGTCTTGATCAAATATTTTTGGCATTAATTGAATCATTTAAAGATGGTGATTTAATCAAACAGATAGGCTTTTCTCTTTCAATTATAATGCAGGGACTATTTTTAGCTACAGCAGCAGCTTTAATTTTAGCGCTGACAGCATATTTTTCTAAAAGTGCTGCCGGATTAATCGATACTTTAACTGCTTTGGCTCATCCTTTACCTGGTATAGCGCTAATGCCCTTGATTTTAATCTGGTTTGGCTCTGGCAGAACGGCTATTCTAATTGTAATTATTCATTCAGTGTTATGGCCTTTAATTTTAAATTTGAGTACAGGTTTTAATTCTATACCTGATATCTATACTCTAATTGCTAAAAATTATCGCTTAAGTAAATTAGAATTCATGTATAAAATTTTGATACCTGCCTCACTTCCATATTTTATTTCCGGTTTAAAAATTGCCTGGGCAAGATCCTGGCGAGCCTTAATCAGTGCTGAAATGCTCTTTGGGGCAATTAATAGCCTGGGAGGTTTGGGCTGGTTTATTTTCCAGAAACGTGTTTTTTTCGATCTGCCCGGAGTATTTGCAGGTATTATAGTGATTATAGTAATCGGAGTTACTGTTGAGGATTTTATCTTCAAAAAATTGGAAGCAAATACAGTTAAAAAATGGGGAATCTTAAAATGAGCTCCTATTTAGAACTAAAAAATATAAATAAAAGTTTTAAGACAGAAAAAGGAAGCAAAAAAGCTTTAAATGAGATTAATCTTCAGATTAAAAAAAATGAATTTTTAACAATTTTAGGTCCATCCGGCTGTGGCAAGTCGACTCTTCTTAAAATAATCGCCGGATTTAGCAAAGCTGACAGTGGTCAGATTTTTAAAAATAAAAAGCAGCTTGAAGAAGCCGGTCTGGATAGGATTATGCTTTTTCAGAATTTTGATCAGCTTTTCCCCTGGCAGCAGGTAATTGATAATGTAGAATTTGCAGTTAAGGCTGCAGCTCTGGAGCAGGAATCAGAACATCCAATAGGGGCTGGAATTGTAAATAAAGCTAAAGCAGAAGATATAGGGATAGATAGTGTTGAAGACTTTGAGATAATTAAAGGT
>Ga0306868_1001676_pt1 | contig 11375 bp, 16 predicted proteins | sample AntRauTorckE6832_FD_190411 | JGI IMG/M metagenome (GOLD analysis project Ga0306868, IMG submission 190411) | Saline lake microbial communities from Rauer Islands, Antarctica - Metagenome Torckler E6 #832 (v2) (version 2) | ecosystem: Environmental > Aquatic > Non-marine Saline and Alkaline >... | reverse complement strand
CGTTTTTTAAACCTTTTAAAATACCTACATCATTTGAAAATAAAAAATGGTAAAGCTCTGAATCTGTCTTTGATGTGACATTGCCACCTTCAAAAGTTATTTTTTGTATGCCCATTAAAACTCTCCTCCGTCAATGTTTTGATTCGTGATTGTTATTTGACTTGTCTGACCACTGCTTTTATTTTTACTTAATAATTGTATTTTTTCAGTTAATTTGACCCGGTACTCGCCTAAAGTAATCAATGCTTTATTTAATGAATCCTTAAAAGCTATACCAGTGATGACTGATTCATAAGTCTTACCCTTATGAATAAATGAAATATAATCTCCTAGGTATACATTCTTAAAGGGGACAAATATCTTATTATTCATGTCAATGGTAAAGGTTATATTATGGTCTAGTTTAGATGTGATCATATCGCTTCTTGCTTTTGTTTCTAATGTTTCAAAGTCTTTGTCTGTATATTTATAACTATTAACCATGACACTTGTGTATCTATAGACTGAGTCACTGTCTTCTGTAATATCACCATTTGTTAATAAGTAGTAGGTCTTTATGTTTTTGTGTATTTCATTATCACTTCTTGGATAAAAGATAACTTTATTAACAAGCTGACTTGTTGAATCATTGGTTTCTATATTTAGAATTGATGAAAAATCACTCCTAATCTTTAAGCCTCGCCTAACACTAACAATCCGAAAAACAATACCTCTTATCCTGCCCCTTAAATAAATCACATCTGTAGAAGAGCTAATACCATAACTTTTAGATGCAAGTTCAAAAATTTTGGATATATTGATAATCTTGTCAGTTTCAAAGTTTAGTGTCCCAGTAACACTTGTTTCTTTAGAAACCGTTAAATATGATAAGTTCTGCTTTTTATCTGTATTGAACTTGAAATTGCTTGTTATGATTTGTTTCAAGTAGTCAGCTAAATCACCACTATAGCTATCTGCTTGTATATCCAAATTAAAAATCTCTCTAAAATCGAGAGATTTAATCTGTGTTGTATCATCATCACCTAGTTCTATACTTTCTAAAATACCAATATAAGAAAAAGTTTCATTTCTAAGAACCAGGATATCACCAATGGTGCAGTTTATCTTTGTCTTGTTGACTTTAAAGGTTGAGCGTTTGATTAAGACCATATCTAATACAAGTTCATATTGTTTACTTATATATGCATTATCTTTGTATTGCAAGGTATGTCTATCTAGGAATAGTAATTTCATTTTATATACCCAAGTAGCCTTCAATAACTGTTAGCTTACAAATTGATTCAGTAGCGACACCTGGTTTAAACTCAACTTCAAAATCCCCATGATCTAAAAAGATAAAGTTATCTACTTCAAAGTCTTGTTGGCTGTATATATCCGTTTTGATACCTGATTCGTCCATAATCATTTCTTGTTTGCTTGGCATGGCATTAATAATTATTGTAGCGTTTTCTGCTGTTACATATAATCTTAGAAGAGATACAGTTTCACCATTCTTTTTAATATGAACTTCAGGATTAATAACATTACCTATAATTTCAATTAAAATAGGTGCCTTGTCTAAACCTTCATTTTTTATAAAAGCCTTACCCTCATATGAACTTGAATAAAAATATGGATAGGTGTAAGAATAGACCTTTCCACTTGAACTTCCATTCGCAATAATCTCATAAGTCTTCTCTTTTAACCATAGGGATAACTTCTTAAAAATGATATTGCTTTGAATGGTTCCAGCTATGAGTTCTGCTTTTGAGAGGCTTGCGATATCAACATAACAATAAGCCTTAAAGGCTTGATTTTCATAGTAGAGTTTATATGACTTATAAGACTTACTAATATAATCAACAAAATGCTTATAACCTTGGTATCCTTTTAAAAAGACGAGGGTTTCTGTGATTTCAGTTAATGGGATATTATAATCTGATTTTTGATAAAACTGACTATACTCTAAGTATTTTAAATCCAAAGAAAAACCAAGACCACTCACTTGGGAGATAATGGTCTGGTTTTTATGATTAAAATAATAGATATCACCGTATTCATTTTCTAAGTAAAATTGTCTAATCAAATGACATTACCTCCTAATGCTTGATTGATAGAATCAATATCAAAGGTTGGTGATGTTGTATTGATGGTGATGTTGTTTGTATTTGAGTTTGCTGTGTTTGAGTTTGAGTTATTGACTGTACTTGATCCTTTTAGATTAAATGTATCCGAGAAAAACCCGCCTACCTTACCAAAGAAGCCACCAACTTTATCGGCAGCATTACCTGCAAAATCACTAATACCATCAGTAACCTTGTTTGCAATATTAGATATACCTTCAGTAACATTCCCGAACACATCTTTGACCTTGCCACCAAAGTCACCTATCTTAGAAGGTAAGTCTCCAATCCACTCAAATATTTTTTGGATAAATTCTACTATCTTTTGAACGACTTTTAAAACTGGTTCAAGTACGGTCTTTAAAACATTGATTGCTGGAACTAATACAGCGTTTAAAACTTCTCCTATAACTGTAATCAGTGGTGCAAGTAATCCTAATATCTCAGCAAACATCTGAATCTGAGTCATCAAAGGCATTAAGATGACTTCAAGTATTGGCATAAGTAAATCAAGTAGCATAATGATTAAATCAATAATGACATCTAAGATAGGTTGTAAGGCTGTCATTAAAGAATCAACTATGGCAAGAATCGGTGGAAGCAACTGCATAAAGGTTTCCATGAGTCTTCCAAGCAACTCTTTAAACTCTTCACTTTGAAACAAGGCCATTGCTAATATAGCAATCAATGCGCCTATACCTAAAGTAGCAGCGTTTATTCCAACACCTGCAAATATACCTGAAGTTCCGACACCTTTTAATGCAATGGATGCAATGTTTAAAAGCGGACCGACTTTACCAACGATAGATAGAACAGGTCCTAAAGCTGCAACAACGCCTGTTAAAGTTACAATCATTTTCTTAGTGCCAGCGTCCATATTTTTCCACTTATCAATCCAGTCTTTTAATGTTGGAATGATATTGTCTCTAACCTTTATAGTGAGTTCTTGAATCACTGGTAGAAGTGTACTTGCTAAGTCAACACCTAAACTAGAGACGGCTTGTTTCGTTCTATCGAGTGCATCAGTAAACTCACCTGCTTGAGCGGCTTGTTCATTGGTAACAATACCTAATTCCTTAGCTTCATTTCTTAAATCATAAATAGTAGCTGTTTCTTGAGTTAGAACAGGAATAATATCAGCTGCAACTCTTTCACTTAATAAATCGTTGGCCACACCAACTCTAATGGCTTCATCTTCTACTTCACTTAAAGCATCTCTTATAAGCGCAAATGCTTGATCTGCATTCTTGCCTTCTAGATCATCTAAGCTTAATCCAATCAAGGCTAAACTATCAGCGTATTTATCTCCATTACCTGTCGCAATCTCACCTAATAGTCCATTGACTTTCATAAAGGCTCGTTGCATTCTTTCTGTAGAGACACCTAGAATAGTCGCTGAGTGATTCCACTCTTGCATTTGTTCTGCAGATAAACCTAATTTTTCAGCAGTGTCTCCTATTTCATCAGATGCATAGGCACTCTTAATTGAAAAGGCTGTTAAAGCAGAAACGGCTCCTAAGATAGGAACCGTTACAGATTTTGTTAATGTTGAACCAAGTTTACCAATTTTCTCAAAGTTAGCATTGCTTAGTTCTTTTATTTTATTGCCTGTTTTTTCTAGTTGCCCATTGAACTTTGCCAGTGAAGCCTCTGTGTATTGGACATTTCGCTTGAGTTTGTTAAACTCTTCTTGACTCATATCACCTAATTGAACAGCTTTTTTAGCACGGTCAAGTTCTTGATTTTGAGTGCTTAGTTTTTTCTTTGTTTGAACTAAGATATCATTTAATTTACCTTGTTTTTGTTTCCATAGATCTAAATTTGTACTATCATATCTAAGGTTGGTATTAATAGCTCTAAGGTCTTTATTTTGTTCTTTAAGGTCTTTCTTGATGCCTTTTAATTCATTTTCCAAATCCTTGCCATCAAGACTTAGTTTGATATTTAATCCTTTGACTGTTTCTGCCATTAATGTTCACCTCCAGTGTATAAAAAAAACACATCAAAGGATGTGTTTAATCTATTTTTTTAAAAGCCCTATAATATAGTACTGAAATCAACAGCATTAATAATAGCCAACTAATGATTACTAAGAAATCTGTACCAAAGCTCCATGATTCACCATAGTTAGGGCTATTCAACCATTCTAAAGTCATATTAATACTATACCATTGAAAACCCAAAATTAAACCAGTAAAAACTCCTATGATAATACTACTAATCTTTTTATCAAATCCGCCCATAACAAATAGTATCAACAGATACGTGCTAAAGATTACAGAAGTTATAACTGAATAATAACTAAGCCCGAAAATAACATATATTAAAATTATCATGAGTGGTAAAGCAAATATACTAATTTTTCTTATCATAAATATCCCCTAGTAATAATATGGAGCGCTGCTCATTGCACATATATAATTATAAAACAACCTTGCAGCATATTCTCTATATTCATATGGAACTAAACTAGACCCATATCCTCCAGTTCTCAAAAGAGAAAAACCTGCATAGAAATTACCACTATAATAACTATGATTAGAGTATGTTCCATCTGAATATTTGACATTTAATGACATAAAAACTTCATCTCTAAATCTATTATACTGTGAAGTTGAAGTCGACTTTGAATTAATTTGTGCAGATTCTTTGAATATTTTATATCTGTTAGGATACTGTGAATTATCTCCACTGGTTACATTATAATATGCTGACAATGAATTACTCAAGGTATTTTCCTCTATATCAAGAAAAATCTTTGCAATATTCATTGCATCAATGTCTGCTAACATATCTTCTTCAGGAAACGTACAACTTGAAACCCCAACCCATTCACAAAAATCAATATTTGAATTCGTATAACCATAAGAAACATCAATACTTAAGGATAGTTCTGATACATCAATATTCTCAGTATATAACTTCTTAGTAAATGTATGCAGGTCTCCAAGCCATCCCGCAAGATCTTGTTGATGTTGATTTCCTAAGTCAATTGTATTTCCTGTACTTTGATACGCACCATCTATTGAAGCAAAGAGATGTGTTACATCAATTCCTGTACTATTTACACCATTAAATGGATCGACCAATAGATATCCTCTAGATTTATATGTTGTTGACACATAACCATATTCATCATTATAATCAGAAGCATTTTGTAAAAATTGAGCGAAATATTCATTAAATTCTATTCCAGTTCCATCAACTTGCTCTACATAGTCTACGAATCCCATATTTGTTGTGCCTGCAGTGATTCCCCAGGTTTCATACATAGAGGAATTATCAGAATAATTTTCATTTATACTTCGTAAATAACCTAAAACACAGTTTTCAATGTTAGAACACCCATAGTTTTCAGCAAGTTCTTCTAATTCTGTTACCATATAAATAAGAGTATCAACATCATTAAAGAGTTGTCTTTGTTCTACAATAGTGTCTACAAACTTGTCTTCATAAAAGTAATACTTGTCCATCCATGGAATCCTTATGCCTAAAAAATTATAATGTTTATAATGATAGACATTCTTTCCAGTTGATTCTATGAGTCCAACTTGATCTTCATCAATATATATTCTAACTCTAGTCATCACTTGTTCTGTTACGGTATATGTTCCCATGTCTTCGAGCATTTCCAACTCATTTGCGCCCGCACTAATTTTTGATGTACTAACATTAACAACTATAACCATAATCATAAATAATACAAAACAAACTAATTTTTTCATCTTCTGCCTCTCTTTCAACTTTTGTTAAGTATATCACAAATAATTAGATTGAGTAATAACCTTTGAAGAAATCATAAGAAAAATTTATCTATATCTTTCTGGTTTCCTCTTTTAATCGATCCTTTTCCACTTATAACATTAGTCTCTAACTTAACAATCTCAAAATATGTATTTATATCAAAGTTCTTTGTATCTTCTATTGATAAGCCTAAATGAGCTAGATTGAAGATGATGTTAGCCGATATATTGGAATCATCATTTACCTTTTGTGTATTGCTTGGAGGGTGATCCTTTCTGAAAGGTTCCGAGCATTTCACCTATGGTATTTGTTAAATTTTCTAATTCATTTTGATTACTTAAAATAGAAAAGTCTAAAGACATTAAAAAGTCATTATATGATTGCTTATTAAAAGGTCTTTGTAAAATATAAATGATACGAAAAATCGTATCAATGGCAGTTGATAAATCAGCTTCTTTTTTTATATTGGTTTTTTCAAGTTTCTTTATATCACTAAACAATTCAGTTGAGAACACGCTACGATAATCAATGATTGTAAATAGTGATGAATGTAGGCGATAGTCCTTATCACCTAATTTAAGTGTTTTTTCCATTTTATCTTATCTCCCTAGATAAACGTAGGCAAGGCAGGTGTTTGTGTTAAGAAACCAGTATAATTAGTATCTCCCATACCTGCGATGACTCTTAGTATTTGATTATCACCTGACTCAATAGGTCTAGCTGTTACATTTAATGTAATTGAGTTAGCTTCGATTGAATCGGCTTTAGATTTACTCGCATCTCCTGAAGGTGTCGCTGTACATAAGAAATACCAAATACGTCTTGCTTTGATATCTCCTTGAATCTCATAACCTAGAGCGAATGTTTTAGTTTCATTATTAACAACCTCAACAAGGTTTCCATTTGTATCTTCTAAAACTCCAAAGATATCCTTTTTAAAGACATCGTCAATTTCTGTAAACTTAAGCGTTACAGTTGTTCCTGAATTAGAAACTAACGTTGCAATAACTTTATCATCTGCATAGACTTGTGTACTTCCACCAATTGCCTCAGTTGTAATCTCTTGTGCACCCTCTAATCGTTTAGGTGTGGCAAAGGTCCAAGACCCATCTTCTGCTTGACTTGCAAGCGCATAATGTACATTTGTTAAACCAAATGTGACTTTGTTACTCATTTAAAATACCTCCTGTTTGATTTCATATATTCTGTTAACTGAACTGTCTTCATTGACAAACTCAGACAATAATTCAAATTCATATCCCATAAAATATAGGGACACTTCTAATCTTTCCTCAAGAACTAAATCCTTCTTCTTCGTAATCAGGCTCACTTGAAATGTCACAAGCTTTGAGATAACTTGATCATCTGCATGGACAAGAGATCGATTACTTAAGACTTGATAAATAATATAGTTAGGATCAGTTTCTAAACCGACTCTAGTGCCATAGGAAACTTTGCCTGGTAATACTGAATCTAGCGTATTAAACAAAGTCTCTAACTTATCTTTCATTAAGTATCACCTTTTTCAATAATCGATTTGATGTCTTCTAACATTTTTGGTGTAAGTAAATCAAATGCTGGACGCATAAAAGGTCTTGGCCCTACATATTTGCCACTTCGGTGTGTAAAACCAAATTCAAGTAGGTGAGTTAGGCCGCCTTTTTGATTTGAGAATATTGAAATGGTTTTATTGATTCCACTGCCTTTAGGCTCTGCAACAAAAGAGTCGGCAAATGGCTTTGAATGACCACTTCTTGGTGCATGTGCATTAATATATTTAATAATATCATTCGCTGTTTCATCTAATCTTTTTTCTAGGCTTTTTTTGATATCTTCTGTATACGCTTCAACAAGCCCTAATATCTCACTGCCTAAATCATCAAGTGTAGCCAATGATATCACTCTTCCTAATCTTAGACTTGCTTAAATATAGTTCTATAAACTGTCCAATCTGATAGGTTCTTTCTATCTTGTAAATGTCTCCTGCAACAGAGGCATATTGACTCTGGTCATACAAGAAACTTTGAATCTTTAATGCCATATCAATTTTTATATCAGAGCGTTTGCTTTCATAATATTCACTTGAGCGAATAGAAAAGTTAATGCCCACAACTTCCTTTAAACTTTGAAGTTGATAAATTGATGAGCCTATCGAGTTTTGAACTAAGTCTAGGGTAAGTAATACAAGTTTTATATTGGGTGAATTAGGATACATCTTCTGAAATCCCCTTAGTTAATGCAATCTGTCCGACCAACATATCAAATGTTTTCGGTAGTTCTTTTGCACTCCCATCATTCTTAAATCCAAAGAATGTCTTCACATAAATTATGATTATGGTAGAAACCATTGGATTTGTTTCATCATTGATATAAGTCGGATCAATCCCACAACTCATCAGGTATGCTTTACAACTACTAATGTGAGTCGATAACTCATGATCAGCAAATGATTCTGATAAGGGTATGAGTAGTGCTTTTTTTACAATATCTAGTATAGCCATGGAATCAATCCTTCCTTATAATCTTTAATCAGCTTTAGCTATTAAGCTGCTGCTTTCTTTTTAATGCGTAAGAATCCGTTATATCCAACAACATTACCACCTGTAAATACAGATGCTTTATAACTGATGATTCCATCTTTGAATTTGTAATCTGTTGATTTTCCGATTTCAACTGGTGAGAATACTGGTACTTCATAATTCTTTAATGCGCCATATGCAATACCATACTCACCTGCAGCGGTATTTGTATTTGAGATGGCTTTACAATGTGAATTAATGATATAAGGAATACCATCAATGGTTTTATTGACATAATCAATTGTATGAACTTTACGACCTTCTTGAGTTTTAAGTCCTGCAAAAGCACGTAAGTCATTCTTATTTAAAATTAGTACTGCTCCGCCTTCAACTTCTTCATCTCCGCCATATGCAAAGACAATATCATCAAGAGTTGAATCTGTGATTGCTTCAATCTCAAGTGGGGTTGTATCAGCTAAAGCTACAGCTGCATCACTAAAGATACCAGTGAATGTATTAGTGGTTCCTGCGCCTCTTAAGATTTGTTCACTAATTTTCTTTTTAAGTGAGATGTTAATGTTACGTAACACTTCTGCTTGATAAGGTATTGAAGGTAGTTTTTCTAACTCTTCAGTAATCTCTGTATAAGCAGTAATCTTTACTTTTGAAATAGTTAAGTAACCAAATGTAGATTCAGTTGTTGAGTAAGCTCCGCCTTCACTAGTCGTTCCTGCAATACCATTGCTTTTAACAAATGATTTTTTATAGGTTTCTCCACCATTTAAGTTAATAACATTGACTCTATCAACTAAAGTTGAAACTTGTCTAAATGGTAATGGATCTAATCCTGAAGCCGTGTGATCTGGTAATAAAATCTCTTCACTCGATACTTGAATGACTCGACTTTCTTTTAAGTTTGTAGCTCTAAGTTCAAGCTTCTCTTTATCTAACTTGTTTTTCTTTTCAATTACAATTGGTTTCATTTCTGTTTTACTCGCAATTGCCATTTTCTTATCAATAACACTACGCTCTTCTTGAAGTTCTGTGGTTTCAGTTTCTAGAGCTTCAAGTTGTTTAATATCTTTTTCATCACCTGCAAGTCCTCTGATTTCAGTCAACCTTGATTCGATTTCTTTTCGTCTTAATTCTAAGTTCATCATTTTCTCCTTTAGATTTGTGATTTAATTTTGATACGTTTTTTTATTAATTTTGATTGCTCTTCTTGCTCTACCATATCCATAGCCTTTAGTTCTAACTCCATAGATTCTAAAGAACGAGCATATATAGAAGTTGAATCATATGCCGGCGTATCCACAACCGACACATCATGCAACCTTTCTATCTTTGTTATAGTTCGCTTAGGCACTTTACCTTCACGGTTCCATACTTGTTCATCTACTGTAAAAGCAAAACTCATTTTATCAAGCAATCCACTTCTAACCATTTTATAAATGTCTTGGTTGGTATGTGTATCCAATAACTCAGCCCTTACCTTAAGACCGATACCATCAACTGTTAGTGATAAAGATTTATTCCTAGTTCTAGCGAGAATTAAAAATGAGTCCATATGATTATATTTCATAGGAACATCTTTCATTTTTGTTTCAGATAAGGCTCTTGAATCAATCTCTTCAACAAAGCCATATGTTTCATCACCTATCAAGGTTTCATTATTAAAGACTAAAGCATAGCCTTCTAAAATCATCTTGTCCTCTTCTTCATGAAGTGTGACATTAGCCAGTCTAGTTTCCTTTATCATTTTTTCTGGTCTCCACTTTCTTTGGTTTTGGTCTTGATTTTTTTTGGTATTCGTATTCTAACTCAGAGTCTTTATAGCTAAGCTCATCTAGTTTCTCTTTCTTACAATATTCATCAATGATAATTGTCTTTTTCTTTTGTGTTTCTAAAATTGACTTTAATGCATCTTCTGATATCTTTCCATTAATTGTTATCTTCATTTATTTCTTCCTCCTTAGTACCTACTTGATATTGGTTTGCTTTATCTGCATCAACAAAGTTTAATGATTGAAGGCGTTTATGTCCACCTTCGATTGGCTCTAGACCTAATAGTGCTCTTGATTCATTTAAAGACATTATCCCTAAGCTCATTAGTTTTTCTATGGCATTGACTTTTGTATTCCATGAAGCGTATTGAAGTCTTTCACTATAAAAGACAATTTGTTCTCCACGTTCTAACTGGTTATCAGTTAATAAGCCTAAAGAAAAAGCCTCGCTTAATTGAATAGCAAGAGGCTCTATGGTTGACTCATAAAATGAGTTATATTCATCTTCTGTATATTGACTGGTAAATATTGGGACTGATACCCCAAAGTAATCCGTTATTTTACTTTGTAAAAACTCTAAGGTGTCTTTATCAATTAGTTTAGGGTCGACATCAAGTGGTATATATTCACTCTTTAGATCAATAGGGATAATGGAACTCCCCTTTGCACTAATTGAGTCTGATAAAGCACTATCAAATAAGTCGCGCTGTTTCTTCTTATCAGTTTCTGATAACATACCATTCATCTTTACAATCCCTTTGATCTGCATTGAGGACTTAACAGCATTATCGATTCCCTGGAGTAAACTATCATTAATCGATATGGTTTTAAGGATTGCTTCATGATCTCCACTTGATCCAGATCCACCAAAGATATCATTTTGTCCGTAATGCCTTCTTAAGTGAATTACATTATCATAAGGTAAGATATAAGACTCACCATCTTCAAACATAAACTTAATGAAATAGTTATCCACACTATCAACAATCATTTCAACAGTAACAGGCCTTAAGGGATAAACACCTTTTAACTTACCAGTTTGTCTATCAAACTTTGGATAGATAAATGCATTATCATTTAATAAAAGCAGGGTAATGATTGCACTGCTACGAAAAAGTGATACACATGCCCCCCCTTTGGAGCTAAAAGTAATAAGCGTATTTCACTTCTTTAAATCATTATAGCATTATCAATTATTTAATTAAATAGACTTTCATTATTTAACA
>Ga0306868_1001675_pt1 | contig 11375 bp, 10 predicted proteins | sample AntRauTorckE6832_FD_190411 | JGI IMG/M metagenome (GOLD analysis project Ga0306868, IMG submission 190411) | Saline lake microbial communities from Rauer Islands, Antarctica - Metagenome Torckler E6 #832 (v2) (version 2) | ecosystem: Environmental > Aquatic > Non-marine Saline and Alkaline >... | reverse complement strand
GCTCATGGTGATGCGTCTCCGGTCGCTTGCCAGGCAGACACCACAAGGCGGACGCGCTTCTCGCCTTTCACTGCGGTCAGGCGGGCGGGCAGGGCGGGGTAGCCCTCGATAAAGCGTTCCCATCGGTCATAGCGGATCTCCCAGCCCTGCTGTCGGATCAGCGCAAGCTGTCCCCGCTCATCAAATAGCAGTCGGTAGCGGCCATCAGAGCCTGGCAGGCCTTTGACCCAGCGGGTCAGGTTGCCAAGCGGCAGCTGCCAGCCAGTCGCGGCTTCTACCAGCGCTTCCGGGTCGCCGGACTGGTAGCGGTCCCCGCTGGGCATGGTCAGTTCGATAAAATCCGGTGTGCCTTGCAGGCGGGTGCTGCCCATGCCCAGGAAAGACGAAGAAAGGCCGATGTCGTAGGCGTTGCCGCTCTGGGTCCAGTGATTCACGATTGCAGTGCCGCTGTCGGAGGGCTGACGCACCGCCAGTTTCCCGGCTAGTCGCCACTGGGTAAGGCCGTTCAGGCGCTCCTGTTGCCCGGCCCAGCTAGCGGGTTGCTGCGCCGTCAGCCCCTCTGGCAGGGGCTCCAGATCGATGGATGCGCAGCCGCTGATCAATAACAGCAGCGCAAGAGCACTGGTGCGCAGACTCACTGGGTTGTATCCCCTGTTACCCGCTCGATGGTTTCCCGCAAGATGGGGTGCTCAGGGTCGGTCTCTAACCCTTTTTCCCAGATCATCCGGGCCTGGCTTTGATCGCCGGTTTTCCAGAATACTTCGCCAAGGTGGGCGGCCACTTCCGGATCGGGGAAGGCTTCCCAGGCACGGATGAGGTAATCCAGCGCCTGCTCGGTATCGCCTTTCTTGAAGAGTACCCAGCCCATGCTGTCGAGAATGGCCGGGTTTTCCGGATCCATTGCCAGCGCTTTTTCGATCAGCGTGCGGGCTTCGTCATAACGGTCAGAGCGGGTAGCTATGATGTAGCCAAGGGCGTTCAGGGCCACAGCATTGCCAGGGTCAGCCTCCAGGATGGTTCTTAAATCCGCTTCGGCATCTTCGTAGCGGCCTGTGGAATCCAGTTGCATGGCCCGGGCATAACGTAGCCGGACATTGTCCGGATAGGCTTCAAGGGCGGCATTGGCGGCTTCCAGCGCACGGGATTTCTCGCCCTTGTCGATCAGCAGGTTCACCTCCAGCAGCCAGAAATTTTCTGCCTGTTCGGGGTTGCCTTCGCGCAGTGTCTGGATGTTTGCCAGTGCGCCTTCAAGGTTGCCCTCTTCTGCTTTTAGTTCGCTGGCGCGCGCCAGGGCCGGGAAGTAGTAATTTCCGGATTCAACATTCTGGTAGTAGCCAATGGCCTGCTCAGAGCGGTCATTCTGGTCGGCTATCCGGCCCAGATAATAGTGGGCTTCATTGGTGTGATGACCCTGCTCGATCAGGCGTGTCAGTTCACTTTCCGCAAGTCCGGTTTCGCCGTTTTCGAGGGCAACCAGAGCATGGGACAACCGCAGGCCCGGAACGTCGGGGAATCCGGCTACCAGACGTTTGAATTCGTCCTGGGCCAGGCGTAGCTCGCCTTCCCCGATCAGCATTCGACCGTAAAGGGTGCCCATTTGTCGGTTATCCGGAAACCGGCGCGAATTGCGCTGCAAATAATTCAGGGCCTGGGTTTTCTGGCCGGTTTCGTAAAGCAGGTCGCCCTTCAGAACCAGTGCAGGCTGGAAGTTCGGATTCTGCTCCAGCAGCGGCTGCAGTTGCGCCAACGCCTGCTCAGGGTCCCCGGTCACCTTCAGCAGCAGGGCAATGCTGAACTGAAGTTCGGGCGTGTCCGGATGGCGTTGTTCCAGTTGCAGGTAGAGCGCCAGCAGCTCCTGCTGCTTTTCAGCCGGCAGATTGCCGGCCATGGCCGCCAGGCTGTCAAAGTCGGCATCGCCCCCGAGATTCATGATGGTTTCCATGTGTCCCAGTGCGACCTCAAGCTCGTTCTGCTTGACGGCCTGAATCGCCAGAACCCGATGGGCCTGAAGGTTTTCCGGCTCAATCTCCACCCACAGATTGGCGAGCTGGCGCTGGGCGTTGTCGGCGTTCAATGACTGGGCAATGAGCAAGGTGCGCTTGATCACACCAATATCCCGGGATTGCTTTGCGGCCTGGAGGTAATTCACCAGAACCACGTCATAACGCCCACGCTGAGCCGCAATCTCACCGGATAGCAGCAGATAAAGAACTTCCGGTTCAAAATCCGCGTACTCTATCGGCTTGCTGGCCGGAGATTCGCCCGCCGACCTGTTCTGCTGCTGACTCTGACTGTTGCCCGAGGGAGTCTCGGTGTCGGGTGCGCTGTCGAACGCGGCACAGCCAGCCAATGAAAGGCCAAAAAGACAGGTAATAAGCGTTAAAGCAGGCTTTTGCATGCAATGTCCCATGATCAGGTGAGGCTGGAATCAACAAGCCTGTATCATGGCATAAGCTCCCGGGGTTGCCCAACCTGTCCGCACTTTCCGACATATGGCCAGGTTAAACGCTCAGCGTGTGGGCATTCGGGTAGCGGCAGGGGCTCCCGATCGTTAAAATACCGGTATTCGTTTCTTGCTATAAGGCAGTAGTCACTCGAAATGGCATTAGTCACTCTAGGAATCAATCACCGCACCGCTCCGATTGAGCTGCGTGAGCGCGTTGCGTTCTCGCCGGACCGGATGGCTGATGCCTTTGCCGAGCTGAAGGCCTTTTCCGGTGCTTCCGAGGCGGTCATTCTGTCTACCTGCAATCGCACGGAGCTCTACCTTGCGGGTGACGATGACTGCGCGCCGTCGGTGCTGCGCTGGCTGGCGGGATTTCATGATTTGCCTGCCGGGGATCTGGAAGAAGCACTGTACGTTTACCGCGATGCGGAAGCCGTGCGGCACTTGATGCGAGTCGCAGCGGGGCTGGACTCTATGGTTCTGGGCGAGCCGCAGATTCTCGGCCAGCTGAAAGATGCTTACGCCATAGCCCGCCAATATGAGGCCAGCGGCGGATTTCTTTCCCGCCTGTTCGAACACACCTTTTCCGTTGCCAAGCGAGTACGGACGGAAACGGCGATTGGCGAGAACCCGATTTCGGTGGCTTACGCAGCAGTCAGCATGGCCCGCCATATATTTTCGGATATGTCCCAGCATAAAGCGCTGTTGATCGGCGCGGGCAAAACCATTGAACTGGTATCCCGCCACCTGGCCGACGCCGGTGTGAAAGATTTCCTCGTAGCCAACCGTACCCTTGAACGGGCACAGGTGCTGGCTCACGCCCGGGGCGGCAAGGGCATCCTGCTTTCCGAAATTCCGGGGCACCTGGCCGATGTGGATATCATCATTTCCTCGACCGGCAGCCCACTGCCGATTCTGGGCAAGGGTGCGGTCGAGCGCACGCTGAAAAAGCGTAAGCACCGGCCCTACTTTATGGTGGACATTGCGGTTCCCAGGGATATTGAACCGGAAGTGGCCTCCCTTGCGGACGTATTTCTCTACACCGTGGACGACCTTCGCCAGGTTATCGAAGAGAACGTTCGCTCTCGGGAAGGCGCCGCCAGAGAAGCGGAAAACCTGATAGCCGATGGTGTGGACCGGTTTCTCAGCCAGTTACGGGCGCTGGACGCCGTGTCTACCCTGAAACAGTTTCGCCAGCGGGCAGAGATCCTGCGGGATGTTGAAACCGAAAAAGCCCTGCGGGCATTACGCAACGGTTCAGACCCGGAAACGGTTTTGCGTAGCATGGCGCGGGGGCTTACCAACAAACTTCTGCACGAACCCTCCATTCAGGTCCGTAAAGCGACGACAGAAGGCCGAATCGAAGTCACCCAGTGGCTGAGAGAGCTGCACCAACTGGATTCGCCGGAAGCCGACGAACTGATCATCCCGGAAAAACTATGAAGTTATCCATCCAGTCCCGCCTCGAGCAGCTTAACGACCGCTTCGAGGAAGTCAGTGCGTTGCTGAGTGATCAGGGCACCATCGCCAATCAGGACAAATTTCGGGATCTATCCAAGGAATTCGCGGAAATTGAGCCGATTGTTCACTGCTTCAAATCCTGGCAGCAGGCGCGGGCTGATGCGGAAGACGCTACCGAGCTTGCCCGGGACGGCGACGCCGATATGCGCGCCATGGCAGAAGAGGAACTTGAAGCGGCCGGGCAAAAGAGTGAAGCGCTGGACGAAGAGCTTCAGCGCCTGATGCTGCCCAAAGACCCCAATGACGGCAAGAACGTGTTTCTGGAAATCCGTGCCGGTACCGGCGGCGATGAGGCCGCTCTTTTTGCCGGTGATCTGTTCAAAATGTATATGCGCTATGCCGAAAAGCATCGCTGGCAGGTAGAAGTGCTGAACGAGAGTGAGGGCGACCATGGCGGTTATAAGGAACTGATTGCCCGGGTGGCAGGCAGCGCCGTTTATGGCACGCTTAAATTCGAGTCGGGCGCCCATCGGGTGCAGCGGGTACCGGAAACCGAATCCCAGGGGCGAATTCACACCTCGGCCTGCACGGTCGCTGTGATGCCGGAAGCCGACGAAGCCGAAGCCGTTGATATCAGCAAATCCGACCTGCGGGTTGATACCTTCCGTGCATCGGGTGCGGGCGGCCAGCACGTTAACAAAACGGACTCGGCCATCCGCATTACTCACCTGCCCAGCGGTATTGTGGTGGAGTGTCAGGAAGAGCGTTCCCAGCACAAGAACCGCGCCAAAGCCATGAGCTTTCTGGCCTCGCGGTTGCAGAACGAAGAGCTTGAACGCCAACAGAAATCCATGGCGGCAACCCGCAAAAGCCTGGTCGGCAGTGGCGACCGTTCAGAACGTATTCGCACCTATAATTTTCCGCAGGGCCGGGTGACTGACCACCGGATCAATCTGACGCTCTATAAGCTGGATGAAGTTATGTCCGGCGACCTGGACTCGGTGATCGGGCCGCTGAAACAGGAGCATCAGGCCGACCTTCTGGCCTCGTTAGCCGATGACTGACCCGGTTGATTCCTGCGAGCGATTGTTAGCGGCGGCCACGGCTGCCATTGGCGGTGATTCCCCGCGGCTGGATGCCGAATTGCTGCTCAGCTACATCACCGGCTGGACCCGGACCGGCTTCCGGGCCTGGCCAAAGCGGGCGCCAACCCCGGAGCAGGTATCCGGATTTCAGGGGCTGGTCCGGCAGCGCATCGAAGGCCGGCCTGTCGCCCATTTGCTGGGCGAGCAGGAATTCTGGTCACTGCCATTAAAAGTGAATGCCTCCACCCTGATTCCGCGCCCAGACACCGAGTGCCTGGTCGAAACCGCACTGACTTTATCGTTGTTGGCAAACGCTCAGGTGCTGGACCTTGGAACCGGCACCGGAGCCATTGCGCTGGCCCTGGCCAGTGAGCGACCCGGCTGGAGGATTCGGGCCTGTGATGCGGCTGCAGATGCCGTCGCCCTGGCTACCCGAAACGCCTCCGAGCTTGGTTTGAGGGTGGATGTCCGGTTAAGTCACTGGTTCAACCAACTTCCTGCGGAGCGATACGACCTGATTGTTTCCAACCCGCCTTACATTGCCTCGGGTGATGCCCATCTTGCCGAGGGTGATGTCCGGTTCGAGCCGGACACGGCCCTGATATCCGGGGCGGATGGGTTGGATGACATTCGTGCCATTGTCTCTTCCGCGCCTGCCTGGCTGAGCAAAGGGGGCTATCTGTTGCTTGAGCATGGCTACAATCAGGGCGAGCCGGTGCGCGATTTACTCGTGGGCGCGGGTTTCGAAGATGTCGAAACCCGTCAGGATTATGGGCGTCGGGATCGATTAACACTGGGTCACCAGCCACATTGATTGCACGGCTTTGCGAGTTGCCTGGGTCTGCGAGTCGCCTGAATTTAGGAGTTGCGTGAATGTTGAATGATGAGGAATTGCTTCGTTACAGCCGCCAGATTCTGCTGCCAAGCTTCGACATTGCGGGCCAGGCCAGGCTGAAGTCCGCCCGGGCTCTGGTGGTCGGTGCCGGCGGGCTGGGATGTCCGGTTGCGCTTTATCTTGGCGCCGCCGGCGTGGGTCATCTCACAGTGGTGGATGACGATCAGATCGAGTTGGCGAATCTTCAGCGCCAGATTGCGTTTGAGCAAGACGGTATTGGCGAGAATAAAGCCGAACAGTTGGTGAATCGGGTTCGCGCGATGAATCCTGAGATTTCCGTGGAGGCGATCAATGCGCGGTTAAATGGCGATGAGCTTGACCAGCAAGTTGCTGCCGCCAGACTTGTGGTCGATTGCAGCGATAACTTTGCGACCCGCTTTGCCTTGAACCGCGCTTGTGTGGCGTCGTCTGTGCCTTTGGTCTCCGGCGCCGCAATAAGGGGTGAAGGGCAACTCACCGTTTTTGATACTCGCGATCCGGCCAGCCCCTGTTACCACTGCCTGTATCCCGAGCAGGGCAATGAGGAACTGAGCTGTTCTGAAGCGGGCGTGATTGGCCCACTGGTGGGCATGATCGGCGCGTCACAGGCCATGGAGGCGATCAAGGTTGTCAGCGGAGTGGGTAGGCCGCTGATTGGTCGCCTGCTGATTCTGGACGCCTGGCAGATGGAGTGGCGGGAGATGAAGCTGGCGAAAGACCCGGGTTGCCCGGTTTGTTCTCATCGCCAGACCATAGGGTAAATCAGGCTGACCGGAGGTATCCCTCAGCTCGCCCCCTGGATGTTTGGGCGAACTGCAATCCACCCAGTTCCTTTCCCGGAAACTGGTGATACATGAACGCCACCCGATCATTATCACGGCAATTTACTAGCGTTTTACACAATCATCATCCCGGGTATAGCTGTGAGTCCAGGCCTGCTCAACAGAGTCGTCATGGGGGCCGTCAGATCACACGGCCTCCACCGAACTGCCTACGCGTTGTTTCGGCAGGCGTTTATGGCGGCATGCAAGGGTTTGGGGAGAGCCCACCGAAAATCCGTTGGCTTCAGTGGGCTCGTAGCCAAGGGTGGTTGCGATCTCGGTCCCAACTTCCAGGTTTTGCTATCAACCCTCAACGCATCAACCCAGGCCCAGGAAGGACAGGATAGCGATGACGATAACGACTGCGCCGACGATATAAACGATATTGTTCATGAGAATCACCTTTGACGTGGGATCAAGGATCGAAGGGTCCTTGGAACATCCAATTCCAACATACTCGCGCCGCCCACCCTCGTTCAGTGCGGAGGCGCACACAGGTGCGATTAAATCGACATAGTTTTGCTTGTAAGGTCGCAGATGACGCCATTTACTCCGGCAAGTGCTCCAGAATCTTATCGAGGGTGACGGGGAAATCGCGAACGCGTACGCCCGTGGCGTGATAGACGGCGTTGGCGACTGCGGCTCCAGCGCCGCAGATGCTCAATTCACCAATGCCTTTGGAGCCCAGCCGATTCGAACGGGGGTCAGGCTCATCCCGGAAATGAATATCGATAGCCGGCATATCGCGGTTCACCGGTAGGTGATATTCCGCCAGATCACGATTCATGAAGGTGCCGTAGCGATCATCCAGCATCAATTCTTCCAGTAACGCGTAGGACTGCCCCCAAACCATGCCGCCGAGCAATTGGGAGCGGGCGGTTTTAGGGTTGAGAATGCGACCGGCCGAAAACACACCGAGCAACCTTTGAACTCTGACTTCACCGGTGTCGCGATCAACGTGGACCTCGGCAAACTGGGCGCCGTAGGAATGCTGAGAGTAATTGTCGTGATCGTCCCCGGGCTCAACCTCGCCTTCGGTTTCCAGGTAGGCCTCTCCGGACTTGTTGAGCAACTCGGTGAGCAACAGCGTTTTGTTCCCCCAAATAACCTGGCCATTTTCGAACCGCGCATTTTCGGCCGGTTCATCGCCCTTGTTGCTCTGTGCCCGCGCAATATCCAGCACTTTGGTGCGCATGTTTTCGCAGGCGTCCAGCAGTGCCGAGCCGGAACTGGCCGCGCCAAAGGAGCCGCCGGAGCCACAGCTCGGTGGGTAGCGGCTATCGCCCAGTTCAATGTTGATTCGATCCGCAGGAAGGCCCATGGTGTCGGCGGCTATCTGGGTCAGGATGGTATAGGTGCCTGTACCGATATCCGTCATGTCCGCCCAAGCGGTGAGGGTGCCGTCTGCGCTCAGGCGAATCCGGGTTTTCGAGGGCACCAGCATATTGACCCGGATGGTGCTGGCGACGCCGTAGCCGATGAGCTGACGGCCCTGGGACCGGTTACCCGGCTGTTGCTCACGGCTTTGCCAGCCAAATTTTTCAGCGCCTTCGCGCAAGCACTCTGCCAGATCATGACTGGCAAATGGCTGCCCCGTACTGGGATCCTTATCGGGCATGTTCGCAAGACGGAAGGCCAAGGGATCCTGATCGCATTGGTAAGCCATCTCGTCGATGGCGGATTCAAAGGCCAGCGAACCAATGGCATGGCCCGGTGCGCGGCACGAATCGGCAACAGGCATATCGATCGACTTTACCCGGTGCGTACTCTTGAGTGCGTCGGTTCGGTAGGTGGTCCTAGCCGGGGCACCGGTTGGCTCGGCAAATTCGTAACCTCTCGCCATCGGCATGAAGCTCTCGTGGCCGATGGCCTGGAGCTTGCCGTCCCGAGAGGCGCCCAGCTGAATACGCTGCACTGAGCTACCCCGGTGCGGCGCGTTGTGGAAGACGTTGCGGCGATGCTGAACGACTTTGACGGGCCGTTTCAGGTGCAAGGCGCCGAGACAGGCCAGTATGGCCTCATTGTGCACCCCGAGTTTGGAGCCAAAACCACCGCCAATGTAGGGGCTCAGAACCCGGATTTTATCCGGATCAAATTTCAGGGTAGTCGCCAGTGCCTTCACTGCAGGGCCGATGAGCTGTACGGACATGTAGACTGTAAGCTCATCGCCATCGAAACTGGCAATGGCGGCGTGGGGCTCCATCGCGGCCGCTGCCTGATTGGGTGTGGTGTAAGTGACGTCCAGGGTTACTTCGGCGTCGTTATAGGCTTGCTCAAAATCGCCCTGAAACAGGTCCGGCTCCATGCCTCCATCCAGTTCTTCAGGTATTTCATCAGCCTCTTGACCGGCCGTGGTCACCGCGTCTTTGTCAGGCTCGTAGCGGATCTTGATCAACTTCGCGGCGTGGCGGGCGTTCGCCAGAGTGTCGGCGATCACCAGCGCGATGGGAAAACCGTGGTAGCGAATGTGGTCGTCAAAAAGCATGGCTCGGGACTGGGTAAATCGGCCCTCATCGCCGGGTTCACCGAAAGGTGTCTGGGCTGCCGCGTTGTGGTGCGTTAGCACCGCTGCAACACCGGTACTGCTCTCGGCAGCACCGGTGTCGAGCTGTTTGATGCGACCGGCGGGAATCGTCGCTTCAACAATCCAGCCCACAAGAGGCGGCTGGTCAAAGGCGTGTTCAGCGGCGTAGGTTGCACGGCCCGATACTTTTAAAGGGCCATCGACCCGATCCAGTGGCTGTCCGATGGATGCCGGATTGGTCATGCCGGGACCTCCTCTTCCGAATGGGCTGCGTCCCTGAGCGTGGCTACCAGCGTGCGTCGGGCCAGGGGTATCTTGAAATCATTGCTGCCATAACCTTTGGCATCGGCCAGTTCGGCCTCCGCTGCGAGCCGGAAGTTGGCCTCGGTCGCCGTCTGGCCCAGCAAGGCGGCTTCGGCCTTGTGAGCGCGCCAGGGCTTATGGGCAACGCCGCCAAACGCGATCCGGATACTGTCCACCTTGCCCTCCACCACATGGAGAATGACGCCGACAGAAATGAGGGCAAAGGCGTAGGAACTGCGGTCCCGAACCTTGCGATAAAGCTGTCGGCCCGGTGGCGGCGCCGGCAGGGTTACGCCGAGAATCAACTCGTCAGGCGCCAGCACCGTATCCAGTTCCGGGTGGTCTCCCGGCAGGCGGTGCAGTTCCTCGACCGGAAGTTCGCGTTCACTGCCATCAACGGCCCGCAGCGTCAGACTCGCATCCAGTGCCACCACCGCCACGGCCATATCCGATGGATGGGTGGCAATGCAATGGTCGCTGGCGCCCAGGATAGCGTGAATGCGGTTCTGACCTTCCCGTGCACTGCAACCTTCGCCACGGTTGCGTTTGTTGCAAGGCCGCGCCGTGTCATAGAAATAGAAACAGCGGGTGCGCTGCAGCAGGTTGCCACCGGTGGTTGCACGATTACGCAGCTGGGCGGTGGCGCCTGACAATAAAGCAGCCGACAACAGTGGCCAGGTTTTTCGCACCCGCGGGTCACTGGCCAGTGCCGTATTGGTCACCAGGGTGCCGACTCGCAAGCCGCCGTTTTCACCGTCTTCGATGGAAGCGAGCTGGAGGCGGGAGATATCCAGCAGGCGGTCCGGCACCTCGATCTCGTGCTTCATCAGATCAATCAGGTTGGTGCCACCGGCCAGAAAACGGGCCTGGCCGGGCTCATCACGCCCAATCTCTTCCACGGTCTGGATACGTCGATAGTCAAAGGGTTTCATGTTGCGGCTCCCCCGTTCTTGAGGGAATGGGCGTCGGCCGTGTCGAGTATAGCGTCGACGATGTTGACGTAGGCACCGCAGCGGCAGAGATTGCCGCTCATGCGCTCCTGGATTTCTGCGCGGCTCAGGGTAACGTCTCCCCGCCCGGTGACATCGCTGGGCTCGCCATTGCCCACTTCCTCGAGCATACCGACCGCGGAACAGATCTGGCCGGGGGTGCAATAGCCGCACTGAAAGCCGTCGTGTTTCACGAACGCCTGCTGCATCGGATGCAAGTGCTCGCCCTGACCCAGACCCTCGATCGTGGTCACTTCACTGCCTTCACACTGGATCGCGAGAATCAGGCAGGAATTGACTCGTCGACCGTCGAGCAACAAGGTGCAAGCGCCGCATTGGCCGTGATCACAGCCTTTTTTGGTACCGGTCAGATTCGGATGTTCCCTCAGGGTGTCAAGCAGGGTGGTGCGGGGATCGTCGTCGAGAGTGACTTGTTTTCCGTTAACATAAAGCACTGGCATGCCGGGCCCTCCTTAGCAGTTGCGCGCCTGATGAGTGTAGTCAACATGCCAATGGCAAATGATTACAAAGTGTCCACTGTCATTTCCTCGCCACCCTGGCCCCATGCGGGTAAACCACCAGCCGGTTTCGCCCCGATTCCTTGGCCTGGTACATGGCTTTGTCCGCCATTGACACGGTCTGGTCGAAACTGCCGCCCTGCCAGGTCGCGATGCCCATGGAAACAGTCACATGAAGCATCTGCCCCTCGCAATTCACATGGCATTCGGCGACGCTTTTCAGTATTTTTTCGCCCATGACGCGCAAGTCGATCTGCTCAGAGTCATAGACAAGGACCATGAACTCTTCGCCACCCCAGCGGCCAAAACTGTCCACCTTTCGAATAGTCTGCTGGACAGTTTTGGAGCTGGGGT